>JGI20166J26741_11447141_pt1 | contig 13531 bp, 13 predicted proteins | sample TergutCu122P5_FD_26741 | JGI IMG/M metagenome (IMG submission 26741)
CTGTTTATAGATTATGAGAAAGCATTTGATAACATACAAAGACAGATTTTATTTAACATTTTGAAATCCAGACATATTCCAGACACATTGTTAAAGGCAAGAGTGGACATTTACATACAAAACAAAATACTGATAAAATTTAACAACAAATTATCAAAACCGGCAGAAATTAATAAAGGAGTACACCAAGGATGCCCTCTTTCACCTACACTGTTTTATATATATTTAGACAAAATAATAACTAAATAGCAAAAACAAGACATAACCGGAATGAAACTTTCAAAAACCCAGCAACTGTCAACGCTGTTATTTGCAGACCACCAAATTATAATAGCAGACACAGAAGATAACCTACAGAAAGCTGTGCATAAATTAAATCAAATAATAACGGACTATGGTTTAACAGAAAACAAAATCGATGGCATTTAAAGAACAAGATCCAGTAACAACTAAAACTGTAATAGATAACAAAATTATAGAACAAGTAAATTCATTTTAACTACTTAGGAAATATGACATCTTATGAAAAAGAATTGGACACTGATAACAAATTACATAACTATTTGAAAATTACAGATATTTTAAACAATGTGTTTAGACCACAGAAAACCCTTAAGAAAACAAGAATAAAATTATACAATACACTAGCCCTACCAGTTTTGTTATGTGACAGCGAAACTTGGACTATTAAAGCAAGGGATGCCAGAAGAATAACAGCAGCAGAGACAAAATATATGAGAAGAACAGCAGGATACACTTGGACAGATTACAAAACAAATACACAAATTACAAAGGAATTAAAAATAACACCAATAAGGGAAACTGGATACAACATGTAAATAGAATGCCTCATAATAGATTACCCAGGGGAATGAAACACTGTTCTCCAACTTGCAGAAGGAATCATGGCAGACTTTTGAACAGACTTCTGGATACGTGAGACCAGAACGGGTCAACAAGTGGCCCAACTCCATGACAGATATATGATGATGATGATGATGATGCCTGGGTATCCCCAGTGGTCTCTTTCCCCCAGGTTTCCCCACCAAAACCCTGTGCACGCTTCTCCCCTCCCCTATACGCGCTACATGCCACGCCCATCTCATTCTTCTCGATTTTATCACTCGCACAATATTGGATGAGGAGTACAGATCATTAAGCACCTCATTATGTAGTTTTCTCCATTCCCCTGTTACCTTATCCCTCCTAGGCCCAAATATTCTCCTCAACACCCTATTCTCAAACACCCTCAGCCTACATCCCTCCCTCAATGTCAGCGACCAAGTTTCACACCCATACAAAACAACAGGCAAAATTATATTTCTGTATATCTTCATCTTTAAATTGTGGATAGTAAACTGGGAGACAAAAGATTCTGCACCAAATGACAGCAAGCATTTCGTGACTTCAATCTGCTCTTAATTTCTTCCTGAATGGAATTTTGATTTGTTAAGGTTTTTCCCAAATATTTGAACTCTTCAACCCTTTCAAAGGAACTGTTATCAATCTTCATACTGTGACTTCATCCTGCATTCTGATCTTGAAACATGACCATGTACTTAGTTTTATCAGCATTTACTTCTAGTCCAATCTCCTTACTAGTCACTACCAAAGTTTCTGTTTTTTCCTTTATAGTATGTATGCTTCCTCCCAATATGTTAACATCAGCATAAACCAGAAGCTGATGTGCACCACTTAATTTCAAGCCATCCTGGATTACATGAACCCTCCAAATGGCATACTCTAAAGCAAAGTTGAAAAGCAATGGCAAAAGAGCATCTCCTTCTTTCAAACCATTCCTAATAGGGTACATGTCGGACAAATTCTTGCCTACTCGGACTCTACCATACGTTTCAGTCAGACACATTTTTATTAGCCTTACCAGTTTCATACGGATACCAAACTCAATAAGAATATTATATAAGACCTCCCTCCTAAATGAATCATAAGCTTTCTTGATGTCCATAAAGAGATGATGCACTGCTTTATTGTATTCCCATTTTTTCTCAAGTATTTGATGAATGCAGAATAAGTGTTCAGTAGTTGATCTGTTGCGTCAAAATCCACACTGATGATCCCCAATAATTTCCTCTGCATATGGAGTTAACCTTGACAGCAGGATGTTGGATAAAATTTTGTACGTAGTTGGCAAAAGTGGTATGCCCCTATAATTATTACAATCTGTTTTATCACCCTTCTTATAGATGGGTACTATGATCGACTCCTTCCACTCCTCAGGCAATTCCTCCTTATTTCAAATAGAAATAATAAGTTTATGAAACTCACAGCGAATTGTCTTACCCCCTGCTTTAATCAATTCTCCTGGTATTTGATCAACACCTGGTGATTTATGACTTTTTAGCTTTTCAATAGCCAACTCAACCTCAGAGGCACTTGGCCAAGGTACTAGTGGTTCTGCTGCGTGTATTTCTGTCTGCCTAACACCATTAACCCCATGTACATTCAATAGCTGGGAGAAATAATTCCTCCATCTAACCAAAATACTGTGGGAGTCTGCAACCAAATCACCTTTGTCATCCTTCACTATATTAGTTCTGGTAACTCTTCTTTAAGTCATTGATGCCCCTATACAAATCCCTAATATTTTTTATCTTACTGTTAGTTTCCAGTTCCTCAATTTTAGCTTTCAGATATGCTTTCCTTTTGTTCCTGAAATGTCTGTTAGCATCACATCATACATTGTTCCGATTATCTACACTGCTTTGATTTGTATCATGTATCCACTGCATTTCATCCAGCTTCCCTTGATCTAAAAACCCTAAACATTCATCAAACCATGGTTTATGCTGCTTCATTTCATACAGACCTAGACTCTCTTTAGCTGCAGTTTTGATGTTCTCTTTAATGTTCTCCCAAGCCCTATTTATGTCCTAGTCATAACTTAAGTTCTCCAAAGCTGCAAACCTGTTTGTAATTTCAATCTGATACTGTTTCCTAACCGCCAGATCATTTAGCTTCCTGAGATGAAATCTTTCCCCATCAAAATTCTGTGCTGCTTGTTTACTTACTGCCAGTCTTTCCCTAACTTTTGCAATCACCAGATAGCAATCAGTATCACAATCAGCTCCCCTGAAACTTCATACATCTAGTATACTCGAATGCCATCTCCTATCTATCAATATGTGATCAATCTGGTTGTGAGTCTTCCCACCAGGAGAGGTCCGGGTGTACTTATAAATGTTTCAGTGTGGGAACATTGTGCTCTTAACAACTAAATTTTTTGATGTGGTAAAGTTTACTATTCTACCCCATTATCATTACTATCCTGATGAAGACTCTCATTCCCAATTGTCAGTTTGAAAATATTCTCTCTTCCAACTTTTGCATTAAAATCTCCAAATAGAATTTTCATATGGTACTTATCAAAATTATCAAAAACCTGCTCTAATTCCTCATAAAAACTGTCTTTTGAATCATCACTTTTCTCCTAACTTGGTGCATGCACATTTAGAACAACGATATTACACCAGCGACTTCTAAGAACTATATGACACCCTATTGCTAACAAACTCTACTCTCTTAACTGCTGTTACTATTCTTTAGTGTACAAAGAATCCTGTTCCCAATTGATGATTTTCATTTCCTTTTCCATAGAAAAAAGTATAATCTCCTGCTCTTACTGTGCCCTCTCTGTCCCACCTAACCTCCTGCACACCCACTAAATCTAATTTATATCTAGCCAATTCCCTGGCTGCTGCCTTAAATGAGCCTGCCCTACACAGGCTCCTAACATTCCAAGTACCAAATCTCATGTCCCTCTTTTGTTGCCTAGGATGTACCAAAGTATCAGTCCAGGTCCAAGGCTTTGTCTGTGAATATTTTGTAACAAGATACGTTTTAATGGGGAGGAGTTGTTAGCACCTCACCCAACCCACAAGCTGGAGGACCACCCCTTGTCGGCTGTCACCACTGCTTATTCAATATATTTGCACCTACCCTCCATATTGGAGGCCGTTCCTCCATCTGCAACCTGAGGATGCACCAAGCTGTGGTGACAGGGACCCACTTATCACATGGCAGTAATTATGCATGCAAAAATTAATTACTGCATACAAATTTACATCATAATCATACAGAACAGAATTGGTTTGGTTTACCTGTAGGTGCTTTAACCAATGAATCACATTAAGTTAAGTATTTATTTAACATGCACTTCAATGGCTAATATTACATAGCATCAATGATAAATGACATATGAGCCCAGAACACTGCTGGAATGACAGTGACAATGGGAAAACTAAGTACTTTCAGAAAGAAATGTCCTAGTGCCAATCTGTCAACATAAATCCCACACAGTCTAGCCTAGGATCAAGCCCAGACCTCAGCAGTGAGAAGTCAGCAACTAACCACCTAAGTTGTGGCACAGCCTTAACTCATACGAAGCAGACCTCAGATGAGCACTGCTCCATGCACTAGCCCCATCCCATATCCATTAGGCAGGAAGCTGGTTGAGCCCCAGATTTGTTCATATAAAGAATTCTGCCTGTCATGCAATTCAGTCATCCAGACTACATAAAGTCTCTTACTGACTGATCTATCCCAGTCCATCAAATAAATTTATATATCACACAACGGGTCACTGACACAGGTAACAGTAATTTATACAGACATCTTAAAAATGAATCTTGCTACTATATCAGCCACATAAGGAGCAAGACAGTGCAGTCAGCAAAGAGGCAATGCAATAGACCAGACGAGACTTTTCTCTTCTTTGAAGCATCCATACTGCCTCTGGGGTACAACCAGCCTCTTATAAAATGAGTAATGAAGACATTTTCTCCAGGGTCAAGTGGCCAGGGCACAAAGCTGACCACTCACCTCCATCTAGTGACAATGTTAAGAATGAGTGGAGCTCCACTCCCCCATATGACCTCATGGCATACACAGAGGCAACTTTACCTTCCATCCACAACACAATTTCACTGTTTTAATTATAGTGGTCACAATGCAGCCCCACTCCAAATTCGAATTTTACTTTTTAATTGCATGATTGTATTACAACTTGCCTCAGTCAATTTACCACTTCACTTATGTTTCCAACTCTACATTTTGTAGCTCTTTTTGTGGGATATAGGTTTTCCATTCTTGATTTCAAACTTCTGCCATGTTCTGAATGTTGTATTCTTTCTTTTGGGTGATTCCCCGGTGTCTGGATTTTATACACCGACATTTCAGAACACTCCGTCTGTTCCATCTTCATAGGTGGTATAAGTAGGAATCTTCCTACTTACACTGCCTATGACAAAGGAACAGACAGTGTTTTCTGAAATATCAGCATTTAAAATTCAGACACCAGGGAATCACCCAAAAGAAAGAATACAAAAGGTTTTCCTTTATTGAATGCAAAGTCAAAAACAGAAATCAAAACTAACAAAAGCATAATCCCAAAGTTTGCAAGGCTGTCAGTTTCAGTTAATGTGGTACAACATGGCTAGGCTGTAGCCATGTTTCACCACATTAACTGAACACAACAGCCTTGCAGCCCATCTACACAAACTAAATACCCACACAGCTTCAGCACTACCTCAATATACTGTACTCACTTCAGCATATACTGTCTGCAGAAAAAATACCACAGTGGACTAGGATCACCTTCTAAGAGTACCCTGCTCTGAACTGCTATGGCAGTTAAACACTGGTTACAAAATTATATGGAGACAACAGCAGATGAATGAAATATCTCGAAGCAACTGAGCATTAAAATATTACTATAATATATCAGTACAGAAGAAAGAAGCTTGAAAACAGTACAGTACCAGGCTCTTCCTAGCAACAGTTAGGTTCTTGTTCCTGATCTCAAAGTGGGAATACAACAGCCAGATCTTGGTGAAGGTAAAATGCTTATGCGGAAGCAACTCCAGGCAAGCCCTGTACACCTGCCGAGTTCTCTCCACATCCTCAGCCTCCAGCTCTTCAAAGAGAGCATAATTGATCCACAAGTAGATGTAGCGACGCCAGAATGGCTTTTCCTAAAAAAAAGTTTAATCATGTTTAATTAACATTAAAATCCTCTCAACCAATCCACCACATCAAAGCTGAGTTAAAAGCCAGCATTTAAGATACTTATTCTATTTCCATAAACAAAGTGATCTTCAAACCCTGCATTAAAAAATAATATGTTTTCACAAGAATACCTATATTATGCTAATGGGCTGATTGCAGTGTTCACTCACAGAAACTGAACTATACAGGACTTTCACCACGTAAAGATGAAGGTTTGAAGAAAACTCAAATTTAAGAAATAACACACTAGACCATAGCTAAGACACCGCCGCCGACGACTTCTTCTTCTTCTTCTTAGTTGCCCCTACAGTGCCAAGTGGACCTATGCTTCTTCAATGACCTTCCATTCATTCCTATTCCTACAGGTTTCCCTCCAATTTGTATTTCTTCCCTTCTTAATATGTGTCCAAACACAAACCCATCATCTGGATCTTGACTTCCTCCTGTTCTTACACCCTTAGGTTGATTGCCAAAAATTTTCCTGACTTTTCCAGTATCATCTATCCAATTTATGGGGCCAATGCAATTCAGTCTTTTCACTCTTATGAGGGTGACAATGTCTACCATTTTCATACAGTCTAATTCATAGATGTATCTGATTCTCCACGGGCCCTTGCTATATACAGCTCCATATTTCCTCCTACAGTTATTCTTCTCAGATACCCACAAGTGTTCACAAATATATATGCCGTGGGTACATACTTCTGCTCAATACTGGATGATGGATCTAACTACCATTTTATAAATTCTTATCTTAATATTTCTAAAACTTATCTGACCCTTATGCAAAGATTGAAGTGCTCTATCTGCAGTGTTAATTCTTCTTTCAACCTCTGTTCTCAACTTCAACTAGAACTTCAACTTTAATAGTATACAAAAAAAATCCAAATACACAGTTCATCCTATGCATATAGGAACAGTCAAAAAATAAGTCGGCTCAATGTAACAGAAGAGCCAGTCCTAAGAATGATTAATATAAAATAGTAGAAATTTAGAACAGAATTTCAAATCAAATAAGTAAATACAATAATTGCCGGTCCCAGTGGCTGCGCAGTCTAAGGCGTAGGTCTACGGCTGCTCGCCTGCTGAGATCGTGGGTTCAAATCCCACCAGGGGCATAGATGTTTGTCTGTTGTGAGTGTTGTGTGTTGTCAGGTAGGGGTCTGTGCGAAGGATTGATCACTCGTCCAGAGGAGTCCTACCAACTGTGGTGTGTTGTGTGTGATCAAGAAACCTCAAGAATGAGGGTAAAGCCTGCTACAGGGCTGTGAAAAATACAATCACAAAGGGTTGTAATGGGGGGGGACCAATAATTACAAAATTACAAATACAACTACAAAATAAATGAGATAAATTAAACATATAAGCTAAATAAATATATACAAACTGTGGTAAAAAATTAAAAACTAATGAAGTAAGAGGAAAATGGATAATGAATAAGTACAGAGAAATTTAATATAATTGTACAATGTACGAAGACAGGATAATATAAACAAAATAAAAGTGAAATATTACTGTTTGTGAAAAAATTCATCTAAACTACAAAATGAGTGTGTATGAAGAAAGTGCTTCAGAATAATTTTAAACTTACTAGGCTGGATAGAGACAACCTTAATTGCCTTGGGAAGACCGTTAATGATTTTGATGCCTGAATAATACACTCCTTTCTGATACACGGCCAGAGTTACCTGAGGAAAGTGTAAATTATTTCTTTGTGTGGTATTATTGTTATGATATACACTATTTGGAACAAAAAAATCCCTATTATTAACAACGAACAATAATAGAAAATATACGCTGTGATGAGAGTGGTAATATTTTTAATTCCTTAAATAATTCTCTACAAGACTCCCTATACCCACATCTCATTATTACCCTAATTACCTTTTTCTACATTTTAAAAATTACAGAACTATGTGATGAGTTGCCCCAAAAATTTATGCCATAAGACATAACTGAGTGAAAAAGGAAATGATATATTGTCTTCAGAGTAGAAGTAGACAAGTATGGTTTCATACTTCGAATTAGATAACATGAGATGCTTAATTTTTTTGTCAGTGAATCAGTATGTTTTAACCAAGTTAGTGAACAATCAAGTAATAAGTCGAACACAACTTGAGTATTATTTATTATTTATTTACAAAATCTTGTTGAAAACGACTACATGTTTTGGCCTTTATTTTTCTTAGGCCATCATCAGGTCGTAAGTATCCTTTATCAAGGAAAACTGTACTATGTATATAGTGTATGTATCTGTAAGTTTAATTTTAAATCATCATATTTGTAAACGAGATCTCGTTTTTTGTCAATAAAACTTATATAACAGAGTATTTCATTGGCATATAAAACGTATATAAAAGATAGTATAAATTACAAGATCTTAAAATGAGTTTATATACCAACAGTTTTTAAATGCTAGAATTGTTGTCATGCTAATCATAAGAAAATAGTATGTGTAGATGGTACAGAAGCGTTTTATTATGTGGTTTTTATTTTATTCTGTGAGATGGAAAGGCGTCTCCCAATGGACCCTAGGTAGGGTGTAGATAGTTCTGTGTGGAATTGGTATTATCTATTTGATATCAGAGCAGCTTGATGTATTGAAGTTGGAGTAGTATTTGATTTTCTAGTAGAATTCAGCAGTGAAGATACAGCGTTATGTCCTTAGTTTTTGTAGTATGACATGCAGTAGTCAAGTTACGATAAACTTGAATACTCCACGTCGTAATACGTCGTAAATCTAGCATTTAAAAACTGCTGCTATATAAACTCATTTTAAGATCTTATAATTTACACAATCTTTTATATATGTTTTACATGCCAATGAAATACTCTGTTATATAAGTTTTGTTGACAAAAAACGATATCTCATTTACAAATATGACGATTTCAACTTAAACTTACCGATACATACACTACATACATTGACAGTTTTCCTTGATAAAGGATATTTACCACCTGATGATGGCCTAAGAAAAATAAAGGCCGAAACATGTAGTCGTTTTCAAAAAAATTTTATAAATAAATAATACTCAAGTCGTGTTCCACCTACTTATTTATTACTTGTAACTGAATACATAACGGGGATGGCCCACCTAAAAAACAATCAACAGTTAACCATGAAATATTGTTTAAGTAATAGTATGAATAGATTTATTATAATAGTTAATATTTATTTCAATTTGGTTATTATTTTTAATTGTGAAATTAGTAAATTGGGTTTTGGTACAAGTTAGGGAAAGTAAGTGTTGTTTCAACGAATCACTTAAAATGTTAAAAACAGTGTTGATATTGTTATTACTAGGGCTCGGATTTTTATGACGCCATATGTTTTATTTGACCAGCTTTTCCATGCCTAAGTTAATTTCAACATGTTTCTAGCTTTTCTGAACATGATAACACTGTTTTTATCAGTCCTATAAATGCATATTTTGATTATATTTTATTGTTAGGTCATATTTTCACAAATATTTGTATAATAGCATATTTTTGGTCATATTTAGATTGATTTTTAACATTCCACTATATATCGTTCATAGAATCATAATTCATAAATATTACAATGTGTTTCCCATTATTGGCAAGAAATTTTCTCTGACCTTTCTGTTCTTAGAAACAGTGAAAGTAAGAGATAATGGTTTTTAGAAGGAATATGATACAAAGAAAGCAGTCGAGTGAGAGGGTGTTTACTGGTACGGCATAAGCCACTTCCAGTAGTCAAAAGCATCATTGTGCATGAAGAAGAAAAAATATGTGGAAATAAAATGCCAACTAGATGCAACATAGGTTTTTATTACAGATCTTATTGCTTGCTCAACATGTTTCGGGCACCACTGTGCCCATCATCAGGAGCACAAAAGTATTATACAGTGGTTGCTGCCTGTGGTATTTGGTGCTGTGGTTTTCAAGTTGTTGGTCTGGTGTGGAGTTGAGGGTTATGTGTCCAGTTTGCAGGACCCTGCAGCATCCTGCAAACCGGACACATAACCCTCAGCTCCACACCAGACCAACAACTTGAAAACCTCAGTACAAAATACCATAGGCAGCAACCACTGTATAATACTCTTGAGCTCCTGATGATGGACACAGTGGTGCCCAAAACATGTTGAGCAAGCAAAAAGATCTGCAATAAAAACTTCTGTCGCATCTAGTTGGCATTTTATTTCCACATATTAACAATGATGCACAGTCAAAATCACATCAAATAAAAAATATATTACTCTTCTTCTCTCTCCCTCTCTCTGTCAACCGAAGTCCACTGTCCATGTTCTGCAAAGTAGTGGAAAATATTTGCGCCCTCGCTATTCTTGTTCTGTCGGCTTCTGCTGTATACAATAGTAAGTAGTAAAAGTTGTATAAGGCAGAAGCCATACAGACGAAACCGGAGTTTGTGAAACTAGCCTTATATTGAGTACCTCAGTACAGTTTCAACTTTCAAGATGCCTAAAGTAAAGTATTCTGATAGTGTGAGATTGCGCGGTTTTCTTAAAGACTTTGGTGAAAAATATTTTACTACTGATGGGATAATTTTATTCTGTAAATTATGTGAAATGAAAGTCACAGCTGAGAAACGTTTTACAGTGCAACAACATTGTAATACTGCTAAACACAAAAGCTGCATGAACAGAGAATTCACCGTGGAAAGCACATAGCGATTGCTGTTTGAGAAATCACACAGCAGTTCATCTATACTGGGCAATGCATATGAGTTTTCCAAGGATCTTTGTAAAATGATGGTTTTGTCAAACATTCCTTTACATAAAGCAGAAGTCGCCAGTTTTCGAAAGTTCTTGGAAAAATACACAACTCATCCCATTCCCACTGAATCCAAGTTCAGAAAGAACTATCTTGCTTCTTGCAACGAGGATACAATCAACAAAATAAGAAATAGTGTCCGAAAAAAACAAAATATGCGTCTCCATAGATGAAACCGTGGGTATAAAGTTGTGTGATGCAACAAACATTGTGAAGCAAACTGAAAGTGAGTTATCATGAGTACAGGGCGAAGTGGCTAACAAACTTAACGCAAAATTACAAAGTGTACTTGAACGAAATCCTGGATATTCAACCCTGTGTAAAGTTTCTGACATTTTATGTGGAAATGAAACAGAATTGGGCAGAAACGAACAAGGACTTTCTGCCAACGATTTGACTCTTTTCAAGTACTCATCCGTTACGTCGTGTGATGTAGAGAGGAGTTTTTCCAGGTATAAGGTTCTACTTAGTGACAATCAGAGGCCCTTCCAGTTTGACAATTTTAAAATGCATGTCATCATCCACTGCAACACTACCGAAAATGAAGGCTAAGTTAAGGTATGAGTTTTTCATTATCGTTAAAAGTAAATACATTTCTCCTTTTATAACGTAAAAACTTAATTCAGTCTGTCTATCTTTAATCTCTTTACAGTGTCAACAATATGATGTGATCGCAACTTCAATGCATAAGATACAGATTCACAAAATAATTATTTTTGTAAAATCCTTAACAAAAGGCTTACTTGTAATTATATTTTTAGCAACACTTATTTTTAGGTCATAATTTTAGGTTTTTAGGTCTTATTTTGGAAATTTTTAGGGTATTAATGCATGCATATTTCTAGAGTTTATAGGTCATAGAAATCCAACCCATAGTTATTACAGTCAGTAGGGTTTGAATGGAACAATAAGACGCTGGTGTCAACTGCAAATAGAATAGGAAATGATTTATCTCTACAATCGCAAAATGCATAGGTCCCAAAACCAAACCCTGGGTGACACCATGTTCAACTTTACCCCAAGCTGATGTAATACAGAGTGGCGCACGAAAAACCGGCCCACCATCTCATAGACCAATGTGGGTGTAGGTCTCGGACTCTGTACACGAAATTAAACAAATGCAAATGCAAAGTACTTACTGGTTAGAGAAGGTGCTGAAAATGATCTCCTTGTATGTCAACGCACTTTTGTGCATGCTGCAGCATATTGTCATACACACGATGCAACTCAGCGGCGTCAATTCTCCGAATTTCAGTCCGAATATTTTCCTTCAGGTCTCCCACGAAAAACCGGCCCATCTCTAACCGTCTACTATGAGCATGTATATAAACAGATGCCATGACAACCAACCTCTCTTTGTCGTGACGGTGTCTGGCTGGCTATCCCACAGACTTAGCGGTGTCAATTCTCCGAATTTCAGTCCGAATATTTTCCGTCATGCCTTCCACGAAAAACTGGCCTGTCTCTAACCGCCTACTACAAGCGTGTATATAAACAGATGCTGCGACAACCGACCTCTCTTTGTCATGATGGTGTCTGGCTGTCGCACAGTCTGCTTCAGTACCAAAATCGTGAGGAAGTGTCTATAGCCGTGTGTGAGGAGCTCTGCAAGATGTATTCTCTTCTACAAAGAATTGCAATAGTGGAGCCAGCCAGACACCGTCACGACAAAGACAGGCCGGTCGTTGTGGCATCTGTTTATATACATGCTCGTAGTGGGTTAGAGACAGGCCCGTTTTTCGTGGAAGACCTGAAGGAAAATATTCGGACTGAAATTCGGAGAACTGACACCTCTGAGTTGCATCGCGTGTATGACAATATACTGCAGCATGCACAAAAGTGCATTGACGTACAAGGAGATCATTTTCAGCACCTTCTCTAACCAATAGGTACTTTGCATTTGCATTTGTTTAATTTCCTGTACAGAGTCCGATACCTACGCCCACCTTGGTCTACGAGACAGCCGGCCGGTTTTTCGTGCGCCACCCTGTATTATCGTTCTCATTACACAGTAATGTTCTTTGGTATCTGTTGGTCAGATGGGATTTGTAAAGTTTATAATGGTTACCAGTTATGCCACAGAATTCAAGTTTAGATAATAGAATTTTGTGATTAACAGTCAAATGCCATTTCTAAGTCACAAAAAATACCACCTATTAACAATTTATTATTCAAAGCATTTTGTATTTCATTAGTTAACTGATATGTAGCATTATCAGTTTTTATTTAGTCCTAAAATTATACTCTTTGTTACTTAAAATATTATGATGTCAGATGCTTCAACAGTCTAGTTAGCATTACATTTTTAAAAATTTTTGAAAAGGTGGTTAAAATTGATATTGGTCTGTAGTTGGATACATAATTTTTATTACCCTTCTTAAACAGAGGTCTTATAATTGCATATTTTAACCTATCGGGGAAAAGTCCAGTAAAAAGAGTCCTATTACGCACATAATTTAGCGGGGAGCTAATGAAAAAGGAATATAATTTTAATATCTTAGCAGGAACTTCACCATAACCAAAAGGATTTGATAATTTAAAAGACATTATTATGTTCAATTTCTTTACTGGTAGTACAATTACATTTAATACTAGGGAAAGAATTTTGGAATGCATATATCAAAGAATAGGAAAGCATATTTAATTATTGACACAAGTACGTGAAGAAAATCCTATTTTGTACAGTCACAAAACACAACTAAACATAAAACTAAGTTTATTACAACAACATGTTTCGGCCTAAATTATCGGC
>JGI20166J26741_11447252_pt1 | contig 13530 bp, 9 predicted proteins | sample TergutCu122P5_FD_26741 | JGI IMG/M metagenome (IMG submission 26741)
GCGGTCGGAGTCGCGTTGATCGTTGCAGGCCCCTGGTTCCTCGCCGTCGGTTACAAAACGGATTGGGAATGGACGAAACTGTTTTTTTACACGCACAACCTTGAACGGACGATTGCGCCGATTCGCGGCCATACCGGTTTTCCTTTCTATTACCTGTTCATGACGCTGCTGGGAACGTTCCCCTGGTCGATTTTTTTCATTCCATGCTCCATCGACCTGGTACGGAGACTGCGTCGCGGCATCGAACCGGTCAATACGTTTCGATTCCTTCTCTGCTGGACCGCTTTGTACTTCGTTTTTTTTTCATTCGTGACGACAAAACTGCCGCATTACGTCATGCCGGCATATCCGGCGATCGCCATGCTGATCGGTTCCTGGCTTTTTCACTGGCGCCGTAACGAGGACCTGGCGGGAAATTTCTGGACTCCGGTCGTCATCGGGGCACTGTGTGTCGTCGGAGTCGGGATTCTGATTGTCCTGCTTGTCTTGACCCCGAAATATTTTCCGAACGAACGATCAACGGCACTGCTCCTTGGACTGTTTCCGCTCCTGGCGGGAGTCATCGCCGCCATCGTTTATCGTAAAAAAGGCCGAAAGTCGCTCGATTATGTTTATGTGATTTTCGCCGTTTGTTTTGTTCCGCTCCTTTTTCAACACACGGCGGTGAGAATTTCCCGATACGCCTGTTACCGAAACGATTTTTTCCAACCGGTCGTCGAGTTTGCGGCCGCTCATGCCGACGTGCCGCCGCTCTTGATCGGCTTTGACGGCAGTGACCCGACATCGACTTTTTATTCCGGCCAACCGATACGAACGATTTCCCTTTCGGAGGTGGAATTCTGGAAATCCTCCGGAGAAGAACCTTTCCGCCTTGTGAAGCATCTTCGTGAAAAAATCATTGCGCAGGAAAAAAAACGTCCGAAAAATTTTCCAAAAGAGATCGACCGACGCTTGAAGGAAGGGCAAATTTTCCTGCTGATGGAAGAAAAGAAATATAAAGATGTCATACAACCTCTCTTCGGCAACGTTTTCAAGGAAGTCAACCGGAAACGCCGTTTCATGAGAAATTATGACCTTTTGCTTCTTACTTGCCCGGAACCCGTCCCTTGATCACAGTCCCTGCGATTATCGAATCATGTCGTAAAACAGGCAGGCCGCGATCGGGACGAAAAGGATTAGCGGAAGCCATGCTCCGAAAGCCGGTTGTTGGTAGGAAATCCCGATATTCCTGCACATCAGCTGAAAAGCGAGAAAGGCGAGAATGAGCAAGGCACCGATTCCCATCGCCTTGAAAACATTGCGGTCCGACTTCGACATGATGATCGGCAGGCCGAGCAACAAAAGCGTAAAATCCAGAAACGGCTGCGTGACACGGGAATGAATCACGGCAAGCACGTTGACCCCGAGTTCGAGACTCGGATTGCGGACGCCTTGCACCAATTCATAGACGGATGCGTATTGTTGCCATGCCCTGCCGCCGGCAATCTGGTTGAACGTGATGCCGCTGACGACAAAGCAATCGGTCGGCGACAGCCAGTCCGAAGCGTCTTTCGGAGTGATCACGACCGGCGTTTCCCCCTGCCTGAGCGAATCGCTTTGCAGCAATTCCTTAGGTTCCGACACGTTTTTCAGCAGGTATCCGGCCTCATGATTGTTTGCCGCAGGCAGGTATTGCGCGGTTTCCGCTTTAATCGCGCGACCGTAAGCGTTCAACCCGGCCGGCATGACGAAATCGGGCTTGCTGATTGTCCGGATTTCCCAAAACCCTTTGTCCGCGTGTAATTGAATCCCCGTTTTTTTGTCGGTCATCCCTTCGATCGCGGTGCCGTTGTCGCGTCCGGCCTCGCCGGGATTGTTGACCAGCAAGTCGTTCAAATATCGCGGCAAAAGCAGTTCGCGGCACGCCATGGCCAAAAGCGTCACAAGAATGGCCGCACCGATAATCGGCGCGACGATCCGTAATTGTGAAATTCCCGAAGCGAGAAGCGGAATCAGTTCGTTATGCCTGATCATCGTCGAAAGCGTGATCATCGCCGACGTCATGATCAACAGGGACACGAGAATGTCGAAAAATTGAAATGTCTTGAAAAAATAATAACGCCCGATGGCAAACACGATGTTCCCGTTTTCGCGACCGGCCGAAAGCACGCTGTCCATATTGCTGAACAGGTCAAACACGATGTACAACCCCACAAAACAGATGTACCAAAGCATCAATGTTTTGAAAAAATTGAATAAAATATACCGATCAATCCTGGTCATGAAAGTGAAAAGTTGAAAAACGAACCCAATTTTTAATGTCCCAAAGATGGATCTAAATCCCTCGGCTTCAGGCGACACCTTCAGGTTGTAATTTTTTTGATTTTTTATTCGTGAAACGGTTATCGCCATAATCACGTCAACCATTTTGCGAAGCGATCCAACATATTTTGTGCGGTATTGTTTCCAACGGAACTGTTTTACGTTTGCAATAAACGAACAACGTAAAAAGCCCTTGCCGCGAGCGTAAGGACTTCAGTCCGTAGCTCGCGGAAAACAACCCACCAACTTCCAGTTCGGTGGTGGTTTAGTTTTGTGAATGGCAACCGGTATCAACTGCTGGCAAACGTTCAAACGTCGCAAAGTTTGACCGCCTGACGAAGTGAGGCGAGTTTGTCATCGCGTTTCGGGGTGAATTCATGGGCCACGACCCCCTTGTAACCTGTTTTCAGGATCGCTTTCATGACGGCGGGATAGTAAATCTCCTGGGTGTCGTCAATTTCATTGCGTCCCGGATTGCCGCCGGTGTGGAAATGACCGATCACATCGGTATTGTGCTCGATGGTTCGGATCAGGTCCCCTTCCATGATTTGCATGTGATAAATGTCGTACAGCAACTTCAGGTTTTCGCTACCGGTTTTGCGGACAAGATCGGCAGCCCAGGCCGTGTGATCCGCCTGATAATCGTGATGGTCGACGCGACTGTTGAGCAGTTCAAGCACGATCGTGACGCCATGTTTTTCCGCAATGGGAAGTATCCTCCGGATTCCTTTGACGCAGTTTTCAAGCCCTTCCTCGTCGCTGAGACCGTGACGATTCCCTGAAAAACAAATCAAATTGGGCACTCCGATTTTGGCCGCCTTGGGGATCGTCGCTTCATAACATTCGACGAGACGGTCGTGTTCTTTCAAAGAATTAAACCCCCGGTCAATTCCCGCACCGGGAACGTTTCCCATGGTGACGAGCATCCCTTTGCCTGTCACCGTTTCCCATTGATCCGGATTCAGCAGGTCAATGCCGACCAAACCGGTCTTTTTGCAAATGTCCGTAAATTCACCAAGCGGAATGCCTCCAAAGCACCAATAGGAAACCGACTGGCGGATGTTGCCTTTGAGTTTCAATGTTTCGGCAATCGCTTCCTGCGCGGAGACTTTTCCCCGGGTGAATGCCAATGCTGTGGCACCTGTCAGCGCCAACCCCTGCAATGCACGACGACGTGTGATTGGATGAGACATGATTTTCCTGTTTTTCTCTTAAAATAAAGGGTGATATTGAAGCCCAAACTTTTGTGCCCATTACCAATAAAATCTCATTGTAACAGAAATTCCTTCTTGAGAAAACGATTTTTTTGCATAAAATGGAAAGTGTTTCGTTTTTTATGCATAAATTTTCAAGAAACAAAGGTGGAATCATGTCGGATGGTTCAGTGATCCTTTCCCCTGAAATGAAAGCTCGTTTACAGGAATGTTATACCTATGGAAATCAAAAAATGTCACTTGGGGATCATGACTATGCGACGGAAATGTTCATTCAATGTTTGCTCGGCGATCCTTCGAATATTATTTACATCCAGGCGTTTATTCTGAATTTGCGCCGGAAATATAATGACAACAAAAAAGGGAATTCGCTGGCGTTTCTAAAAAGTACCACAATCAAATCGGCGATCAAAACGGCATCTGCCAGGAAGAATTGGGAAAATGTTTTAAAAAACGGCGCGGAAATGCTCAAAATTAACCCATGGGATGCAGGCACCTTTGCGGCAATGGGACATGCCTGTCTCGAAATGGGGTTGCCGTTTGCTGGTTTGGCATATTACAAGCAGGCGATCGAATCAAACCCGAATGATGTGGAAACCAATCGGGTCAGTGCCCGCGCGCTGGCGGAAATTCAGGAATATGATCAAGCACTGGCATGTTGGAATCGTGTTTTGAAAATCAAACCTAATGACGAAGAAGCACGGAAAGCGATTGGAGATTTGTACGTCGAAAAAACAATCAAAAAAGGGAAGTATGAATCCGGAGACGTACAAAAATCGAAAATATCAACGGCGCAGTACAGAGAGAATGTTCAAAATATCGATTATGAAGAAAAAGCACAGTTATCTCCCGAAGAACAATTTGAGAAAGATGTTAAAAAATCTCCAAATGAAGTGACACTCTATTTGGATCGCGCGGATATTCTTTTTCAGGCCAACCGAATCAAAGAGGCGGAAGAGGTCATTCAACGTTTGATTCAAGTGAAAGATCAACCGGAATTCCGTTTAAAATTAGTCGAAATCCAGCGGCGTCGGCTTCTTGATGAAGTTGCAAAAATCAAATCAGACTACGAATCTTCCAAATCGCCTGACGCAAAAGAAAAATTCAAAGCGGCGTTTCACGAGAAAAAAAACGATTTGGAACAAATCACGATCCAAATGTATATGATGCGGGTCGAACAAAGTCCGGGAAATTCGACTTATCATTTTGATTTGGGAAACTATTATTTTTCGCAAGGAAAATATAAGGAAGCCATTACCGAATTTCAGGCGGCGAAACCTGATATTTCGATTCAAGGCAAATGCCTGTTGGCACTTGGGCAATGTTTTCAGCAAATCAAGCAGTACAAACTTGCCATGACGCACTACCAGCAGGCGATTCAAACCATTTCGGAAGATGGGGAATCCAAGAAAAAGTCGCTCTATTTGGCGACACGTCTGGCGTATGGCCTGCAAGACTACACAATGGCTGATGATTATGCGTCGCAACTGGCAGCGATTGATTTTTCTTACAAAGATATTGGGGAGCTACTGGACAAAATCGCGGAAAAACGTAAAAATTAGTTTCCTTCAAAGTTTAATCGTATTTTTGCTGATCTCCTCTCTGCGAGTGAGTTTTGGGTTTTTAAGAGTAAAATATCCTAAGGGTTTTTCTGAAAAAGAGTTATGCCAAATATTGCAAGTGCCAAAAAGCGGCTTCGTCAGGATGCCGTCCGTTGTGAAAGAAATCGTGCCAACCGAAGCCGGACTCGTAATGTATGTAAAAAGGTACTAAAAGCTGTTGCTGTAGGAAATATTGAGCAAGCGGAACAGTTATTTGCCGAAGCCACCATCACCTTGGATAAAGCGGGTGCTTCTCATTTGATACATAAAAACACAGCCAGCCGAAAGAAATCGCGACTTTCTGCCATGATCAAAAAGCTGAAAACGGCAAAAAAAGCTTAAATTTCATCTTTTATATCATTTCATACTCAAACTTGTTTTGGCAAAATGCGTTTGTTTGCCATTGGTGATTTGATTTCTTTTGCGTCAATTGGGGTCATAGCTCAGTTGGGAGAGCACCGCGTTTGCAACGCGGGGGTCGTCGGTTCAAGTCCGTCTGGCTCCATTTTGTAAGTATAATAAAAACAACGCTTTGCGGCGATTTTAGTTTTTGACATTTTGATATTGTGTTGCCGGAAAACCCTTATAGTAAGGGTTATTTCCCGTGGAAGGTACGCAATATGCCAAAACTTATTAACCGCAATCCCAAGTTATCTCGACTGAAAAAGTACGCCGTTGTCTATTATCGCGGCAAAACCCACTATCTCGGACTTTACGGTACAGAGGACGCTTTAATCGCGTATAACCGTTTTTGTACCGAAATCCAAAGTAATCCCGCACTCTACCTCCCGAATGGAAAAGCGGATATTACTGTACAAGAACTTGCCGCTGCCTTTCTCGATCACGCGAAAGCAACGTTGAAGGCCGCAAATTATGCCCATTACAGAGTTGCGATAATGGATTTTCTGGTGGAACTTTACGGGGACGGCCAAACAACCGTCGATAGTTTTACTCCCCGATGTTTGAAACTTGTCCGCGACAAAATGATTCAATCCAATCGGTTTTGCCGGGGAATGATCAATGAATATACCCGTAGAATAGTGACTGCTTTTTCATGGGGTGTCGGTGAGGAATATGTTAATCCCAACACCGCCGCCGCCCTGAAAGCCGTCAAACCCTTGCCGGAAGGTTATCCCGGTACGTTTGACAACCCCGAACGTGAGGATGTTGCCGATGAGGCAATCCGCAAGACTTTGCCATACCTGCCCCCGGTGCTTGCCAGGGCGATACAGGTTCAACGAATGACCGGCTGCCGCCCCTCTGAAATCTTCAACATGAAGGTCGGCGAAATTGACCGAAAATCTGACCCTGATCTTTGGCTTTATCGTCCCGCAAATCACAAGACGGAGAAGAAGACCAAGCGGAAAAAGATTGTGCCGTTGGGTAAACCGGAGCAGGAGTTGATCGCCCCATATTTGGAAGGCAAAACCGGCAAAGAGGCCGTATTCAGTCCCCGGCAGGCAATGCGTGAGCGGAACGCCGAACGCAGAACAAAACGAAAATCAAAACTCACTCCATCGCAGACTGCCAGGGACGAATCGCGAGCCGCAAAACCTTCGGTCTATTCTGAATTTTATGATCGACATTCATACCGTCAGGCGATTGAATATGCTGTTAAAAAAGCGAATCGGCAGTTGAAGGACGGCGAACAAATCCCTCATTGGACTCCGTATCAGATTCGCCACACCGCCGCAACGGTGCTGGAGTTGGAAGCTGATATTGAAGATGCACAGATTCTTCTTGACCACGAATCGCTTGACACAACGAAGCGATACACGAAAAAACGGCTCGAAAAATCGAAGAAATTAGCACGAAATCGGCGGAATCCGCTTGCCGATGATAAGCCTACCGAAGCACAGGAGAACTGATTTTCAATACCGTATTCCTCAAAACAGTAAGAAAGAGTAAAATGCCTTGATCGCTCGTTATTTGCAACGGGCGGTCAAGGCATTTTTTTAATGGTGTGGAGAATCTGCGATGCAGGGCTATTGGATTGAAACAGAGTGTTTTGCTGCTCCCACTGTTCCTCTCACACGCGACCAGTATGCTCAATTTTATGAGTGGTGTACGAGCAAAGCAAGGGTGTGCAACGAGTTTTCCGAAAGGGATTGCTACGAACTCATTATTCTTGACTATACGCAAGAGTGGGAAAAACGCGAATCTAACGAAGTGGAAAACGGTTTTTGGCAAAAGGTCGAGGATGATGAAAATTATCTGATTGACTGTCATCCCTATACTCTCGTAAAAATCTTTCCAGAAGAAGCAACCAAGAAACCGCCCCATTATTTTGCTCGAAAGAGAGGGCTTTATCAAAAGATAATTGATGGCCGAGCATCTGTCAAAAAATCAGACAAAGCAGACTGGAATCTGTTGAAAGACTTTTTAGATTTGGCTGATTACGCTCGCGAAAATTATGATGAGCATGGTACACAGGGCGAGTCGCCGCCTGAAATTCACGATGATATTTCCACTTTTCTTAAAAACAAATTCCGTAAGGAAGTTCCGACTCTCCCGGCGTTACCAGCGGACGGGGAAAGCAATGGCGATTGGATTACATTGTCAGGTTTTATAAAAAGCAATCATGTACCTGAGAATACAGTACGCACTAATTTTTCGTCCCGTAGAGAGTCTATTATCGTAGAACACAATGGATGCAAATACGGCAAGAGTGAAACAAAGAATTGGAAAGGACTCGTCTGGTGCCAGATACCTGAAGAAATGAAATCAAAAACGAATGATAGTGGCTACTTTATTCTTCGGAAATCCTTGTCGGAACCAATTGTGACTATGATAGAGAAAAAATATAAAAGTCAATAAACAATTCTTTCGGATTGCTCAAAAGCCCTTAAATTAAGGGCTTTTTTCATTTCTTGTCCCCTCTATTAGCCTCTTCGCCTACCCACTGCAAACCCGCTACGTAGGGAGGTACACACTTTGTAGAGTCAAGACGGAAAAATCTTTCCTGTTCAAATAGTGACCGTCAATGCGAATCAATCGCTAGTAACAAATTTTAACGGCAGCAGAAATTATCAAATTTGTTGAGACTTAACTCGCCGCAAAAGTTAAAAGTTTGAATATTCCTGATAAGCCAAACACAGAACCTTAGTGCAAAGAAGAGGGAGGGGGAATTATGAAATGAAATCTGAATCACATGTGATGTTAATTCGAGAGGTCGCGGAATTGCTCCGAGTTTCCAATGTCACAATTTATCGATGGGTTGCCAAGAGCCGCAAGGGAGAGATTTTTTTTCCACATACAATTTCTCCTGGTGGCAAAGGTAGCAAACTCCGGTGGCTCGCTTCAGAAATAGAGAATTACATTGCTTCGCAATCCGTAGCACTGCCGGTTGCTTCAAGCGTCCGACAAGCAAAACGTGAACAGAAGGATTTCCTTCAGAGACAAGCTGATGCCGAAAAATCGCTGGAAAAGCACCGTATTAACCGCTCGAAATAGAGACACAAAAAACTCCACTTCCGAACCATTTTAGTACACCCCGACACCTGCACAAGTAGTGGTGTCAAGAAGAACCATTATTGCGAAATGGATTTCGCTGTCCAAGTCACGACATAAAACTGTCCTGTAATAGAACGCTGGGAAGTTCAGCACGGCCTACGGGGCAAAGCCGAAATGTGTCCTCATAGTCTCACAAAGACTATGCAATCTATTCACACCACAACGCTTTTACAAATCGAGTGATTTGTGAGGCGGGGAGTATTTACTTGAATCTGTCTCTATGACACAAGAAGGAGGTCACAAATGACCAAAACAAAAACTTCTGTTGATCATTCCAATGACCAACGAGTTACATCAAATGAAACTTTTTCTGAAAGGAACAATCAAATGACTCACAACAATTACAAAACTTTGGAAACCGTTACAGAATCAACACTATCGACAATCGGCGAATCGAAGAATGCCAGCCAGTTGCTTTTTGAGGCAATCAAAGAAGGGCAAGTCGAAGTCGCCAAATTCCTCATTTCATACGGTGCCGATGTCAATGCCAATGACGACGACGATGACCACTACAGGAAACCGTTACACTGTGCCGTTTGGTGTAATTCTGATATAACGATCTTGAAATTGCTCGTTTCCAACGGAGCCGAAATCAATGGCATAAACGGCATTTACGAAGTACCGCTCCATTATGCGGCAAAGTGCGGGAACATTGAAGCCGCTCGATTCTTCATTGAGCAAGGAGCAGATATTCACGCCGAGGGCGACGATGGCGATACCCCGCTTCACACAGCGGCGTGGAATGCGAATGTTGAAGTCATCCGATTCCTCGTTGAACAAGGTGCAGATATTCACGCCGAAAACTACGGTGGCGAGACCCCGCTCCATTGTGCGGCGTCAGGTGGGAACATTGAAGCCGTCCGATTCTTTGTTGAGCAAGGAGCCGATATTCATGCCAAGGACAGTGGATACGAGACTCTGTTACACAAAGCAGCGCGAAATAAGAACATTGAAGTAGCCCGATTCTTCATTGAGCAAGGAGCCGATATTCATGCCGAGGACAGCGAATACGAGACCCCGCTCCACAAAGCGGCGTGGAATACGAATGTTGAAGTCATCCGATTTCTCGTTGAGCAAGGAGCAGATATTCATGCCACAGACCACTTTAGCGAGACCCCACTTCACATTGCGGCATACAACAAAAACGTTGAAGTCTCCCGATTCTTTATTGAGCAAGGAGCCGATGTCAACGCTAAAGGCAACTGCGGCGAGATACCGCTTCATCGGGCGGCGCAGTGGAATAAGAACGTTGAAGTTGCTCGATTGCTCGTTACATGCGGAGCCAAAGTCAATGCCACGGACAACAAAGGCAAGACTCCGCTTGATCTCGCAAAGAAAAAGAGCAATACGGCAGTTGTCGAATACCTTTCCAGCGTAAAACGGAAAAAAAATGCAGAAAGACGGAAAAAAATTAACGCTGCGATAGCAATGCTCATGGAGATTGCAACCGACCTTGATACAGTGTAGGACTAGGACAATCCTCTCTCACCATCCTCTACCGCACTCTGTAGAGTGGGGTAGTTGGTGAGATGGTAAAACCCCACCCCCTCTCACCCTGCTCACACGGCGTAGCCCAGAGCGATTTACCCCATAACAACTAACAGGGCGAAAGTCCAGAAAGAATAATAATTTATGAAAAATAAATCAAATATCAGCGTCGAGGACTTGAATCGACACTTGAAAAACACGGGGCAAACATTCACCCTTATGGTGGCACACGGCGGGATAACAGACGGTAACGGCAGCGACCATCGCCAGCCCTGCCCATTCTGTGAAGGTACTGACCGCTTTCGGTTCAGCGACGATTGCGACAAATGTTTCTGTCGGAAATGCAAGCCGACGGGTGGATACAGTATTTACGATTTAGTAATGCACCATCAAGGCTTCGACTTCCATGAGGCTCTTGAACTGATTGCCAAAGCCGGCGGTTATGTTGATGGTCGTTCTTGCATCGCAAAAGCAACTTTGCTGAAAGCTACTTCCCCAAGAGAGGAAACGAAGGAAAATCCGGAATTACAAACGTCCAAACTTATAGAAAATTCCACCTTCAAACAAGTGCAACAACACCGCCCTGAAATCAGCTTTGACGATTACAAGCGAGCGGGGGCGAAACTTTTCCGCAACGGCAAGCAGAGTGGTATCGCAATTCCGATGTATGACAACAACGGCAAACGGTCGGGATGGGTTCAGTATGGGACGGATGGCTCCAAGAGGATTTCAACGGGCGGTAAGTCAGGCATTGTCGGCAAGGATGCACGGGATGCCCTGTTTCAGCAGCGACCGGCAAAAATATGGTTCAAAACAGCCGGAGTCAGTGATTATCTTGTGTTATCGAAAGTGATAGTCGAAGCCGGACATCAGGACGATTATTATGCCTTCACAAACGGAGCAGGTGAAAGTGAAAAACCTGATAAGTTTGACGCCATTCTCCGTCCGGCATTGGAAGGCCGGCGAGTTGCCGTGATTGCAGACAATGATGAAGCGGGTGAGGCAGGGGCACAGAGATGGGCGGAGCATCTCGCGATATATGCGAGTGTCCGTGTTATCAAGTTGCCGACAGAATGGGAAGGTTGGCCGATAAAAGACTTTCGTAATTTTGTTGCAAGAAATGATGAAAATGTCCTTGAAACATTGAAGACACTCGGCATAAATGCTGAACCCGTTACCCCAGCGAGAATCGAATCAAAGCAGAGTAATACCGCTACTGAATCGCTGATACAGTGGCAACCTTTTCCTATTGACGAATTCCCTGACCTGTTACGCAATTTTGTTGTTGAAGTATCGAAATCAATAGGAATCGATCCCTCACACGTTGCTGCATGTGTTCTTTCGATAGTGTCAGGGGTCATTGGCCGAGCGTTCAAAATCGAAATCAAGTCAGGTCATCAGGAGTATGCCATGCTTTGGGTGGTGGTAATCGCCGATTCCGGTTTTGGAAAAAGCCCGGCGTTGAATTTTGCGAGAGAACCGATAGACCGATTAGAGAGGGAGGCACGAGAAAGATATAAAAAAGAGCGTGCGGAATACGATGCCAAAATGAAGGAACGTAATCGACGGCAAGGTTCCCAACCAAGCAATGAGTGTGCCGAATCGGAGCAAATTGCCGAACCTGCCTTGCATCGTTTTGCTGTGAGTGACATTACGATAGAGGCTCTCGTGTTGCTCCTTGCCGACAACTCTTACGGTCTTTGTCTCATTCGAGATGAATTAGCCGCCTTGTTCGGTGGAATGAACGCATACAAGAACGGAAAGGTTGATCTACAGTTTTTCATTGAAATTCACGGTGGGCTTCCAGTTTGCGTTGACCGAAAGACAGGCCATCGGCAACATATTGCCGCTAACACGCCGTCTTTGTCGATCATTGGTGGAATCCAGACAGATATAATCCGAAGGACGATTATTCGCGATCCGGCATTCCTGAGCAGCGGTTTCGTAGCAAGACTTTTGATGGCTTATCCTCCGCAAGAGGCACTTTATTGGAATCACAACGTTGCCGATCCAGAGGCGTTATCATCCTATGAGCAACTCATCAGAAAAATTGTGGCTTATCGGGAATCAATCAGCCCTGACGATCCAGGCATTGTTCGGTTGACTGCCGAGGCGGATAGGCTGATTTTCGATTTCCAAAATCGACAAGCAGATGAGACTCTGGAAGTACAGGATGGCAATGTTCGTTATGCGCTTAACAAGGCCGGTATGCACGCTGCACGGCTCGCTCTTGTATTACACGTTGTGGAATGTTTTGAGAAAGATTTTACTCTGCCGTCGCGAGTTTCAGAGAAAATGATGCAACGGGCGATTTCCATAGCGGAATGGTTTTTGAACGAAGCCCATCGCATTTACGCAATGCTTGCCGGTAGAGAAGAATCGGCAACGAGTGAAAAAACAATCATCCTGACGAAAATTCGGCTATTCAACGGTGAGGTGACGGTCAGAAAATTGCAATCGAGTATGCGGAAATATCGTTCAAAGGGCGGGGCTGAAGAACTGACCCGAAAACTCCAGAAAATGATCGAGGACGGCCTCTTGACTAGCCGACACGAAAAAGCCGACAATGGACGTACTGTTGAATGGTTTTGCATCCCTAATACGGAGGAATAATCACGTAGCGGTAACACTATATCAATAAATCCCGGAAAAAACAGGGATAGTGTTACCGCTACCAGCGTTACCGCCATGTAATCGTGGCGTTTCGTAAAACGGTTTTATGGGGGGCAGGTACATTCGCTCTCTCTGGTTACACTGGTAACGGTAACACTATGCTCAAAAACACCGGAAAAAACAGGGATAGTGTTACCGCTACCGGTGTATCCTCCCCGTTTATGGTGGATTTTCGACCTCCCCTGCCGTTGACCCAAATAAGCCCACCGGAACAGCCGTGAACTTTGCCCAGCCCTGCCGATGTGCTTGCTGGCCACTGGCCAGGCCGAGCACGAGAAAAAAAGCATCGCCCACACCAGTCTAACCAGCAAGTGCGGACAATTTTCAAAAAAATGCCTCTGGCCGGGACTCTTGACTTGAAATTGTACGAAATGCAAGTAAACTTGGTAATAGTAGTTTTTCAAACTTTCAAACTGGAGAATTGTTTATCGAATTATTGAACATCGAAAAAATTGGTTGACGAAAAAGTCTGTTTCCGCCGAAGTTCTAGCACGATTTTTGGAAACAGGAATTGTTCACGAATACACGACTTTCGTGTCGTGCCGTTTTTGAATAGTTTTTGACACCGTTATCATACACATGCTTTACGTCCCATAGCGATATGGGGCGTCGAGTCTTGTTGTGTATGATACGGTTCTTGCTAGTGCGTTGTAAAAATTAAAAATTGGGATATACGTATTTGGCAAAATCTGCTATGTTGCCGGTTTCAGCACAGGGAGGTTTTGCCATGAAAAAAATTT
>JGI20166J26741_11447363_pt1 | contig 13529 bp, 10 predicted proteins | sample TergutCu122P5_FD_26741 | JGI IMG/M metagenome (IMG submission 26741)
GGGACTACCACACCAAGGCAAATCTCTGAAACATTTCAGGCTATTCAACTGGATCTCCCTACATAAAATTGGGGCCTCAGCTGGAAATGTAAGGAAAAGAAATTTTAAATTTTAAAAATACGTTTTTATTTAGGCAATAGAACGTTATGCATTTTTAACAGAACCGCTGAAATATCTCTGTGCAGATTATTTCATTATTTAATCAACTTCGGTACACAAGATATAAACGTTTATTGTCAAACACACGCAACAATTTAAAGGGCTGTCGCAGAAACACTCCATATCCTGGGCACGAAAACTGAATTTAAATGCTGTACGCTAAAGGTTAACTTAATAATCCTTAATAATCTTTTAGTATTAAAATAAAGCCTGAGGGTTAAGGAATTTTGAGATGTGACACTGGGTCAGTAGGTCCGTGTTGCCAGGTTTTTCAAAGTTCATTCTTCTTGTACCCCTCAAACCTTGGAAATGAAGGCAGTATGTTCCTTTGAAATATCAGGAAACACAAATCCAGCTACACAGCGTCATATCCCAGAACAACTGAACACTCAGCAACTCTAATGTGGAAACCTCTTATCTGGCAAAAATAGCCTATTTAAGAACAAAGTCTTAACTACAGATGAAAATATATAAGCCAGCTGTTAACCATAAGTCTTGCATGATAGAATGTTTCCTTGAAAATGAACCATGGAAAAATAAAAGAGTGTAGTGTCTCTCCACAAAAGCTGGACATTAATTAAACACATGGAAGGACATTTATTTTTTGGATAAGATGACACTGCCATCCATGCCAGCAATCAAAACCACAATTCGCTTACAAGATTGATGCTCCAAAATGACACTATCTGACAATCCTGTGAAAGTCATCATAAGTACTCTACCACTGGACATGCAGCTTGACTCCAACTTCTCATTCAAAACATATTCACATTCATGAAAGGTGTGTTAGCACACAGAAAGACCTACATTTCATCTCTGGAATACCAGGACAAACTAACAAAGGCCCACTCTGACACCTAGCTTCCATTCACTAGCTCACATGTCAACTGAATACTGAAGTAGGTTCCATCCCACATCATAGAACACTCTGACACATTCTTAAGAAAAAATATCTCTACCTACTGCTTGTGTACCATGCTTACTGATACAATGTTAATAATTATAAATGGGTAGCCTGTGATATCAAGCACAGACTGGCAAAACTTAGCAGTCACAATACACATCAATAAAACAAATTAAATTAATTACCACACAAATCTAGTGAATAACTTAATTAAAATAAATAACATGTCTGTACATCTTCCGTCACGACCTACCTCATGTGTCATGGGAGTATTTTCTTTAGACCATGCTGGTTACCTTGATGAACAATACATACAATTCTGGATGTTGTCTCTAGTCTCATTCTACTCTAAGGAACCCATTAGATGCAGATTCTCCTTGCTACCGAACAGAGCAATCTTTCACAATTCGTTTTTTGCTCCTCACCTCCCACTGGAGTTTTCATATATGTATATATCTGTTATAATCAATATCTAATCTCTTCCATAGTTTAGTGATACAGAATAGTTTTTTATAACACCATAAAGTAAATTACCCCTTCCATTTCTCTAAAAATGGAGAGAAAGTAAACCTATAAGACATTAGATATGTTGTTATCCAAAGAACAGACTACATTCCACGAAAATACTCCCATGACTTTCATACACATTTAAAACCCCATTATCTAATATGGCCTAAAATAAACAACAGCATTCAAGACTTCAATTAAAGAACATTTACCTCAAGATGGACTTACTTCAAATAGCATTTGATGCATAATTCATGTGTTAAACTGGATCGAAGCAAAGTGGCCAAAAGTTAAGCTTTATGCAGTCCAACAACAATTTCTTTTTGACAAAACACATTACCTTGGATTTAAATTCAGATAAATAACTTAACAACAAAAGTCCAGTTCAGTACTTGGAGACAGACACCACAGATCCTTTTAAACATGTAAAAAATATGTTATTTGAAGTTTCTGTGATGAATCTATGGTACTGTTTGTGTGATATACTAATGACTTCCGTTTCTCATTAGCTCATCATAAGACAAGTATAGCTTCAGGAGCATGATGACAGAACAAAGGTTTTTACTTTGTCAATGTCACAAATCTAGACACGTATTACATTGGATGTTTTTATTAGCAAGAGTTTTATGGCACAAGGCTACTGAACTGCCATGGCATTACTATGAATACAGGGGTTATTCAAGACTTATGGACATTACCTCAGAAGATAATTTCCTATGTCTTTGTGATCAAAAACTCACATAAATATGTGTCTGATTGTGGAGAATTACAGAGGTATGGCTACTTGAAACTTAGAATACAGGGTATGGATTATTGAAAATAAATGGGGCAAAATAATAAACAAGCATAATATCTAATAAATTTAAAGTATAAATTTAAATAAACTTCATGAAATTGGCTTCAGTATACAATGAGCTGCACTTTACGGTGGTTATCAAAAATGCCACTGCTGGTTGCAACTCACGCTGCCACTTGGTTGTGAACAGGGCAAGTTGTCAATTGCAAATTGCAGCTTCTGCTGACTCTTGCTGTTCCAGCTGGTTCAGGATTGCATAGTGTGACTTGTGAGGTGCAGTTCATAGGAGGGTGTTTATGACAATTAACACCCATAGCTCCGTAAACATTCAGAATAGGACTCATGCTGATATTAACTTTTTTGATCACAAAGACCTAGAAATCATCTCCTGCTGTAATGCCCACAAGTCATGAATCACCCTGTATAAGATGTGCAACCTAGTTCATTTCTCGCCTGTGGTGAAACTGTGAACATCACTGTCAAGTACACAATACAGTCATGGCCTGTATTTGAAACATGTGTTACACTTTGAAAGACCAAGGCATTATCAAGTTGTGCCTCAAAGAACTTTCAGTGGTGCAAGATAATGGATTCACACTGGATTCACCTTCATTGTTCCTCCCAAATGCCAATGGTGAAATACTGTGGGGGGAGGCAAGACCATAATAATCCTCTCTGATTCTTGTTCTCTCTGTTATGTCTTTCCATTCCTCCCCTTCCCCTATCCTCCACTCAGTTCTTCTTCTTCCTCCTCCTTCCCCCCCCTTCCCGCCCCTTTCTTCTCCATATCCTTGTCCATTTCTGTCACCTACACTTTACAGTACAAGGAACCCTGCCTCGTCAAGCTCAATAAGTTTTTCCCAGTGTTCCCTGAGTCATCCCACATCTCAGTCTGTCATAGGTTAGTAGTTTAATGCTACTCTGGGTAATATTTATTCAATCCCTGTTAACAGATGTCCTACCCATTTCTGACAATGTTCTTCTAATTTACTATTTAATGAATATTCTTGCAATTCAATTTTATAGTCTGTCCACTTTCATGCAGCCTTTAATTCTCCTCAGGAACATAATTTTAGCAGGTTGTATTTTAGTATGTTTGAAATAAGTCTCTAGCTAAATCAGGTTTTGTTCTAGTAGTCAATATTTCATCATCATTGTTGTGGTTTCTGTTCTTGTTCTTGTTACTACAGAAATATTACCCATGCACAAGTTACTAAGATCAGAATTTGTAAAAATTTCGAGAACTGAAGAAAAAACATGAATTCACCAGAATTTCAAGGCATTACACTGTAACTGGGTGGCACCCATCACAGGCCAAAATACTGGCCCAACTTGTAAGCTGGCACTACCATTCCTCATACATACTAGTGCTCACAGAACTGAAGTTCAAACATGATGTACAGAAGTGTAGAAAGATATGGTTTGGACACAAAATGGGAGACCAACAGACTTTGTTGACACACTAATTTATTGCCAACCATTACGAATCTGAAAGATCAGGTAGCTTGCAAGTTACTGTAGAAAGCATAAGGACCTGACTGCAGATTCTCAAAACCTGACACTGAAAAGTTGAAATCTGAATTGAGGTAAACATATATTTTTTATGTGATGTCACAAACTCAAGTTTCACACAAACAAAATAAAAAAAGGCCCAGTGATTTTCATACCCTTCAGCTGTGTCACTCCTGAGATAATATAATTGCATTACATTCCTATTATTCAAACAGAATTTCTCTGCTTTAATTAATTTTCTGAAACTCTTTGTTTCAGCATTTAAAACTTCGCCTCCTAAAACATTAATGCAGTGCTACCAATTAAGTTCTTTTAAATTACCAGCATTCTAGCATATTAGAAACAGTAAATTATTAATAAATCATCAAAGCCAATACCTAACCTACTGAGAAGCAAAACATACAAATAAGAGCTGTAGGTTTTCTTCGATATATGCCCATGGAAGGAAAATATAACCAACTTTTTCTGTTGATCCAAATCTTGTTCATACACAAAGCACCCATTACATCTCCATCGCTTTCATGTCCTCACTCACAAAACTGTAGTGTCCTCGCCAAATTTCGGTTCATGGTGTTAACTTTTGAGAATCCAAAGAAATGTAAATGAAATTTTCTAACTGAACTATTTATACATCAATTATTCCAGCCACTGAACAACTTCGAACCAATTTATTTACAATCATGAGAATATTCACCAAACAAGAGAGAAACGTTTCTTCTTAGGTATGTGGTTAACAGTAATCTTTTTCAGCATCCCTGCAGATGTGCCTTTGCGAGGTTTGAACAAATTTACCTGCAGTCCGACCTTGATCTTCTTTGTCAAAGCCCCCTGTGGGAAGACTGCCTGTACTTGGGGTACCACACTGGATGACACCATGCCTCCCTCGGGTCCTATCGCATGTACCTCCTGACGGATGCGAGACACCACAGCGAAATACTGGGGAAAGTCTGTAGTCAGAATCCGAGTCATGCGACCAGAGCCCGTGTCCTCCAGAGCAGTCAATTCTGCAAACAACACTCCAGCTGAGTCTGAATTCAGTGCACCAATTTGACCTGCTAATATCCTAACAAAGCACTTACTAATCTTAACTAAACTAACACCAAGTTGGCTTAAAGTCAGTACAGCTAACACAAAGCCTACCATGTTACATGACTCTGAGACACCTCCTATCCTGTTAAACCATGTGCTGTAGGTCCATCTCAAGCCTTATCCTTCCATCTCCTTCTCTCCCTTCGAAGTTGATGTTATATATGAGGCCTTCCCCACTAAAATTTTGTATTAAATCATTGTCTCCCCCATCCCAGCACCATGACTAGAATATCATGTAGCCCACTGATTTTACAAACTAAGCATACCAAGTGACACCTGTAACTTATTCAATTCTTTGTTACCTGAGGTCCTCATAAAGTATCTTTCTTGTTTATTTTAATTTCATTACACACTGAAGTTTTCCATGCATGAGTACATCAAATGAACTCACGAGTTCATTTGATGTACTTATGCTATACATATAAACTCAGTTTTCTTCTGGCCATTTTGTACGTACATGCATTATCTCCAAAACTACTCAACAGACTTATGAAATTTGATACCAGAAGATTAAATGTACTGCAATGTGGTCCTTTGCAAGCCCTGTACAGTGGTACAAGATGCAACAAAATTAATACTGTATATGAAAAGATTTGATTTTATGAGCTCAACAAATTCCATATAATTGAGCCAAATAAAGGAAATTCAATAACTATTGTGGTTTAATTTTAAGTAGTATCAGAATTACACAGTCAATAAATAAAAGCAGACAGACACTACTACTATACCATAAAACACTCATTTTTGCTTAATCATGCACAACATATTTCAACCATATCGTTATCATCAGGCACATCATCACGACAATGTAAAATATAAGGTGGAATAATACTGAGACAGGTCTCCCCATACAGTATCCTTATATAATACATAATTGTCTAAACATAAATTCAATTTATGAATTCTGTATGTAGATGAAAAATGTGTTTCCATTTCACATATATTTGGAAACTAAAAAGCATAGCCAAATGAATGATAAATCTACTTTGGGACATAAAATATTTTATAAGATAGTTCAGCATGACTAGAGTATGTCACCCTTAAATGTACTAGAGAATTTATTCCTGATACCGGATTTAGTAGTGTGCTTACCTCCACCTACAGCGCAGCAAGGAATCACTAGGATTACACAGCTTTCTCTTCCTTTGTTTTGATTTTGTATTAATTGCAAACACAAATTACTAATATTAGAATATACACACTTTAATGTTTTTATTAACTACACACCACATACATAGCACTTTATATTGTTGCAGTTACCCCTAAAAAGTTTCTACTTCCACTACTCGCCCCTCAAGTAACATGTTTGTGTATTTTGGTACGTGACATACAACAGTGTACACAGAAGTCAGTATACTCCTCATTTGCACCATACAGTTTCTAACCTCCAAATACAAGAATTTTTAAAAATTATGATCTACTTTGTTTTAAAGTCACTTTTCTACAGCATTGCCAAAAACTAACAGATACATACAAGAATAATAAATTGAAGCTACATTTAAGCAGTTATAAATAATAGAACAAAACTGTATGTGGAAGGACCCTTGCAGTATTATTCCACTTTCCTTTGTATATCTTTGTGATTCTGTGCCTGATGATGACCATACGGCTGAAACATGTAGCAAACCATTACATAAAAATAAGTGTTTTTACAATATAGTAGTTGTGTTAGCCTGTTTTTATTTATTGACCACTTAATTGCAATTTTTTAAAGTTCATAATTTCTGTTATGGGTGGCCATTTTAAATACTAGTCCAAGGGCACCAAAAAACCTAGGTACACCCATCAACAGCAGCCAAACTTAAGTTATATGAGCTAGATGAAGATGTGGTAGGATTATATGATCAATTTTTATGAGTCTTAAATGTGGTATAGTGTATGGGTAAAGGAGCAAGTCAATATAGTTTCCTTATATTATTTTATACATATGAACTCAAGAAGGCAGAACACAGCAAATTCTACATATAAGTAGGTGGAAATAGGTCTGTATGTATATTTCTGCAGATAAGATGGAAGTGTGAAACAGCTTACTGAATGTTGGATTGATGTAGATGATTTAATTAATGAACTAAAAAATGATTTTTTTTTGTCAAGAAGATTCATCAAACAGAATTCAAGGTAACATATATAATTATTAGAAGCTAAAGAAAAGATAAGAAAGAAAGAAAGAAAGAAAAGTGAAAATATTATAACTTTTGAAATGATGTTTCTTTATATGGCTCGGAGGAATTTTTAGTACTGGAATATGGGTGGTAGATTGAAGTAAAGGATGTATACAGAATATTGTTTTTAAAAGCAGACATAAAAGCTACAAACTGTGAAACAGCAAATGTTAAGCAGATGCAGATTTCTCTACAATTTTGTTGAATAAATAAATATTTTATTGCGTAGTGTCAGTGTTTAAGATTTTTTTAATTTTACCACAAATTAAACTGACAAGTTCATCAAACTTCTGACTGATATTCTATAGTATAAAAAATTGTCAGGAAGCTTTGATGCATTCCAGACATGATATGGAATTGCCCTGTTGGAAGTCTGTTTGAAACTTCAGAAAGAGCCCACCTATGTCTCTTCCTCTTTTTTGTGCTACACACAACTTTTAACACAGCTGAGCTAGACATACAATTCGGACAACATCCACTTTGAAAGTAAAAGCAGGCAGTGCAAATGCCATGTAGCTTTTCTGAAGCATTTTTAATATCGTTCTACCACCAATTTTGCGACACCAGTGTAGTAAGTCCAAAAATGAATCAGGCAACAGTGTTTCAACAGACCTAAGTGTCAATATAGCTAGAACTGTCAACTGTCTGATTTACATCTCATATAAATGAGGTTCCATAAGCTGGCCATTGTGCTATTACAAGTAAAAGAAATATTAAAGCTCAATATTTCATGTAAATGGGATGCACTGTGTTTCATATAACTTTACACACAGTACAATCTTGTTACAGAATATACTATAATATGTCTACTCTTATGCCCACCTTCTCCCTCAAAACTCTCATTGAGCACTTCATGCACAGCTTCTTCACTGGCCTCCAGGGTGTGCTCACGCCATGTTTCACCATTGTCAGAGCGAAGAATAACAATTTCTCGTTCCATGCCACGGAGAGACCCAAAATGTGGCACTTCAATGATCACAGGTCTGGAAGAAATTTCATATACAAAAATGGTTTATTTTATATGCCGCCAAAAAGCACAATGTATTATATAATTTTAAAACAAAAATTATTTTTATTTGTTTTAGTGATAAACACACACTCGTGCACACATGTGTACAGAAAAACATACACAGGAAAACTACCTTCTCCTGGTGCTATAGTTGATACCAGTGATGAAAAAATTATATCAAATTTTGCAAAGTAACTATTTCTGCAAACTCACATTAGTCACTCACGGGTAAGAAGGGTGGTCTCGAAGTAAACGTTGTGAAAACTAAGTATGTATATGTGCATGTCTCATTAATATCAAGCAGTACAAAATTACAGCATAATGACAGCTAACAAATTTGTTGAAAGTGTGGCAATGATCAAATATTGGGGAATGACAACAGCAAAATAAAATTGCATGAAAAAGAAATTAAGAGCAGATTGAATCTAGGGAATAGTTGCTACCATTCAGTTCAGAATCTTTTGTCTTACAGTTTGCTATCTAAAAACATACAAAACTGTAATTTCCTCTATATCACATGAGTGTCAAACTTTGTGTTTCACATTAAGGGAAGGACATATGCTCAACAGTAGGGGGCTGAGAAAGATATTTGGGCCTAGGAAGGCTAAATGAACTGTATAATGCTGAGCTACACGATTTTAATTCCTCAGCAAATACTAATAGGATGATCAAATCAAGTAGGATGAGATGGGTGGGGCGCACAGCACATGGAAAGAAGGGAAATCCGTACAGGGTTTTTGTGGAGAGATCCAAAGGAAAGAGATGCCTGGACGATACAGATGGGATGATGACACTAATACAGATCCTAGGGATAGGATAGGAGGGCACAGACTGGATTAATCATTTTATTATCATTACCAGGTATTTGAATTCTGAAATATTTTCTAATTATTTAGTAGACATCACTAGGACTGAACTTTATGTTTTCATTGCATAGTACCACAATTTTAAGAGATTAAACATTGACTATATATTAGTTACCAACTTGATGCACTGATTATTATTTATTCATAAAATACTCTTCTCCTCTACATGTTTCGAGTATTTTATGAATAAATAATAATCAGTGCATCAAGTTGGTAACTAATATATAGTCAATTCATGATGCACGGTCAGAAAAACATTAAGATTAAACATGTTTTGAATAAATAAATGCCAAAACTGCCAGTGTCCTAGACATGGTTACTCACCCTAGAAACTTGGCACCAACTGGACCCAGCTCCAATATGCGACTTGCAAGAGCTTCACCCTCCATGAGGGGTGGAGGGTGACTGAGCTTATCCCTCTTCAAGTAGCGGCAGGTAACTCGCATGGGCATGGCAGCCTTTCGAGGAGGTACGATTACACGAACACCACTGTGCCTGCAGCCCCGCATGGCTCCACCCCGAGCATCCACCAGGAAGCTAACCAGGAAGCTAGAACACATTAAAATGTGACTATTTAATAATTCCTAAAATGGTACATTTGTTACTGAATATATGCTACCTGTTCAGCTTAGATTTTGTTCAGGGTTTGATTTCCAAGTATCAGCATGACATATTCTGTGACATCTACCAATATCAGGGTACTGGTAGAATTTTCCCCCATTCTTCATACCTAAATATTTAGACACTTCTGACCAGCATGTAAAACACTAGTAAGTTAAAGCCTGTAATTTCTGTCTGTATCATAATTTCAGCATTAATTTCTCTAATACTGCAAACAAAACTACGAAAAAAACTATAAAACTTTTGTCACAAATTTGAGGATTTAATATACATGAAATTATAACAACGCAGAAACATCAGTGCATAAAAGCATACAAAAATCACACTTAAAAAAAAGGGCAGGAAAAATTTCATAGCTAGAAAATAGGAATATTATGGTATTCTTTAGTCCTTAAATATTTGAATCCAAATACTTCCACACTCAATCAATCATAAAATGATCTAGGTTGGCAGGAGTCAACATGACTTGAACAATGCCACACCTAAGTTATTAAGTTATATGGTACTAAAAATAAAAAATTCATTCATGTCTTTTCAGTAGAATATGCCCTACCTACCACAATAAAATAATTACATTAAGAATTTTAGTATCATAACAATACAACTGGAATATTTTAGAAACTTACGCATACTGGTCCAAAAATTTAAAAGTTTCAACTTTGCCATAAAAATAACAATTACACATACATACTACCCATACAAATAACAATTACACATACATACTACCCATACAAAATAACAATTACACATACATACTACTTTCCTCTTTTTATATACAATTTTTACTAAAGAAATGGAAACAGAATAAAATAATATCCAGGATTTCATTTTAGGTGGAGTTTCAAAAAATCAAATAACAAATAGAATATACCGCATGAATTCATAAATCAATTACACAATTAACATCAGTGTTCATACTTTCTTCCTACACTTCTCTTTATTTCTTTTGTGCTTTCTGTTTTTCTTGTTTCTTTTATGATCACATCCCTCTCCATAAGGTATGTCTTTTTATGCTGTTCCGGAAAAGAACTGGATGCATACCCCTTCCCTTACCCAAATCTGGAATCTATTATTTACAGCATCAGGGATAGAACAAATAGTATAGTGACTAAGCTACAGAATGGACGTCTAAGGTGCCAAGTGCAAAAGATTTATTCTTCTCCAAATTATCCCATCCAGCTTTGGAAATTACCCAGCCTGCCTGGGTACCAGGTACTCCATCCCCAGGCTTAACACAACTGAGGTTTAGAGCTGACCACTGACCTCCACCTACCACCAAGATTAAGAATGAGTGGAGCTCTACCTCTGCTCTGCCACATACTATCATGCTGTGCAAAGGGACAGCGTTGCCTTTACTTTAGCTCTGTTGGTAAACTTTTAAAACAACTGGTCTTTAATGTGAGAAGCATTAATTTTCCCAGCATTACTGTAACATTCACAGCATTTATCAGCATAATTCTTACATATCTTTCACAAGTAGTCAGTCACATGTCTGGCACATCTAGAAATGTATAAGTCACATTCAAAGAGTACTGGAATACTCAATAAAATGTTTAAAACAGCAAACATTCTAACATTCAAATGAGAAATCATGTGGACATAAAAAAAGCTTGTACACTGTTGGGTACAAATGTTCTAACAACACTGAAATTTCAGTCCCTAAGAAACTACTTTTCCATGTACGTTTCTGTGCTTGAATATCTAAAATAGGAGCTACAGCCTTTGATATACAGATCTCTACTCACATGATGCATTGTGGTTACTTACTTCTTCCAGTGCAGTTTCCTAAGAGTTTCCCAATTGTTGATGTTAGACATAAGAAGAAATGTAACATGTTAGCTCATACACAGATTTATCAACCATATAATCATCTTTAACCCCATTTTAAAAAAATACACAACTATAACATATTCAGTAGACAGGTCTATGCAATAAATTATATCAGAGACCACCTGAGTTAAAAATTTAATATTTATATGAGCACATTACCGAATGGGACGTGTAGGGAGCTAGTCAGCCAGCCACTAAGGAGTGTGCAAAACATTGTGCTGTTTATGTATGTGACTCCATGAAATTACAAAAATTAAGTGTGGTTAATATCAGTTGTATCATTCTGCCTGGTACAGCATATTTATCTGTAAACTTATACAGGGTGATTAAAAAGTCTCTGTGCACCTGTCGATTACAGTACAAAAAACACGCAGAAATACTGTATTTTAAACAGTTCCAATCACCTACCATGATAACGTAGTTATAATTAGGGATAACAGATGGCGTTAGTGTGAGTCTTGTGTCCCCCTGGCCCTGGCAGATCTTTCTCCGCCTGATTTTTTTCTCTGGGGTGTGACGAAAAATTCAGTGTATTTGAACAATCCCCACACAATTGATGAGTTCAAGATGGTCATCACAGACTACATTTGGAATGTGGACTGTGCTATACTGAACATGGTCTTCGAGAACACAGTTCAGTGTGTCAATGAATGTCTGGAGACTGGCAGGGGACATTTTGAACATTACTTGTAACTTTCTGTATTGTAATCATCAGGTGCACAGGGACTTTTTGATCACCCTGTATTAAAAAACAATTTAAGTCTACATACAGTTAAAACACCTGCATGTCTATCAGAGACACTAGAATATGAACACAACTTGCAGCCAGTCCTTTCATGTGAATGTTAAGGTTCATTTTTTAGCTACTGCAGTTAAGAAGTAGGTATATTTAAGAGAAGAAAATGTAAAACTGTTTCCCAATTCTAGACAGATAGTACTATTAAAAAAATTCTTTCCAGAATGTTCAAACACTGCCTGAAAAGAGGTTATGTTTCAGAAAAGAAGCACGTATGATAACACCAGCCCAAGACATTCATAACCGTTTCTATGCTGTAATTCAACAGAACAGTGTACCCCTTCCATCATGGTTGAAATTAACTTTTACTCAGTTCTTTTGTTTCACCTGTGGCTTTTAACAAAAAAGCATGAAACAAAAAGGTTAAAATGCAAAGAACAATCCTACTTTCTTACAATGGTACACTGAAGACATCACATATTTACAGTACTGTCCCTCAGCACAGGCACCAAATAAACACATAGAACAAATATATTTGAGCTAATAACGGAAGAGTTACCAGAACTGAAAAGCGAAAATTTGTGTACTCACCCCACATGTATAGGGTGTCTGTTAATGTCAATATTGTCAGGAGTGTAGTTTGTGGCAGTGAAGTGGGCATAACTCTCTTTTGCATGCTGTGGACTGATGGTATCATCAACAGCTGTTGGGGGAGCTGCATAAAACACAACATATCATAAACAATGCGGTCGGCACAGAGTACAGGATATCAATAACAGATACATTTAATTGATTTTAGGATTTGATGGGCACAGCATTATATATCCATCAATCACAACAAACACATATTATATTATGTTATATTATATCATATATATTATATGAAACATAACAGCCTCTCTACAATGGGTAACATGTCTTCCCAGTGATGCTGACCACCCACCTCCTCCTAGGGCCAGACTGCAAATGGGGTGGAGCTATACCTCAGCCTCCCCTCTCTGTCTGCCTAGGCGTATCATGGATTGTCCTTTATCTTTATATACACATAAAAGGTAAAGGATTCCCGTAACAGGTCCGGTGTGGCCCAGAGGGTTCCTGGAGATTTAGGCTCCCAGATTTCTGTGACATTCAGCACATGAAGGCGGTGAGGTTGTCAGCCTCACGCACCGGCCGCCTTTACCCCCAGGAAATATTCCTGGTACTCATTTTCACTAGAGGCTGAGTCGACCCCAGGGCCATGGTACGGTCGGAAGAAATATGTCACTGAAAAATCCAGTGACACCACCGGGAATCGATCCCGGGACCGTCCGACTAGTAGCGCAGCGCCTTAACCACTAC
>JGI20166J26741_11447474_pt1 | contig 13528 bp, 10 predicted proteins | sample TergutCu122P5_FD_26741 | JGI IMG/M metagenome (IMG submission 26741)
AAGCCTATCTCAGCTAACCGGGGTTAGTACAAACGCTCTATGGAAGATAAGACACGGAAATCAATGTTATGTCGGAACAGCTTACAAGCTGGCTAAAGCATTGGATGTAACAATCGAAAGTTTATTAACCAAGATGGAGGAAATGGCATGAAAAAGACTGATAAGGCACTAAGGAATGAGGCGGCATTACGCGCCGCGATAGCCGCCACGTTGGTTGTGTACAGAGAACCGGAGAATGCGTCCAGGAATTTACTGTCCGCGATGGCGATGTCCAACTCTGAAACCGTAGAGATCCTAAAGGCAGAGTGGGAAAAATGGCTTGAAAATGCCATGTTGACGGCAGATGATGAATGGAAAGAGTCAGATATAGATGAGGTCGAATGGGCTGATTGGCTAAATGCTCGGCGCATGGAATTTTTGACAAGCACCGAAGTACATAAAAAAGGATGTAAAGCGTATGAGTCGGCAAAAAGTCGGGAAGGAGATGTATCGGCATGAAGTATGAGGAAAGGGACATGGCAGGGTTTAAGCGCATTGCTAGGCACAAGGCTATGGAACACGCCGAGGTTGTTTTGGAGTATGCGAAAACCGTATATGGGCAGGATGTCCTAAGCGATTATGGCGATTATGACGGAATCCCGTTAGATGAGGAAATTTGTAACGTCATAAACAGATTTTTTATAGATGCATGGAAAGATTCCGAGATGCAGAAAAAAGCCTTTGAAGTCGGGAAGGCGCTGGTAGACAGGGAAATGGCTAGGTATTTCGCTGACCCAGTAGGGGTGAGGGCGGAAAACCTGGAAGCCACAAGGGAGACCATGGGGGCACTGTATGATGAGGGTACTGGCATTTATATCATATAGGCGGGCTGAAATACCCGTCTATGCCTTTAAAATGGACAAAAAAATAAAGGAGGGGGTCGCGCCTCTCCTATATCGGGGGTAAAAAAATACGTGGGATTAATAGATACTATTTTAGCACAAACCGGGCTTGATTACAAGCCCGGTGACGCGGGCGCGGCTGGGGAATGTGAAATGCTCCCCAGTCAGCGCCTGCATTATGAGCGCATACCTCAAGCGTTTAGAGGATGGCCCAATTTCAACCTTTTCGCCGTCATATGGAATGAGGAAAAGGGAAAGTATGATAAAACACCCTTGATACCTAACCGAAAAGAGCTAGATGAAAAAGGGTGGAGGGCGTTAAGCTCTCCAACTAACCCTTTGACATGGGGGCCATATAAAGAGACGTTGAGCGTCTGGAAAGAAATGACTGCCGAACCGCTGGATGACCCCAAAAGTTTTGTCGCTATGGGCTTTGCTCTCCAAAAGGGCGCGGGGTTCACGGTCATTGATGTAGACCATTGCTTTGATGATGATGGAGACATAACCAGTGATATAGTAAAAGACTTCATACGGGAATTTCGCCCTTATCAAAGTATGGTATACATGGAAAAATCCTGTTCTGGCGGCGGCCTGCATATATTCTTCCGCAGTGATATGTTTTTGAACGGAAACCGGCCAAAACTCAGTGGCTCAGTGGAAATCGAGATATACAGAGAATCAAGGTTTATTACACTCACCGGAGATATTTTCGGAGAATACGGCCAAATTGGGGACGGAAACCTGGGCGCGGAAGTAAAGGCCATACTCGGAAAGTTCGGTTGTGCCGACGTGATGACGGAATCATACACGGAAAAAGCAAAGGTTGTTACTCAAATCGACAAGGAAGAACCCGTGATACTGGAAAGCGGGACAAAATTAACATCAAAGATGGTATTGGCGGCGATTAAGAAGACGGTTCAGGCTGGGAAATTCAAAACCTTGTATGAAGACGGCGATATAAGCTCATACGGGGATGACCATCATTGCGCAGACCTAGCTCTTACCAACATTTTAACCTTTTTTACCTGCAAAAACTACAAATTGATAGATGCTATGTTTCGGCGGTCAGCCCTCATGCGTGATAAATGGGACGAAATGCGCGGAACAGTTACATACGGCGAGCGGACAATCGGAATAGCGATTGAATCATGCGAAGCAACCTGGGATTATGATTGGGCGGCCAAAAAGAAAGCTGAGAAAGAGGCCAAAAAGGAAAAACGAAAGGCTGAGAACGAAAGCCGGTACAGTGATGTAGATAAGAACCAGTGGCATATCATCGACCCGGATACCGGCGCGGTGAAAGGATACCTGGAAAGCATTTTAGCGGCCCATATAATAAGCGTTTTGCCTATTCTCAATGTCCAGGGCTATTTATGGACATATACCGGCCATTCTTGGATTACAGAGGACGCAGAACATAATATTTACGACTTAATCAGCGATTGCTTCTACGATGTGGTTAATAACAGCCGTAATAAAGAATCAGTTATGAAATATATTAAACAAATGGGCTGTATCAAGTGTAAGTGGTCTGAGATGAACGCCCATCCGTCACATTGGATTTTTTTCCAAGATAAGATTGTGGACGTTAAGGAAAAACGGTTCATCTCACACGACAAAAAGTATAAAAACACGATTGTATTGCCGTATGACTGCCCTATCCAGGATTTTAGTGAGTTGGATACGGCTGAGTGGGGGCGGTGGATGCAGAAATGGTTCGACGATTGTATACAAAAAAATGAGGATATAGGCGTTTTACAGGAATTTTTAGGCCAGTGTTTAACCATAAACAACGACTTTAAGACCTTTCTTTTACTTGTTGGAAATTCCGACAGCGGAAAATCTGTGTATATGAATATCCTCAACGCCTTATTGCAGGATGGCCTATCTTCGGCCACGGCTCCACAAGATTTAAGTGGGCAGTTTGCCGGATATAATCTGTGGGCTAAGGTTATTGATGTTTGTGGGGATATTTCGTCTCAAAACCTGGAGAACTGTTCTTTCTTAAAAAGGGTGACAGGTAGGGACGGCGTAAACGTCGAGAAAAAGTACGGCGCGGTGAATGAACTACAGCTATACTGTAAATTTTGTTTCGGCGCAAACACCGCGCCGCAATTTCGCGATGGCTATGATGATAGTATCTATAATCGTATGATTATGATTAAATTTAATACTACAATACCAAGAGATAAACAAATAAACGGCTATGAACGGTTGGTAATTCAGGAAGAAAAAGATAGTTTGCTGAAAATGGCCATGATAGGGCTAAAAAGGCTGTTGGATAGGGGATACTATGAGCAATCAGAAACCAGTAAAGAATTAAAGAACGAACTGCGGGAAGAAACTGATTATGTATTTTACTATATCCGAAAAGGTTTGGTTAAGAAAGACGGCGTAAAAATAGCCGCTAAGGATGTATATAAAGATTTTAACGATATGTGTTTGGATGCTGGTGTCAGGTATCCACTGGGTAAAATCAAATTCTTTAAATCGCTAAAGGAAAAAGGCTTAATTCCGTCTAAAATCGACGGATATGATTATTTTCGAGGGTACTGTCTGAACCGCCGCGCTGATTGGCATACGGTGGCGCAAACCAACACGGAAGCCTTGAATAAGGTAAATGGCTCACACGGGAGAGTTTACGACGGAATACCCGACAATCCGAAACCTGCCGAGGTGATTCAGTTACAGTTCTCATCCACTGATGACCCGTATGCCGACATTATTCTTCCAGGTTAATCTTTGCTGGATTGATTGACTTTTATTTCAATCAATCCAGTTTTCGTTTTTATTATGCAGAACACGGGCAGGGGAAAGTTTAATTTTACGACCTGCGTTTCTATTCATTACCCACATTGAGAAAAATTCAATTTCAGGGGAAAGTTTAAGATTACAGGGGAAAGTTAAGGGGAAAGTTTTTCCCATGATCTGATCTTACACAATGAATATAGACAATGTTAAAATTGAATTTAAGGGGAAAGTAGTATTCTTTATAACCTATACTTTATATATAGAAAAATTTAAACTTACGTGAGAGATAAGTATTAAAAATTTATATAGAGAAAGTTTTTTTGAGGCATAAAAACCTTCAAACTTTCCCCTGACTACTCATTTTACCTTTGTGGATAATGAATTTTTTGGCAGAATGTCAAAATAAACTTTCCCCTGCCTTTTAAACTTTCCCCTGACAATTCCATTTTATCTAATCCCTGTAAGGAATTGAAACGCAGTTCGTAAAAGCAAACTTTCCCCTGTACATTCCCCTTTTCTTCAAAGTTTCCCCTACCAGCTATAGCCCTAATTTTTGCAGCCACATGAGCGCGGGCAGCGGTATCCAGAAACCAGCATACATCAAATCGGATTTTTAGGTATCTCAGTATCCATTTTTATCCTACACCTACAAACCGCATGTGTTAGCCATTCCTGAGACAGTCCAGCCAGGCCATGGAAAGCCGATAAACGGCATAGATAAGCCATTTACTAAAATTTTCTGCGTATATTACAAAGATAAACGCCCCGTCCAGGATACCACCCTACAAACCACTCTCTATTTTGTGTATGCTGAAATTTTGGATTGGCCGCCCGGCCAGATTGTCGTACGGCACTTTAAAATCGGAGCAAACAGCAAATTAATTTTCCCTAATGCGATTCGATTATTTAGGTGAAGGCAGGTTGTTTAAGGAGTAACAGCGCACTGAAATATCCGCCTTTTATAGTAAACGTAGCATGGCAGGCCGCTGGTTCATACATGCTTTAGGAAAATAACTTGCCGTAGATTGCAGCACATTAAATCTACACTGTTGGAAATTTAATTCGCCGCAAAATTGCCGTAGGTGCCGATTTTATTTCGTCGCACGACACCAGATTTCCGCCGTTATTCAAAATATTTTTGAAAATGATATTGAAAATTAATTTTCAATATAGTATACTGGGATTATTGAAAATTAATTTTCAATAATAGAGGAATAGATATGACCGGGGAAATCACGATACAAAGCGCCATCGACGAGCTTCAAAGGAATTTTAAATTATTGAACGAGCATTATTTCAATGGCGCGTTGGAGAAGCCAGTAATTACAATCCTCGTTGATTCCACAACGGGCGCGTACGGTTGGTTGACGCAAAACAAAGTTTGGAGTAGTAAAGACCAGACATGGTTTCGTGAAATAAATCTTTGCGCAGAATATTTGAACCGTGAACCGGCAGAGGTAATCACTACTCTACTACACGAAATGTGTCATTTATCCAACGTCCAGGCCGGTATCCAAGATACAAGCCGGGGCGGTACATATCATAATCAGAATTTTAAAACTGTGGCTGAAACTCACGGCCTAATCGTCGAAAAGGACGCTAAATACGGCTGGTGCATCACAAAACCAAGCGACGAATTGAAAGACCTGGTTACAAAAAATGTTCGCGCTGGTTGTTTCAAACTCAACCGTATGAAGACATACCGTGACGGAACGCCCAAAACCACAACCACGGGCGGGGCCGGTGGTAAAGAGAAGACAACCAGCCGCACGAAACAGTCCATGAGAAAATATACCTGCCCCGTGTGTGGGCTAATTATCAGGGCGTCAAAGGATGTTTCAGGTAAAATCAAGTGTATCGAATGCGATGAGGTTTTTGTTGAAAGTTAATATTCAATGCATTGAATGCTTCCGGCTCGCACACGGCAGTTCACGCGCTAAAAGTCCCGTATTAGCCGAAATGTACCCTTGTTCTAAAGAGGACTGCATGTTATAATTTATTTGAGTGAACCGTGGGGCGGTTCCTGGCCAGACTTCCGAGAGGGGGCGAGGCCATGACGCTATATCAAACGCTGCACATTGCTATACTATCGGCAACATTGATAGTGGCAATAGTAACGCTGCTGCGAAACAAAAAAAAATAGCCGCCCCCAAGGCAATGGCTATTTTTTTGACTGATTAACAATCAGTCACTCCGTGAGTTTATTACGGTCTGGTCATACCGCCGAAACGGTTAACTCAAGGGAGCGTGTTCTCAGCACGCTCTTTTTTAGTGTGACCATAGTATATCATATTAATCACAGCCCGTCCAGATTACCGTCATCATTATTTCCAGAATTGCCACCACCGACGCGCTGGATGGGGCGCGTCATCAACTGGCTCATCCAGCATGTCTTGTTCCTGCTCTACTGTCGTACTGGTTTCAGTGGTTGCGCTGGCCTCAAGTTGAGCCTGAATCGTTCCAGCGTGGAGAGCTTGTGCAGCGTTTAAGCTTGCAGTCAAATCTTTTATGTTTTCTGCCTGCGCGTGTATAGTTTCCTGCTGTGCGTCTATAGTACGCTGCATCCCATCTATCTGCCGATTTTTCGCTTCTATGTCCAGCCTTAACAAATCAATAAGGGATTCGGATATGGCGTCTATACCTGTCCGTATACTGTCTATCCCCGTATCCATCCCTTTGTCTGTTGGCATGTCTATTGACTTATCTATACCTTTAAATGCTGATATTATTAAGGTTTCCCCAACTTCATCTATATACTTTGTCGTCCCCTGCATTGATACATATGGGATTAAGGTTGTACATAGTGGCTCCCGACTCATACGTTTTTGTAGTGCTTGCTTAGTAACACCTATCTCATCAGCAATCTGTTTTACGGTTTTCATCCTGTTATCACCAAAAAGCATTATGTAGTCCAGAATGAATTTTGTCTATACATTTGTCTATATAATTTCGTTAGGGCTTTCCTCCTGTGCTGAAACCGTTGCTTTTTTCGTGGCTTTCTTGCTCGTCGCCGATGTGGTAGGTTTATCGCGCTCCCAGTTCAATAGGCTTTTAACCTTGTCTTCGTACTCACTAACTGCGGCAGTATACCGGGCCTGCTGCTCGTCGATGGCGGACGCATATCTGGCCTGTTGCTCCTCAGCTTTAGCTTGGTACTCTTTCCTTAATTCCAGTAAAGCTACCTCTCCTTGCAATGTTAGGCTGGCTCGTAGATTATCCTGCTCAGTTTTAAACGCGTCCGTTTGCCGTTGTAGTTCACGTTTTAGTTCGTCTATTTCGCGCTGCTGTTTTTCGTTAATATGTTTACCAGAGTTTACGGCCTCGGTTAGATTTTTATTTTCGTCTGCTGCTGCCTTATACTCAGATATAATGCTACTTAAATTATCGCTTTTGCCTTTATATTCCTCGACCAGATCAGTTTTATCTTTTATGGCGCTTTCCATTTGCTTAATTTGCTGTTGAAGTTCAGCGGCCTTGGTTTCTATTGCGCCCTTGTCTGATAGAATCGTCTCCGCGCGTTCGTCAGCCTCATCACGTTCTTTCTCCAAGGCTGTAATACGTTGCTGTAGTAAGGCTCTGGTTTCCTCGAATGATATACGTTGGTTTTCGAGTTCTTGCTTATGCTTTTCTTCCCCAGTTGTGATAATCGCCGACGCGCCGTTTAGAACCTCGAATAGTCGGTTTGTTAAAACTTCAACAGCTTCAATGGCGGGTTTAAGAATTGATGTACTATCTTTTATTTGCTCGGCCTGGTATAATGTCAACAGGCGATTTAAGAAGTCGCCCTTATTTTCAAACTGCCCACGTTCCGCGAGTTCATTAAACAGCGCCTTGGCTTCCTCGGTTGCCCTGATTGCTAATGGGGTGTCCGGCATAAGATATCTCCTTTTCAAAATGTAAACATTTTAGTGGCTTAAATACGTGCGTTTACATGTAAACATATGTAAACACGAATGTTAGTTTGTTATCTTTTCATTGAGGGCGATACCCTGCTCATTGCAGTATAACCGTCATTTGTGTCTCCGTTCAAGCTGTTTCTGTACTTTTCCGAACTGTACTTTGCTTATAATGGCCTCATGGTTTCCCGGAATATGGGTCTTCTGATGAGTGAGTATGCCAGTATAAAAATTATTACGGAGCATTTTGTGTATGGTTCCTTTTGTCCATGCCTTGCCCTGCCGGGTGATTATACCGTCAGCGTTCAGCGCGTCCACAATCTGTTGTATGGTCTTTCCGGTCTGTGATAAGGTGAATATTCTCTTAATCGTGGCCGCTTCCCCGGCGTCTACCATGACGCTTTTTTTGTCTGCCGAATACCTGTATCCATACGGAGTTACCCCGGCAGGCTTATTTCCTTTATTGGCTTTGGTCGTCCTGCCTTTGGCAAGCTTTAGGGCTATGCTGATACGCTCGTATTCATCCAATAATTCAAACATACCGTTTATCAATACTTCGCTGGGGTCTTTTTTGTAAATGCTGTATCGGGGTTGCTCTATGCTGATAACCTCGCCGTGTTTCCGCTCTATTTCCCGGCGTATCAATACCTTTGCGATATCCGAACGCCATAACCGGCTTGTGTTTAATACAATAACCGTGTTCGTATCGTCGAGTGCGGAAAGAAGTTGCAATAGCCCCTTGCGCTTGCTTATCAGTTCGTCGCCGTCGCTTTCTACGGCTTCCGTTCCTGATATGCCCTTGTCCTCGAATATTTCCAAAAGCTCAAGGCCGCTATCCGCGCAGTATCTTTCAATCGCAGACCGCTGCGTGTCTAGGCCGTACCCTTTTTCTGATTGCGTGTCCGTACTGACGCGGATATATCCGTAAACCTTTTTATTTTCCATCCCCCGGCCTCCTGTCCAGTAAATCTACTGTAACATAGCCGCGAATTATTGTCAACTATCATTCATGATAATTTACGTTATTAACCTAAAATATATTATATATCAATGACTATATACTGTTTTAACATAAAGTTGATGGATAAGGTAAACGCCATACTTGGGTGGCATTCGTTATTTCCAAATTTTCCATTGTTTTTACCGATGGATTATAGTATGCTCTGTTTGCCGTTATTTGGATTGACTTTTGGGACGCAGGTCGTCAAGGCGACACTGAATAAGGCCCCCATGCTCGTTGTGTATATAGGCATAGCGATGAGAAAAGTAACGACGGATTAGACGGGGAGCGGAAACGCTCCCTGGACAACCCCTCCTGGCTATCTAACCAAGTCGTTTATAATGACATGCCCTACAATGCGTTTAACGGCCTCTAGGACAACGTTTTCTCTGTTTATGATATAAATGTATACCCGGCGCGTTTAAGCGCCTCTACGCGCGTCATACGCGATGTCTTGGCCATGGTAAATCAAATAAAAACACAGGCCATCTGTAGCCCGTGTTTTTATAGGAATTAATTTATAATCCTGCGTATGTATCATCTTGTTTTACTTAGTCAGTAAAATAATTCAAGTACCCCGTTCCGTCTGGATTCTTAACCTGAACAGGAACAGTTCCACCCTTGCTTCTTGTACCATCTCCGTAAGTACCATTTTCATTATTGCCCCATGCCCATACATTTCCATTCTTGTCTATTGCGTAGCCTGCTTGTATATAAATTATATTTGAGAGTCCTTCAACTTGCACAGGAGTGACCCCAAATCCAGCGTATTCACTACCCCAAGCATATACAGTACCGTCCGATTTTAATGCATAACTGTTATTCTTATCAGCCGATACTTCTACTATATCATTCAAACCTGGAACTTGGACTGGAACGTCAGAATTCGTTATATCTGCAATTCCCAAATTTCCCTGTCCTTTGTTCCATACCGTGCCATTATTTTTAACAAAAACTATGTAATACTGATAATTTGGCATAGCTAAATCCTTGACATCTGTAATATTTGGGTCATTTACTACGGTTATCGCTGTTGGTGCGTGACCTAAACTATCATCCTTAAATGTAAATTCTAGGACTCTACCGTCCGCTACGAGCATGTAATATTTTGTGTCTGTAACCGGATGTACAGCCCCGACCAATTTCACTATATTGTCTGAATTTTGAATATCTATATTTGATGTATTATCTGTTGTACTAAAAGGTTCTACTTGGGTTTTTCCGCCATTTGTAAATCTATATATAGCAGCTTTTGTATGATCATTATCTACCCATACAAAAGCTGTCTGGGGGTCTATCATAGACCATTTGCTATAACCATTTAATATTGTAGCATCACTAAATGTTGTGATATCTGTGTCTGTTTCTTTCTCTCGCCATTTCACTGTGTTATCTTTGTAAAAAACTAAGTTACTTAACATGAAATTAATAGGTTTGCCTACGTCTATTTTAACAGGCAATGTGCTTCTGTTTCCCCATGAGTAGGTATTACCGTTTTTTGTTACTAATGAAACTTCATAATCACTATCTGCACTTTCCATAACAATTTGATTATATAATGGTATTATACTACTATTTGATTCATTCGTCACGGGCGCATTTGTACTGCTTGTGGTTTGCTCGCCCCCCGATGCCGCGCTTTTTAATGCCGCATTCTCCGATTGCAATGCCACTATCTGTTCTTTTAATGCAGAAACTTCACTGTTTGAACTGCTCGACCCGCACCCGGCTAAAAAGCATAATGCCAGTATGAAGGTCATTATGGACTTTGATTTGTTCATCTCGACTACCGTCCCTTCACAGATTTATGTATGTAACATCAAGCGTGCCTCCCTTATTGGAATGTACAATTATAAAATACACCATACTCCGTTGAATAAGGCATGTGGACAGAAACCAGCATACCATATTCGCCTTCGCTATGAATACCTTCATAATTTACAAAAACCTTTGCATCTACATATGGTTCTGCCTGATATAAGCTAAACCAATCTTGTATTAGAACTACGTTTATACCGCTGATTCCCTTAACATCTTGATTTGAATGACCGGCTTTCAATTTATTGACCATATCCGCTAAAAAGAAATAGCTCAACTGAGTTTGATCAACATCGTTAAATTTAGACTCAGCCATAAGTGCGGCTGCGCAGGCACCGAAATAGAGTTTATCATTAGGACTCATTGCACTCATGCCATCCAATGTAAAGAAAATGTTGTTAAAATCAAGCCATACACTGGTTCCACCCTCACTAACGACTATTGATGGGGAATCGTTAGGATTATTGCTATAGCTCCTTGTGGGAATACCCGCCATCCCTATTTGAGACCAACTATAACGCCCTGGTCTATAATCTGGACTTGTTCTAAAGTTATAGTCTGCTACACTCCTAAAAGTGGCAGGATTATCTTTGTCACGCGATATATTCGGCTCATTAGGAGCATTGTCTATACATCTGTTATCATCAAACGGTTTTTGCTTATCATTTGGATCAAGAGAAACCGTTGGTTCAGGAATAGCTGTCGGCTCGGCACTCTTTTCAGGGGCAGACATACCTCTGGCGACTTTAATTAGGTCAACAAGGCCGGGTATTTCCTCATCGACAGTAACATTGCTATCTGAATCGGAGTCATAAACTTCATATTTTAGTTTGCCAGTTCTTAGTACACGCTCGGCTTGGCTTGGCGTCAGAGCTAAATAGTTGGTACTCGAAAACGAGTTATAAAAACCGTCACCACCTGTTCTATCAAAATAATTGAACGCGACTCTTAGCCTATGAATTATCCCGCCTGTTTCTAGTTGCTGAACGTATCTATCACCAAAATTAACTTTGCCATCGGGTAATTCTTCGGTATGGTTTACTTCTGTTAGTTTCCCTCCAACAATCTTAGCTTGCGCTTTGGTAACGTAAACATCGGCATAAGCGTATTCAGCGTTATCTTTATCCTTTATGGGACACATTTCAAACGCATAACTGGGCGTCGCGTCTTCTGTGTCGGTAAGAAAAACGTTCAAGTTGACGGAACCGCCATCAGGGCCGGTTACATTTCCCGTCTGCCCCGCATAATTACTCGCATAAATCTTAAAACCATAAATGGCGTTTTTCTCGTTTTTAAACCAAACGCGCGTGTTAAGCGACGGGGCGCTTACATCCTCATTCGCTTTCTTAGCAGCCTCAAGAGTAGCTGTTGGCGTTGTATTTTTATCAGCCGGTTTCGGTATCTCCGTAGACGCTGTAGCTGTATTCTGCTCTGTCACGACCTGCTCATTAGCTTCGGCGGTTTTATTTGCGTTTGCACCATTACAGCCCACAACCGATAGGCAAATAATACATATGAGCAGAATCGTTTTACTTTTCATTTCTGAAATGCTCCCCCCCTGTTTTATTTATATAATCTTAATCTACCAGAATTATACATGAGAAAACCAATGTAGTTCAAGGAAAATTTACGTCCAATGTCATCCTGCCTTTAATAAAAAAAGGATATTAAAAACGTCGGGGCAATACAGCCCGCCGCCTGTCAAATGCCAATATCCCGGTAAGCTGAAATTTCCAGCACAAGAAGCGCCCCCATCGTAAAGCCATGAGAGTAAGCAAGATATTCGTCATCTTAGGCTGCCTGGGTATACAGGTCTTCCAGGGTTTCGAGACGTTGAAAGTCATCCGAGGACGTATTTTGCTTGAAATAGGCTTTTTCTTCTCGGATTTTACTTTCAATATCCGCACGTTCGGGGCTGAGAGCTTCGCGGCGCTCATATGACCTGATTTTCCCGTAATATATGGCCTTTAAAATCAACCTGGGTATAGCTTCATCACATTTTTGTTTCATTCCGCGATAACACCGCCGCTCTCTCGATATTTCCGGACAGTTTCCTGTACCCTCCACAGCGACACCTTCAAAAATTTAGCAATGTCCCGATAAGACCCGCCGCCGTTCACCATCTCGATAATCTCATCGTCCGTTACCTTCGGTCTGGCTATCGTATGGTCTGTATGGGGCTGTATGGTATCTGTATTTTTGTCCTGTATGGGGTTGTATGGGAGGCTGTATGACGCTGTATGGCTGTCCATACGTCCCCATACGCCACTTTTTGCCTCATCAAAGGGTAGGATGTTGTCGCCATACATACATACACCAGCCCGGTTTTTATCCGGCACAAACAAATCAACTCCGTCATCCAAGCCCGCGTATTCCCCGTCCTCCTCCTCATCGGCGGCAGCGTCTCGACCGGCGACGGCTGTTCCAAGTACCCGCAACGCCGGGGGATACATGCCCGCGACGCCCCGCGCAAAGTCGGAAACCTCATGCTTACCCTTTTCGTCCATGTAATACCCACGTGCGTGAATAAGCTTGCCGTCCGATAGATAGAGTAAATCGCCTTTTCCGGTCAATTTCGCGCCATCCGGGCTTTCTATGATGTTTTCAGAATACCTGTCCAGCTTAACCTTAAAGCAGATTCTTTCAAACTGTGAAAGCGTGTGTGCCGTTATTAAGTCTCCTGACGGCCTCTGGCTGCCCATTACCAAGTGAATACCGAATTGTCTACCATCCTTGATAATTGTGTCTATCATTGGAGCTATGGCTTTTTTAACGCTGGGTACACTATAATATCTGTCTACCTCGTCTATGACTGTGACTATTTTGGGTGTACATATGCCGTCACTGTTTATTCGCTCATCCAATTTTTTATAAATCCATGATATGGCTTCTACCATATCCGCATCTTTATATATAACATCGCCATGAATAACGTGCGGCAATGCCGCCAAGGGCCTTAACCCTTGGCGTACACCGTCGATTAATATTAATTGCATATCATTCGGCGTGTTCTTATATGCAAGCGCCGCCGTAAGTGTTTGCAGAAACACGGTCTTCCCCGACCCGGTTGCCCCAGCGATAAGGAAATGAGGCGTATCATCGCACAATTCAGCGTACAGTGGCCTGCCATCATCTTTTTGACCTACCGGGAATGAATATTTGCTCTTCGTAAATGCCTTATC
>JGI20166J26741_11447585_pt1 | contig 13528 bp, 13 predicted proteins | sample TergutCu122P5_FD_26741 | JGI IMG/M metagenome (IMG submission 26741)
GGGCAGGGTTACCATGATCGGCATGAACGACAAGCTGGTGTGGATCGACTGCGAGATGACCGGGCTGGATCTCGCCACGGATGCGCTCGTCGAGGTGGCGGTCCTGGTGACCGACGGGGAGCTGAACGTGCTCGGCGACGGCATCGACGTGGTCATCGCGACCGACCCGTCGGCGCTCGACGCGATGGGCGACGTCGTCCGCGACATGCACACCCAGTCGGGGCTGGTCGAGGAGATCCGCGCCTCGGCCGTGTCGATGCGCGAGGCGGAGCAGGCCATCCTCGGCTACGTCCGGACGTACGTACCGGAGGCGGGCACCGCACCCCTGGCCGGCAACACGGTCGGCACGGACCGGGGCTTCCTGGCCCGCGACATGCCCGAACTCGTAGGGCACCTCCACTATCGCAACGTCGACGTCAGCACGATCAAGGAGTTGGCGCGCCGCTGGTACCCGAAGGCCTTCTACGCCGCCCCCGAGAAACACGGCGGGCACCGGGCGCTCGCGGACATCATCGAGTCGATCGACGAACTGCGCTACTACCGCCTGACGGTGTTCGTGCCGGCGCCCGGCCCCTCCGGCACCGAGGCGAAGGCGGCGGCGGCCACCCTCGGCATCCCGGCGCCGGACGCCGCCGGCGAAACCACGCGACCATGATCGACCAGGTTCCCCTGGCCGTCGTCGTCGCGCTCACCCTCGTCGGCTTCGCCGCCGGCTGGATCGACGCGGTGGTCGGCGGCGGGGGGGTGCTCCAGCTGCCGGCCCTGCTGATCGGCCTGCCCTCGTCCACCGCGGTGCCGACGGTGTCGGGCACGAACAAGCTGTCGTCGATCGCGGGCACGTTCGCGGCCTCGGCGACGTACGTGCGGCGGGTGCGGATCGCGTGGCCGACCGCGCTGCTCGTCGTCGTGTTCGCGTACGCGGGCTCGACGCTCGGCGCCCGCCTGGTCACGTTCATGCCCCGCGTCGCGTTCACCCCCGTGATCATCGTCGCCGTGGCGGCCGTCGGCCTGTACACGTGGCGGCGTCCCCAGTTGGGGCAGACGACCCACCTGCGGCACGCCGGCCGGGCCTCCCACTGGTTGTTGGCCGTCGCGCTCGGCGCCGTGTGCGGCGTCTGGGACGGGCTCGTCGGCCCCGGTACCGGCATCTTCCTCGTGATCGGGTTCGCGGCACTGCTGGGCTACGGCTTCCTGGAGGCCACGGCGATGAGCAAACTGGCCAACCTCGCGACCAACGCGGCCGCGCTCCTCGTCCTCGGCACGCAGGGCCACGTGCTGTGGGGGGTGGGTGCGTGCATGGCCGCGGCGAATCTGACGGGCGGCCTGCTGGGTTCGCACATGGCGATCACCCGGGGCAACCGGTTCATCCGCCAGGTCCTGCTTCTCGTCATCGTCGGCGTCGAGGCGAAACTCCTCTACGACCTTGCCCGGCTGGTCTGGGCCTGACCGGGCCCCACGGCGGCGTCCGGCGGTTGCTCCAGGTTCGCCAGGCCGTTCCACGCCAGATTCACCAGTTCTGTAGCCAGGACGGCCTTGGGGGGACGCCGGGTCTCCAGCCAGGCCTGCCCTGCCGCCGCCACGAGGCCGACCAGCGCCCGGCTGAAGGGCATCGCCAGGTCGGGGTCGAAGCCCCGCCGTCCCAGCGGCCCGCGCAGCACGTTCTCCACCCGGTCGGCCACATCCGACATGACATCCGCGTACGATCCCCCGGCCGATGAGTCGCGGCTGACGACTCGGAAACCCGTGGGGCGTTCGTCGATGTAGTCGAGCAGGGCCACCGCACCTCGCTCGATGAGCGCACGCGACCCGCCCGACTCGCCGGCCAGGGCCGCTTGGATCGCATCGTCGAGACGCCGGGCCTCACGCTCGACGACGGCCGCGTACAGGCCTTCCTTCCCCCCGAAGTGTTCGTAGACGACGGGCTTGCTGACGCCGGCTGCCGCCGCGATCTCCTCCACCGACGTGCCGTCGATTCCGCGTTCGGCGAACAAGGTCAGGGCGACACCGAGCAACTGCTCACGGCGCTGAGGTCCGGTGAGGCGCACCCGGATGGCCCGGATCGTCGTGTCGGCTGCGCTCACCGCGCCAGTGTGTCACAAGGGAAGACCTCACCGGCCCCCGCACAGCCCGCGGCGAACATGACACGCCCCCGGCGTGTCGCCGCCGGGCGTTTGCCTGCGGCGGTCATAATCGTGGTATCTGTCGCAGCAAGACGAGGCCCGAACCAAGTATGAGTTGGTTCGGGCCTCGGTTTTGCCGGAAGCCGGGACGTGCTTCCCGCGTCCGCCCAGTTCGCTGGCCCCGGCCTGTCCCCGGCGGCTCGCCATCCGTCTCGCCGAAGCGAAGACCGATACGAGTGTGGCCCCGATCTCTGAGCATCCGCCTCCCCGTCCGGGCTCCGCCTCCTCGCCTTGCGGTTCGGTGCGCCTGCCCTTCTGGTTCGGCTGGCCGAGCCTTGCGGATCGGCGTACCAGAATCTTCCCGCACCCCGTGACAGCGTGTCAAGCCCCTATCTCACATTTTGGACGTTTCTCGGCGTGTCGCCTTGACAAGGGCCGCCTGGAGGGTCAATGCGGAGCATCTCGGCTTGTCCGGCGATATTCTGCCGTGAGCAGAATTGACGTGGGGATCGTGCCGGCCGGCTAGCCGCCTGGTCGCACCAGGTCGGCAGTCGCGTTCCCCGAACCGTCGAGGTGGTCGACGCCCGCCAGCCTGAGGAACCGGGTCGGGACGGAGCCGCTGAACCGCACCGTCAATCGTCCGTCCGTCGCCGAGACGATATCGAACGCCAAACCGGGATAGAGCTGGGAGGCCGCCTCCCGCGCGGCCGCCTTGGCGATCTCCATCCGTTGGTCGGCCTCCTGCAGCCGGTCTCCGGCGGCCGCATCGACGCCCGCGCGGGCCACCTGCGCGGCCGCGATGGCGCACGTCCGGCGCAGGTGGACCTGGGCTGAACCGTCCACGGCCAGGCCGGCGGCGAGCAGCAGCGCGACGATCGAGCAGGCGATCATCACGGACAGGCTCAGGCCACGCTCGCGGCTTCGGTCTGTCGGGGGAACACAACGTGGGGGCATGCATCCCAGTCTGGCACGTCCACGCCGTCCCCGCGCACCGCCATCCACACCTCGTGTGCGCCGGCCGGCACGAGAACCCGACGTCACCCCAGCACAGTCAACGTGGACAGGGCGCTCTCCACCTGCCGCTGCACCGTGGTGTCGCCGATGGTGTAGCACGAGTACAGCCACCCGAGATGGTCCTTGGCGCCGCCGAGGTCGACGACGTAGATGTCGACGACGTCGCCTTGAACCTGCGGGAAGTCGGGGTTCTGGACGTGGACCTCGGAGCGCAGGTGCCAGGCCGCGTGGCCGTTGATCGCTACCTGTTCGCTGGCGAGATCGACGCGGTGCGTGAAACCGTCGTAGTAGTCCGAACTGGCGAGGCACTCCATCACCGCGATCGCCGAGGGGGCAATGTCGGTGAACCCGTCGGCGTTCGCCAGCAGGCCGACGCCCAGGGTGCTCTGCCAACGCGAGGTGAGCCCCTGGTAGATGGTGAGCGACTGCCAGTGGGCGTCGTACGTGAAGGCCAGGCGCATGGGATCAGCCGACCAGCCGCCGATCTGGTTCACCTGCAGGGTGTCGGCCGTGAGCTTGCCCGGCTGCTGGCGCGTGGCCCCCGACCGCATCGTCTGGGGACAGGCGACGAGCGTCCCCCCGCTGGCGCTCGGCGGCGGCGGCGGCGCGCTGGTCTCGTCCCACCCCGGCACGCTCGGCGCGTAGCTGTTGGAGTCCGCGGTCGCCACGCCCCCGCGGCCCAGCGGATTGCGCGTGCCCCACACGACGAACGCGACCACGGCGATCAGCGTGACGGCGAGCAACACGACCAGGGCGATGATCCAGCCCCGGTCGCTCTTGCGCTGCGGGCTGGTCCGGTCGGGGGCGGGGATCGGCGCATGGCGCGGATCGGCCGTCGTCTGGTCCGACCAGCGGTCACCGTCCCAGAACCGGAAACGCCCCGGCGTTCCACTGGGATCGGGGTACCAACCCGGCATCGACATGTCGGCAGTCTACCGACCCCGGCTGGACCAGGGCTAGGAAACGCCTTCCGGATGCCTATGGACGGATCGTCTCCGCCGGCCGTGGCGAGATCGCGGCCCGGAGCACCGCTCCCTCCCCCACCGCGCGCACCACCAGGCGCGGCTTCACGAGCACGTGCGTCCCGGCGGGCGTGCCGGCCGGACCGGCAAGACGGAGCACGTGCGACGCCACCGTGGACAGACGCTGATCGACGCTGGACAAGCCGAACGAGGCCGCCACCGACGTGTTGTCGAAACCCACGACCGGGATCCGTCCCGCGACGACCGCGTGGGCGGCAACCGCCAGCGTGTCGGACGCCGCCACGACACCGTCGATGTCCGGCACCCGCCGGAGCAGCGCCCGGACGGCCGCGGCACCCGCGGCCAGGTCGTCGGCGCAGGCGACGCCGAGTGCCTCGAGGTCGTCCCCGGTCGTCCCCGCGGCAACCATGGCCTCACGCCAGCCCGCGCGCCGCTCGTCGCCGCTGCCCGACCCTTCGGGCCAGCCCACGAAGCCCACGCGCGCCGTCCCACCGCCCAGGAGATGCTCCGTCGCCAGGCGCACGCCCCAGCGTCCGTCGACATCGACCCAGCGGTACCGGTCGTCGTGTTCGGACCCCCACGGCCGTCCGAACGTCACGAACGGCTGGCCGGCCTCCAGCAGCCACGCGGTACGCGGATCGCCGCGGACGGTCGACGTCAGGACGAACGCGTCCACGTCCGAGCCCCCGACCAGCCGCCGGATCACGCGCGTCTCGTCGTCAGGATCCGTCGCGGTGTACAGGACCACGCGGAGGCCGAGGCGCTCGGCCTGTTGCGTCAGCGCATGGAGGAAGCTGTCGAGGACAGACCCCGAGATGCCATTCACCATGGGATCGATCCGGACGGCCAGCGTCGCCGACCGGCGCGTCCGGAGGCGCCGCGCCGAGGCGTGCGGCCGGTAGCCGAGCGTCTCGATCACCGCCCGTACGCGCTCACGGGTCGCTGGACGCACGATCCCGGGCGAGTTGAGCACGTTGGACACCGTCTGCCGCGACACGCCGGCCGCCACCGCCACATCGTTCACCGTCGGAAGTTGCCCCATCGCCGCCCCCGTTCTCTCCGCCAGGAGTAGAGTGAAGCGTAGCAGAGATTTGAACGATCAAATTCCTGTATCCCACATCGCCAAAGACGGCGGGCAAGGAGGTCCATCCATGCACACACACCTACGAGGCGCCATGGCGGTCGGCGCGGGCGCCGTCGCGGTCGCGCTGAGCCTCACCGGATGCAGCTCGGGCAACACCCCCGCGAGCACATCCACCTCGACATCAGGAGCACCAACCAGCAGCAGCACGACGAGCAGCGCCCCCTCCAACGGGCTCTCGTCGTCCAGCAGCGCCCTGACCATCCTGTTCGGTTCCTCGGGCGACGCCGAGACGAAAGCAATGCAGGACGCGGCGACCGCGTGGTCGGCCACGTCCGGCACGCAGGTGACGGTCACGACGGCCGCCAACATGGATCAGGAGATGGCCCAGGGCTTCGCCGGCGGGAAGCCCGCCGACGTGTTCTACCTCGGCACGGGTGTGCTCGCCGGCTACGCCGACGCCGGCAACCTGCTCGCCTACGGCGACCTGATGCCGAATAAGGCCGACTTCTATCCCTCGCTCGTCGCGAACTTCACCTACAAGGGCAAGTTCTACTGCGCGCCGAAGGATTTCTCGACGCTCGGCCTGATCATCAACACGGACATGTGGGCGGCGGCCGGCCTGACGGACGCCGACTACCCGACGACGTGGGAGCAACTTCACGCGGTGGCAAAGAGGCTGACCACGGGCGGCGTCACTGGCATCATCCCCGGCGGCCAGTACGAGCGGCTGGGCGCGTTCATGGTGCAGAACGGATCCAACCTGATGAGCCCCGACGGCACCAAGGTGACCGCGGCCGACCAGTCGAACATCGACGCGCTGGCGTTCGTGAAGACAATGCTCGCCGACGGCTCGATGAAGTTCGCCGCCGATGTCAGCGCCGGCTGGGGCGGCGAGGCGTTCGGCACCGGCAAGGCGGCCATGACAATCGAGGGCAACTGGATCACCGGCGCCATGAACGGCGACTACAAGAACATCAAGTGGAAGGCCGTCCCGCTGCCCACCGGCCCGTCCGGCAAGAAGGGCACCCTGCAGTTCACGAACTGCTGGGGCATCGCGGCGGCGTCGCCGAATCAGCAGGCGGCGCTGAAGCTTGTCGAGTTCATGACGACCAAGGACCAGCAGATGAAGTTCTCGCAGGCGTTCGGCGTGCTGCCGTCCATCCAGTCGGCCGCGGCCGACTACAAGGCGGCGTATCCGAACCTGTCGATCTTCATGGACGCCGTCCAGTACGCCCAAGGCGTGCCGACGCTGAAGGGTTCGTCGGATGTGCTGAAGGAGCTGAACAACAATCTCGGACAGCTGGCGACTTCTGACCCGGCGACGATCCTGAATGCGGCACAAACCCAGCTGCAAGCCCTCATGAAGTGAGGTTTGGGTGAAGAGCGCATCGGCGCGGTCCTCCTCGCGCACAGGAGGCATCCGGCGCGGAGAGGTGATCTCCGGCTGGTTGTTCACCGCGCCGATGCTGCTCATCGTCGGGCTGTTCCTGGTCGTGCCGATCGGCATGGCCTTGTGGGTGAGCGTCTCGGATTACTCCGGTCGCGGCAGCCCTTTCTCGGGCGAGTTCCACTTCGTCGGGCTGACGCACTACGCGGAGATCACCAGCGGCGGTGGACTCACCGAGCGCAACTTCGGCATTGCCCTGCGCAATTCTTTGTGGTACACGCTCCTGGTTGTGCCCACCCAGACCGCGATCTCCCTGATGTTGGCGGTCCTTCTCAATCGCCAGCGATTGCGTGGCCGCGGTTTCTTCCGCACCGCGTTCTATTTTCCGTCCGTCACGAGTTCCGTGGCGATCACGGTGCTGTGGCTGTTCCTGTTCAACGCCACCGGCGCCATCAACGCCATGCTCGGCTGGCTCCACATCAACGGCCCGAACTGGTTCAACAATCCGCAGGGTCTGCTCCACGCGACCCTGTCAGGGCTTGGCGTGAACCGGGCACCCAACGCCCTGGCACGTCACACGATTCTCGGCGTCAGTTGGTGGGACTGGCTGGCCGGGCCGTCCTGGGCGATGACCGCCCTCATGCTCATGGCGATCTTCACGACTTCGGGCACATTCATGCTGCTGTTCATCGCGGCGCTTCAGAACCTGTCGCCGGAAGTCGACGAGGCTGCGATCGTCGACGGAGCAAACGGCTGGCAGCGCTTCTGGCAGGTGACGCTACCCCAAGTGCGCCCGACCATCTTCACCGTCGTGACGCTCGGCGTCATCGGATGCTGGCAGGTGTTCGACCAGGTTTTCACCGGGACGCAGGGACAGCCGGCGAACACCACGCTGACGCCCGCCTACCTGGCCTACAACACCGCCTTCGGCCCCAACGCCCAGTGGGGCACGGCCGCCGCCATCGGCTTCGTCCTGTTCGTCATCATCATTCTGTTCAACCTGGGGCAAAGAGCCATGCTCACCGATCGCTCCGACCGCGCACCCCGTCCCCACCGCGTCAAGGTTGGCACGAAAGGAGCCGCTTCATGAGCGCCGGTCACGCGACACCGGTCCGTTTGCCCACACAGCGCGTCGGCCGGTTCGAGCCGTCGCAGGTCGTGCTGTATATCGTCTTGTCCCTCATCGCCCTGCTGTACATTTTCCCCTTCCTCATCCAGGTGGCCACCGTGTTCAAGACGGACAACGATGCCGCGCTGCATCCGCTCTCGCTGATCCCGCAGAATTGGACCTCGGCCGCCCTGAATCAGCTCGTCCTGCATTCCGATTACGGGCGCTGGTTCCTCAACTCGGTGATCGTCACGGCGTTCGTGACCGCGGGACGGGTGTTCTTCAACTCGTTGGCAGGCTACGCGCTCGCCCGGTTGCATTTCCGGGGCCGCAACGCGGTCTTCGCAGCCCTGATCGGGGTGATGAGTGTGCCCATGGCGGTCCTGCTGATCCCGCGCTTCCTCATCTTGCAGAACATTGGCCTCTACGACACCTATGCCGGCATGATTCTTCCCCTGCTCGTCGACGCGACCGGCGTGTTTATCATGAAGAACTTCTTCGAGTCGATCCCGGTCTCCGTCGAGGAATCCGCCCGGGTCGACGGCGCGAGCACCTTCCGGCTGTTCTGGTCGGTTGTGCTGCCCATGGCTGCGCCCGCGCTCATCACCATCACCATCCTGAGTTTCCAGGGGTCGTGGAACGAACTGTCGCACTTCGTGGTGTCGACGCAGAGCCCCCGGTTGGCGACGTTGACCAAAGGCGTAGCGCAGTTGGCGTCGGGTGCCGTGGACGCCGCCAAGCGATATCCGTTCAAGCTCGCGGCCGCGACGATCATGACCATCCCGGTGATCGTCTTGTTCTTCATCTTCCAGAAGCGCATCATGAACGTCGGGGCGGGAGCGGTCAAGGAATGACGCCGCATCAGGCTCCCGGCTCGCGGCGTCCTGCCTTGTTCTTTCCGGCGCCTATCACGGGCGATCGTCTCCCCGGATATCGTGCGTGCGCGACGGCGACGTGCCACGAGGGAGGGAGGCCCGATGAATGAGGTCGACGGCGTTGTCATGGCGGTGGCCGGCGCGATCCCAGAGGCCGCGTCGCTGATCGTCGAACTACGGCACGAGGGCCTTGGAGTCGCGCTCATCGTGACGGACACCGGCCTGGCCCCGGGCGGCGCACCCTTGGCCGGTGTGGTCGTGCTGGCGGGGTCCCCGGACGATCCCGGCGTGTTCGCCGCCGCTGCGGCACGTCTCGGTCTCGATCCAGGTCTGTGCCTCGCCGTCACCGACGGGCCGGCCGGCGTGGATGCTGCGCTGGCCGCGGGCATCTGGACGATCGGGGTGGGGCCGGCGACGCGGTTCGCCCGGGCGCACGCGGTCGTCCCGTCCCTGGCCGGGCTCGGCTGGGCCGGCCTGCGCGGGCTCGTGGAGGACGCCGCGTGGACGATCCGCCGGCCCGTCTCCCCCACCGCGGATCACCACCTGGAGACGCTGCTCACGATCGGCAACGGCCATTTCGCGGTCCGGGGCACGACATTGGAGGGCCGGCCCGGTGAGGATGCGGCGAGCTTCATGCACGGGGTCTGGGACGACATGCCGGTCAGCCGCACCGAACTGGCCAACCTGCCCCGCTGGTGGGGCATGGACCTGTGGGTGAACGGGGCCCGGCTGGGGCGCGATGGCACGCCGGGCGACGGTGTGTGGTCCCTCGATCTGCGCACGGGGCTGCTGACCCGTACGCTGACGTGGCTCCCGGACGCAAGCACCGAGGTCGCGCTGACCGACGAGCGTTTCTGCAGCCTCGACCAGCCGCACGCCGCCGCCGTCCGGCTGACCGTGAAGGCGATCCGCGGGCAGGCGTCCGTCGGCGTCCGCAGCGGCTTGGACGTCCACGTCGACAACCTCGGCCTGCGGCACTGGGACCTGGTGGACCAGGCCGTCCACGGCCTCACCGTCGAGGCGACGACGCGGACCCGCGCGACGAGAACCGAACTGTCGGCGTGCGCCGTTCTGCGGTCCGACGAGGCCGCCGTCGAGTCCTGCGAGGCCGACGGGCAACCGGCGATTCTGCTCTCCGCGATCGTGTCCGAGGGCCAGACCTGGCAGGCCACGAAGTACGTCGCGCTCGCCAGCACCGAGGAGCGGTTCGACCCGCGCACCCGCGTGGCCGAGATCGCCGCGTCTGCGGCCCACACCGGCTGGGACGAGATGGCCCGGGCGAACCGGGCCGCGTGGGACCGGGTCTGGGACGCCTCGGACGTTCGCATCGACGGCGACCCGGCGGCGCAGCTCGCGCTGCGCTACAACCTGTTCCAGCTTGTCATCGCCGCGCCGCAGATCGCCGACGCGAGCATCGGCGCCAAGACGCTGTCCGGGTTCGGCTACCGCCACCACGTGTTCTGGGACACCGAGATCTTCATGCTGCCCGTCTTCACCTTCACCCAGCCGGAGATGGCCGCCCGGATGCTGGCGTACCGCTGGCGGCGCCTGCCCGGCGCCAGGCGCAAGGCCCTGGCCTGCGGCGGCGGGGGAGCCCGCTTCCCGTGGGAGAGCGCCGGCACCGGCGACGAGGTGTGCCCCACCTGGGTGGAGAACCCGGCGGACCCTGCCCACCCGATCCGCATCTGGACGGGCGACCTCGAACTCCACCTCAACGCCGATCTGGCCTACGCCTGCCTCCAGTACTGGCGTGTGGCCGGTGACGACGACTTCATGCGCAAGCATGGTGTCGAGCTGATCTGCGACACGGCCACGTTCTGGGCGACGACCGCGCGGCTCGAAGACGACGGGTGCTACCACTTCCGGGATGTCATCGGGCCCGACGAATACCACGAGCACGCCGATGACAACGCCTTCACCAACGCGATGGCCGCCTGGCACCTGCGGTGGGCGCCGCGCGTCCTCGCGTGGCTGGACCAGGCCCACCCGGACGACGCCGCGAGCCTGCGCGCCCGGCTCGGGATCGACGCGGACCGCGAGACGCTGTGGCGCAGGGTCGCCGACGCCATCGTCCCGCCACGTGAGCGTGGCGGGGTCATCGAGCAACAGGAGGGTTTCTTCGGCCTGACCGACGTGGATGTCGCGTTGGCCCGCGATCCGACACGGACACAGTCGATGCAGCAGATCTACGGCATCGAGGCGACCCACCACACACAGAACCTGAAGCAACCGGACGTGCTGATGCTCGCGTACCTGCTGCCGGAACTGTTCACACGGGAGCAGTTCCTCGCCAACTACCGCTACTACGACCCCCGCACCGACCACGAACTGGGCTCCAGCCTCGGGCCGTCCATCAGTGCGATCATCGCATGCCGCGCCGGGGACCCGCAGGCCGCCTACGCGCACTTCCGGCGGGCCGCCCAAACCGATCTGGTGGATGTGCGCGGCAACGCTCGCGATGGCGTCCACGGCGCCTCAGCGGGGGGCCTGTGGCAGGCGGTCGTGTTCGGCTTCGCGGGGCTGTCCGTGGACGACGCTGGATGGCGCACCGTCCCGGTCCTGCCGACCGGTTGGACGCGGATCAGTTTCTCGTTCTGGTGGCGCGGGAAGCGCCAGGACGTCGTCGTGAGCGCCTGAAGCGCACCCGGCCGGCGATCAGTCGGCCGCCGGGGCCGCGGGAGGCGGGCTCGCGGGCTTCTCGGCCGGCGCCGGAGCCGGTTCGGCGTGGGTCTCCTTGGCGGTGACGGTCGGCGCGGACACCGCGACGGCGTCCTTCGCGGCCTTCTTCTTGCCCTTGTGCTGCGAGTCGGTGCTGTAGAACCCCGAGCCCTTGAACACGATGCCGACCGGGCTGAACACCTTCCGCAGCTTCCCCTGGCAGGTCGGGCACACGGTCAACGGCGCGTCCGTGAACTGCTGGAACACCTCCAGGTTCGCCCCGCATTGGTTGCAGTGGTACTCGTAGGTCGGCATGGGCTAGGTCCGTCTCCTCGTCCTTTGTGGGCAACCCACCCATTCTACGTGCCGCCACCAGCCTGGGCCGCACCGCACCACCGGGTAGGGTCGGCCTCGTGAACCGAAGCGACATCCGCGGGGCCGCCACGCCCGCGCCCGCACCCGCCCAGGCCGTCGGGCAGGCGCTGACGGGCGACTGGCTCGCCGGGGCGGACGTCCCGGCGGGTGCCTCGCCGACCCGTATCGTCGCCTGGCTCGGCACCCGCGGCTGGCCGGCGGCCCGCCTGGCTTCGGCCCGGGACGAGGCCCGCCTTGCCGGTCTCCCCTGGCCCCGGCCCGTGCCGGCCGGCGAACGTGGCGGCCTGGGCGCCGCCCAGTTCCAGACGCTGCTGCGCGAGTGCCTTCTTCTGCTCGGGCTCGACCACGAGCCACCCGTGCTGCGCGATCTCACCGCGGCGCCGGGTGCCGCCGACCGGCGGCTGGCCGGCGAGGTCCCACCCCACCACGGGCGTGTCGGCTGAGCCCAGGACGCTACTCGATCAGCACACCCAGGCTGGTGCCCGACGCCGTGGCGATCCGCTGGGCCTGCTCCGGGGTCGTCGCAACGACGATCAGCGCCGTCGAGGGCGCGGCCCCGCCGAGCAATCCTCTGTCGCCATCGGACGGCAAGGCCGCCACGCGTGCATGGGTCGCAACGACCGCGGATCCCCCATCACCGGTACCTCCGATCACCGACACCAGCGTCCCGACCTCGAGCAGCGTCGCGACGGCCGGATCGGACAACCGGAACGGCACCAGCACCTCACCCGGCGCCCGGGTCGCCCACGAGTCGGACCCGCCGATAGCGACCTCGGTCAGCATGGCCCCCTCGGGCTGCCCCACGGCCAACGTCGCCCCGACGGCCGCGCCGAGGGTCGTCAGGGCGCCCACGGGGGCGAGCCCGTCCGGGACATCCACCAGACGTACATCCGCAGCGGCGACGACCTCCCCCGCCGGTAGCGCCTTCGTCGTCACGACGACCGGATGACCTGCCTTCGGTGGCGCGAACACGACCGACAGCGCCGCCATCAGCCCGATGACAAGCGCAACAACACCAACGGCCCGGCGATGCCACCGCAGGACACGGAACAGCCGGGCGAAACTCCACGAGGTTCTCATACCTTCATTCTGGTGATCTGCGCGCGTTTGATCCGGTTATCCACAGGCAGGGTGGCTCCGGAGGGGGCTGTGGATAACTTTGCGGGCCGCTGCACCGGCACGCCGTGTCGCCGACTCACGGCCGGATGAGGCGGGCCCCCTCCTCGCCGATGCCGTCCTCCCAGCCGAGGATCGTCAGGCCTGGCCATTCGCCGCGCCACCGAATGGCCTTGGCCTCGTAGTCGCGCCTCGCCACCTGAATCCGGTTCGGACGCACAATCGGCGCAAGCAGGTCCCCCAGGCCGTAGGGGGCGATCACGTCGAGCCGATCGCCCTCCAGCCTCACGCCGACCGCGGCCGCCGTCGTCGGCCACGTGGCGATGGCGTCCTCCAGCGACGTGTACGGCGCGATTCCAGCGCCGAACCTGGCGGCGTACCAGGTGTGGACGGTGCCCTCGTTCTTCACGTCGGCCCACAGACCCAGGCCGCCGACCAGGTCCGTCACCTGGGCCGCAAGCCGCGTCTCCTCGTCGGTGGTCAGCGTGGCGTCGAAGTAGACGATGTCCAGGTCCTTGATGCCGTGGCCGGGCTCGTACCCGAAGGCGTGGTTCCAGACGGTGTCGCAGATCGCCCCCGCCCCCAGCCACAGCGCCGGTATCTCCACGACGCCGAGCCGCGTCAATGCCTCCCAGACGAGCGGGCTGCCGGCCAGCACGCGCCGCAACCGATCGGCGAGGTCGCTGGGCGGATCGGTCTGCGGTTCAAGTCTCACGATGCGCCGTCCCGCGGAATCGTGGATGTTCATCTACCGGCACGTCATCCTCCATGCTGCGCCTCGCCTACTGGGACCGTTCCTTGGCGCGCT
>JGI20166J26741_11447696_pt1 | contig 13527 bp, 15 predicted proteins | sample TergutCu122P5_FD_26741 | JGI IMG/M metagenome (IMG submission 26741)
TTTTCATCGCGGTGGTAAGGCACGCAAGCGCAGCAATTCCCATGGCGCGGGCATTCTGTTTTCGGGCATGTACATTTGACGGGGGGATCGCAGGTCATGAACACAAAATAAAGATGAAAAGATTAAAGAGTTTTTATTCAGCTTGAGGAGAATTTTTTCTCTTACAATTTGAACGAGTCTTTGATACTGCCGCCGGCAATAAGTGTACCAGCCGTCAGTATTGATGCAGCCACTGCAATCATATCTGCGCTGACTTTGCCTTCGCCGATGAGGTCGGCTCCGACCTTTATTATAAATCCGAGGATAATAAAGTATATTATCGCGAATATAATAAAGATAACCAGCGATACAATTGCACTGAGTATTCCTTTTCCATCCATTCTAACACTTTTCCCGTCTCGTGAGAGACTGGGTATATGAATCAATGTATCAAGCATATAAATGTATCTACGATTTTTGCATAAAAACAGCCTTTTTTGTTGTTTCTTATCGAAAATTTGAACACATCAAGATGGCCAGCATATGATCAAGCAATTCGCATAATACATTATGCGACGGGTTTTTTTCTTATTTTGACCAGCTTGACAACATCACCTACTTCGTTGTCCGTAAGGATCCTATAGTGTATCCAACCGCCGTGCTCGCCGCAGGGATAACGATCCCTCCATAGATCCTTGGTCTTCGGCAACATCGACGGAAGGATATCTTCTATCAAAGGGACATGTTTGTCTCCGATCCGCAACGTGACTGTGAATGCACCCTTCTCGAAGAACACATAACAGAGATGGGCCGACCTATGGCTGTATTTGTAACCCCAGCCGCAATTGTTGCCGAACGGGAATTTCAGCTCTCTGGAAAGCAGATGATTCGATCTCAGATCGTTCTCAAAATCATTAAGGCGTCTGCGGCTTTCCGGACCTATGTGTTCTGCGATCGTCGCTTCATTCGGTATGATGCTCTTGTCTAGCAATCTTTCATACATCTGCCATCGCCAACGGCTATGTTGTCTATATTCTTCTATTTATATTCTGGTTGAAGATGCGGGCCGGCGTACGCAGTGTCACAACTCCGTCCTTTTTTCACAAAAACGACTATTAATATACAATAGAACAATACATATCTATGCCGTTCTTTGACGATAATAAAAACGTAGGACTCCTGCTTATCCTGTTGGGGTTGCTTACTATACTGGCTGGGATAGTGCTAATCGCAACTGTCGGGGGCCGGTCCGTAGCAGGCGCCATAATAGGGGCGTTGGGGTTGATAATATGCGGTCTGTTCTATCTTATCGCAGGCATGAATATTCGAGAATCCGGCGAAAAGATCAAGGGAGTCATTCCCGTGGTAGGCGGGATCGTCGGCCTAAAGATAGTTTATGATAATAAAATAGGCGTAATGACCCTGGTTTTAATGGTCATGGGTGCCGCAATGGTGGTCAGTGCTGTGTTCACCTTAATATCGTACGCTGTATGGGGCTTCTTGGGCGGCGCAGCGGCCGTTCCTGTGATTTTAATAATTGTCGGTATTTTCTTAGTATACACCTCAACAGTGATCTCCGGGGACAGAAAGTCGTCTTCGAGCAGCCTCCTTTGGATCATACTGTTGATACTGTTACTGATATCAATAATATTTGCAATAATGTCATTTGCTGTCGTAGTCGGATTCTTTAACGCCGCCTACGTTGTATTTATGGTACTCAGTGCGCTCATATCGCTGGTCATTTACCTCTATCTGTTGCTGATGACCCTATCGCCGGAAGTCAAAACAATAATGGATGTTAAGTGAGCAGTTCGTTCGAACAAACGCTTTAAAAATAACTTCTTTTCCTTTATATCCCTCAGTGTTATTGTCTTCGGGAAATGCCATTTTCTTTCCGCTGATTGTGCATTCAGTGTGTTTTTTGTCGGCGTCAATGAAAAGAACAAAAGATGGCTCTTAGATATTCAATCAAAACTATTTGTTGAGATACAGGCGGGCCGGCCGGGATTCGAACCCGGGTCAAAGGCTTCGGAAGCCTCCATGCTATCCAGGCTATACTACTGGCCCTTTTCAGTTGCGGTAAAAAGATAAGATTTTTTGCCGGGGGACCAGATACTTCCCCCGGCGATCCTGTGGCCCCGTCTTGAGAGGGAGGGAGCCGAATGAAGATTGTTTACTCTTTCTTTTTGAACTCGGTGTATCCGCACCTTCCGCATGATACACGGTCCTTGTGGGTCGCCATGAAGGTTCCCGGTCCGCATTTGGGGCAGGTGGGCTTTATCCGCTCTGCCTTGTTCCCGTTGATCTTGTAGGCGTCTTTCTTAGATACCGATTTCGGGCCTTTCGGTGCCTCTTTCTTCTTTCCTGCGGGTGCCGCTCCTCCTTTTGCAGCAGGGGCTCCTCCCTTTGCTGCCGGTGCTCCCGCCGCCGGCTTGGCCGCCGGTTTCGCTGCTGGTGCTTTTGCGTCTGCCATGTTCATCACTTCGCCTTAGGTGCCGGTGCAGGGGCTGCCGCCGGCGCCGCTCCGGGTGCCGCTCCTTCTTTGGGTGCGGGCGGAGGTACGCCTATTCCGTTCCTCTTGAGGAGGTATTTGCTCTCATACGACATCGCAGATTCTTTGCTGTCGTACACTTTTGCGTATCCTTTGGATTTCCCTATGCCGTAAAGTGACTCGATGTTGTCGATCACGACACAGTCCCTTTTGGACTTCGTTTTCTTCGCTATGTCCTCTGCAACAGCATTCCTGCCGGGAGTTGTCTCGCCGACGTGGTCTATTGTGAAATAGACCTCCTTCCTGCTCTGCAAAGGATTCTCTTTCTGGTTCGTTATCTCTATCTTCATTCCAACTCCTCCGTCATTTCCATGAGGTAATGAGCTTTCTTTCGGATGTTCTCATCGGTCCTGATGAGTTTCATCCCCTTTCCGGGCCATCCGTAGATTATCTTTGTGCCTTTGGGAGAGAGAAGTATGCACGGTATCACCGCCAGATCTTCTTCACCTTCCACACGGATTATCTCTTCTTTCCCGTTCAAAGCGTTTTTTATTTCGATGAAGAGGTCGGCCGTTATCGTTCCGGCCTCGTTCTTCACCGTTCTTTCTTCCCATCCCCTGTTCTTCACAAGGGTTGCGAATTCGGTCATCTCCTTTCTTTCCGTGTATCCGTCATAGATACACAGGTCGGGGATGATCCCATGTTTCACCACTGTCAGCGACACCACGTCGCCGACGGTGATCATCTTCGGCTTTTTGCCGATGACAGTCAGTTCTTCTTCTTTGAGGTCTCTCCCTAAAGGTTCCTTGAAAAGATCTCTGCTCTTTTCCGGAACTCTTCGGCTGCCGTACTCCATCAGCGGACCTTCAGAGCATATCTGCCGTTGGCCGTTATGCCCATTTTGGCAGCGATCTCCGATTTCTCAAAGTCGATCACCGCAACAAACCCCTGCCACTCTTTCGATGTTTGGCCTCCGCAGCGGGGGCATGTATCCATTTCCGTCAGGAAATTGCATTGTTTGCATGCTCTGTAAACGGGCCCGGCCATATTACGCACCGCCCTGTTGCTGCTGTCTGTTCTTGCGGTCTTCCTCAAGCCACTGGAGTTTTCCGAGTCCGGGCTGTCTCATAGTCAGTCCGATCTTGCTGTCCTGAGGGTTCTTTTCGTTCAGATCGATGCTTACGATCCTTGCCTTCACTATGTCTCCGACGGAAAGGCTCCTGTTCGTGTCTTTGCCGATGAGCCTTTGGTTCGTCTCGTCTATGTCGACGCGGTCATCCATCACTTGGCTGATGTGAAGGAGGCCGTCGAGCGGCCCGAATCTGACGAAGGCACCGAATTTGAGGATCTCCACCACTACGCCTTCTATCATCTCGTTGTCTTTCAGTTTGAAAACGATCTGGTCGTACTTCACTGTCTGGTAGACGGCTCCGTCACCGTGGACGATGCGTCCCGGTCCTATCGGCCTTACGTTCCTGATGAGAACGGTCACTTCCTTATCATCGCCGATCTTCCCCTCGAATGATTCCCATGTAAGGGAATCGATCACTTTTTCGATATCTTCGTCGAGCTCCGACGGGGGGATCCTGACGATCCTCTCAGCCTCTGTCAGCATATACATAGCGGGTCCTCTTGGAAGCATGGATTAAAGCTATCATATATAAACCCATTCGTGCTTTTATAAGAATAATAAGAATGCGGGCTTGCGCCCGCTTGAATGAAATTGTTTTACACTACCACAAAGAGTACTGCCGTGACCAGACATACGGTGGACAGAAGCTTCACGAGAACGTGGATCGACGGTCCTGCCGTGTCCTTGAACGGATCTCCGATGGTGTCACCGACGACCGCTGCCGAGTGAGCGGGCGATCTCTTTCCGCCGTGGTTACCCTCTTCGATGTACTTCTTTGCGTTGTCCCAGGCTCCTCCTCCGTTGTTGAGGAAGTTTGCCATAAGGATACCGACGATGGTCCCGACCATTATCAGTGCACCGACTGCCATGTATGAAAAGTCCCTGAACTCTTCCGTGCCGCCGAATGCCAGCCTGTAAATGATCCCGAATACCACCGGTACAAGGATCGGAAGCATTGCGGGAACGACCATTGCCCTCAATGCGCCGCGTGTTGCGATGTCGACACACTGTGCGTATCCGGGCTCTGAAGTTCCGGCCATGATGCCGGGGTCCTCGCGGAACTGTCTGCGTACCTCTTCGATCATCTCTCCGGCTGCCCTTCTGACCGCCCTTATCGCAAGCGATGCGAAGAAGAACACCAGTACCGCTCCGATCAGTGCACCGCAGAATATGAGCGGCTGACCGATGTTGATCTGGAATACCTGGGTGAGCTCGACGCCCTTGATCTCTGCAACGATCTCGAAGAACGCTGCGAACAGCAAGAACGCTGCGAGTGCGGCGGATGCCATTGCGTAACCCTTAGTGAGTGCCTTTGTGGTGTTCCCTGCCATGTCCAGCTTGTCGGTCCTTGCCCTGACCTCGTCAGGCTGGTTTGACATCTCTGCGATACCGCCGGCATTATCGGTAATGGGGCCGAATGTGTCCTCTGCAAGTATGAAAGCGGAGGATGCGAGCATTGCGATCGTGCCTATAGCGGTTCCGTACAGTCCGAAAGCCATCGGGCTTGCGCCATCGGGGGCCGCAAAGTATCCGAGCATGTATGAGGCGATGATCGCCACAACGATGCATATTACAGGCAGGACGGTCGATTCCATTCCGACCGCGATCCCTTCTATGACGTTTGTCGCCGCTCCAGTCTCCGAAGCATCGGCAATTCCCTTGACGGGCTTGTGGTCGCCTGTGTAGTACTGGGTGATGTAAACGATCGCCAATCCTAGCACGATACCTACAATCCCCGCTCCGACGAAGAAATACCACTGTGAAGTATCCTGATGAAGCATGAAATACGTTGCAATGGTCATGAACACGACCACGAGCACTATGGTGATGTAATAACCGAGGTTGAGCTGTTTGAACACATTGACCTCATCCTCCCTCATTCTCACACAGAGGATCCCTATGAGCGATGCGATGAGTCCGAAGGCCATGAGGACCAGCGGAAGGAACACCCAGTTGTAGTGTCCGGGCACCATCCATCCGGCTGCGGTCAGGACCGCTGTGCCGATGACCATCGATCCGATGATCTCTGCTGCTGTTGATTCGAATATGTCTGCACCGCGTCCGGCACAGTCCCCTACGTTGTCTCCCACCAGGTCCGCAATGACTGCGGGGTTCCTGGGGTCATCTTCCGGTATACCGGCTTCTACTTTTCCTACAAGGTCGGCACCGACGTCCGCTGCTTTTGTGTAGATACCTCCGCCGAGCTGTGCGAACAGAGCCGCAAAGGAAGCACCGAATGCGTATCCTACGACCGCATGCAGGGTCTTTACCATGTTTTCGTCTTGCAGTGAAAAATAAACAAAGAAGACGGCGAACAATCCGACCAGGCTGAGCGTTGAAACAGCTATACCTGAAATCGCACCGCCGCGGAACGAGCACACGAATGCGTCTTTGAAGGACTTCTGTGCCGCACTTGCGGTCCTGATGTTAGCGTTCACAGATATCTTCATTCCGATGAATCCGGAAAGTATCGAGAATCCGGCTCCGATGAGGAATGCAATTGCAACCTTCCATCCGAGGTAGTTCTGGAAACTCTCTACCAGTCCGGCAAGAGCCAGAACGATAGCCAATATAATGCTGATGATCCCTATCGTCATGTACTGACGCCTGAGGTAGGCCATCGCACCGGTCTCGATCGCGTCAGATATCTTCTGCATCTCAGGAGTACCCTTGTCCCTTGACCAGATATTCCTGAAGAAATAAAGCGCGAAGATCAACGCGACGACCGCGGCGATGGGGATCATGAAGAGCATATTGTTTGTATCAAGTATGTCAATCATTTTGATTTAACCCCTTATAGGTCATGATACCCATTCTTTGTATATAATAGTTAAAGTGACGATGGCTTTAAGGGGGCTTGAAAATCATGCGTAAGGGTCGCACCAGAGGCCTTTTTCTTCGGCTATCTTTCTTAGTTCTTTGACCGACAGCACGCCGTTGCTGTCCTCGCAGACGAACACGGTCCTCTCGGAATCGGCGAATCCCGCGCCGACCGTGGCCAACGGGTTGAGTATCTCTTTTCCGAAGACCCTTCTTGCGCAAAGCGCGCCGATGTTGCATGTGAGAGATACGACGATGTCGGCTCTGCCGAACATCTCTTCGTCATATTTGGAGCGGACCTTTCCTTCAAGACAGGAGGCACTGGTATCAAGAACTCCTAGGACATCTATTCCGTCGCTCTTCAGCGCTGACGCCAGCCTTTCGGCCGACTCTTTCCCGCCTACATCATAACACAGTCTGGCACATGTGTTGCAGGTCCATATCACAACCTTTTTTCCTATAAGGCTGTTCTTTAGTTCCGAATAGGGTCTGTCCCGTGCTACCATCAACACGGGATGGAATCTTTGATTATGTATAATAGTACTGCTCCTCTGAGTTATTTTGTAGAAAAGAATTGCGCATGTTCGGTGCGGTTGTTCAGGCCGCACCGGTATCATGCTTTTTATCCGAGTTCAGCAACGCAACGAATACGGATATGGCAGATATTACCGCAAATATCACAAATGCCAACTGAAGGCCGCTTTGGAACGATGCCAGCCCCGCAAGCAGATCGGAAGGGTCCACCGGTATTCCGGCATCCGGCCCCAGGAAAATGTACATCATAACACTCTGACTCAATCCCGCCAAGACTATCGGGAATGCTATCGCGAGACTGAACATATTTCCTGTATTCCTAAGCATCATCCTTGTACCCGAGGCGGTACCGCGGCGCTCCGAGGGGATGGATGTCATGACTGAACTTGCGTTCGGTGACATGAACAATCCTCCGCCGCAGCCCATTATCACCATTAACACTATGATCCACCACAAGGGCGTACCTGCATCGATGAATGCCAATCCGATCAATGATATAGTTGTCAATGTAAGTCCTACAACGGTCAAAAGCCTCGGCCCGTATTTGTCGGACCATCTGCCGGAAAGCGGTCCGATGATCATCATCGGGACACCGCTCGGTATCAAAAGCAGACCTGCCGTCAATGCGTCCTTGCCTAACGGTCCCTGGAAATAGAATATCAGCAGGAACGTCGCCGCACCGATGCACAGTCCGTTCAATAAGTTGCTGGCATTTCCCACAGCATATCTCCTGATGCGGAAAAGACTCAGGTCCATCATCGGATATCTCACTTTCCTTTCGATCATTATGAACAACGCCAGGAATATAACTCCGATCACCGTCAGAACATACACTGTGAACATCGGTGCGGCATCGCCTAAGGACATGTAGGAAAGCGCGGTAAGCACTCCGAACAGACCGACCAGGAATGTTGCCGTTCCCAACCAATCGAAGGTCTGCACTTTGACCTCCCATCTGGGTTCCTTAAGGCGGTACCATGCCCATACCATTCCGAACAGTGCGATGGGGACATTGAAGAAGAATATCCATTCCCACCCCACCTGCACAAATATGCCCCCGATCACCGGACCGATCACTATGCCGGCGGCAACGGCGATCGAATTCACACCCAGACCGAATCCGAGTTTGTTCTTGAGGAATGCGTCGGTGATCATTGCCGTACTGTTTGCCAGGAGCATTGATCCGCCGAGCGCCTGAACTATCCTGCATGCCACAAGCACCCATCCGCTCCCGCCGTTGAATATGTGTCCGGATAATCCGCAGAGAAGCGACCCCAATGCAAAAACGCCGAATCCCATGACGTACATCTTTTTTCGTCCGAACATATCGGAAACTCTGCCGAGGACCGGGACCATGATGGTGGTCACCATGAGATATATCAAAAGGACCCATAACATGGTCATAAAATCCATGCGGAGCGATTCCAGCATGTCCGGAAGAGCGATCATAAGCGCGGAACCCTGCATCGTTGCGAGGAGCGCACCGACGGTCGTGACCGATAATACGGTCATTGCGTACTTGTCCCGTCTTTTCATATCCTCAATGACGTTTGGGTCTATGTGGGCGTTGTCTTCCGAAATAATATCATCTTCTGTTGACTTATAGCTATGCCGGAGCGGAAACGTAATGCGTTCTCCCCCTATAGAATAAGAGCTGGATTGGGTTATTTTTATCATATTGATATACTTTTTGTTCTTGCGGCGGCTTGCTGAATAAATGAAAAGTTACAGACAAACTATTTAACAGGGCAGGGCCTGAACATTGAATCAAAGAGCAAAGGTATTCAAATGACAGATTTAGAACTAATCCCGGTAAAAGATATCAAGATCACAAAGAACATGTCTGCGGACCAGCTTCTGAAAGCGATGGGAGAAGCGGGCGGCTTCACTGCCCAAAAACTCGCCGATGCCACCAATATCGTCGAGGCCATGGTAAAGGACAAGGACTGCCTGAAGATACTCTCGTTCCCCGCATGTATAATGGCTACCGGAACAAGAGGGGTCATTGTCGACATGGTCAAGAACGGTTTGGTTGATCTTATAATAACAACCTGCGGGACCCTCGACCACGACCTTTCCAGAAGCTATGCGGAATACTACAAAGGCGATTTCATGATGGATGACGAGATGCTCCGCGAGAAGTATGAGATCAGCAGGCTCGGCAATGTTCTCGTCCCGGACGAATGCTACGGTATTGTTCTTGAAGAGAACCTCCTTCCGATGTTCGATGAGATATTTGCGGAGACCCAGTCCCTGACGACCCATGAGATAATAGATGCTGTCGGAGCCAGATTGAACGACGAGGACAGCCTCCTTTATCAGTGTCATAAGAACAAGGTCCCGGTCGTAGTTCCGGGAATAACAGACGGTTCTTTCGGATGCCAGTTATGGATGTATTATCAGATGCACAGAAAGCTGAGGATCGATCTGTTCGGCGACGAACAGATGCTCAGTGAGATGATGAACGCAGCAAAATCCACAGGCGCCGTCATTGTCGGCGGGGGAATATCGAAACACCATGTGATCTGGTGGAGCCAATTCAGAGGCGGACTTGATTACTGCATTTATCTCACCACTGCCGAGGAATACGACGGCTCTTTGTCCGGTGCAAGGATCAGAGAGGCCGTGTCCTGGGGCAAGGTCAAGGCAGACGCAAAAAAGATGACCGTGGAAGGAGATGCCACAATTACTCTCCCGATGATATATGCGGGAGTAATAAGCAGGATCTGAGATGACAAAAAAGATATTGGTTCTCCCGGGAGACGGCGTCGGGCCTTCGGTCGTATCATCGGCAGTAGAGATATTGGAAACAGCAGCGAGAAATAAGACGGAGATCATTTACGGCGATGTCGGCCAGTCGGCTTTTGTCAAAACTTCCGAATATCTGCCGTCGGAGACACTGGACCTTGCCACAGAAGTGGATGCCATATTGGCCGGCGGCACCATCGAGATGCCTGCCGATAGAACATATAACAACCCCATAAGGACTCTGAAAAAACAACTGAACTTGTACTCTGTTGTAAGGAAATTCTATCCTCTGAGCAAGAATTTGGGTGTAAGGGGAGTGGACCTTTTGGTCGTCACCGGGAACACCGACACGCTTCTTAAATCAATAGAGACAGAAACCCTTGACGGCGTAGATTATCATAAGTTCCTTTCGGCCGCATCCTGCAAAAAACTGTTCCAGAACACGCTACGTCTGGCCATCCTCAGGGACCGCAAAAAAATAACATGCGCACACAGGACAAGTGCATTCCCCGCTTTAGACGGGTTGTTCGTAGAATGTTTTTACAAAGAGTTCGCAGGTTCCAGCTTCCTATTGGAAGAAATGGAAGTAGATGAAGTTGCGGCCGAACTGACAAAGAACCCTTCTTCCATGGATGTCATCGTCTCTACCGATATCTACGGCACCGTACTTGCCGGCGTAGTGGCGGGAATGGTCGGGGGCAGCTACCTGACGCCGGTCGGCAACATAGGCGATAACATCGGCCTTTTCGAGCCTATGCACGGTCCCAATCCGAGGTTTATCAGGGACGGGGAAGTGAACCCCACATCTGCGATCCTATCAGGTGCCATGGCCCTTGATTACCTGGGAATGTCGACAGAAGCAGAGAAAATTAGAAGAGCCGTGAGAGACGTCTATGCTAAGGGGACGGTCACCCGCGATGTCGGCGGAAGCTCGACAATATATGAATTCACCGACGCAGTGATCGACACGATGATATCCAATATGTGAGGGAGAAAAATGAAAGATGCAGGACACCGTGAGAGCGTAAGATCGGCTTTAAAGCATGAGAGAGGAGACAGGATACCCGTCAATAACTTCGCATTGGTAACAGCGGCGAGAAGTGCCGGATATACCGTTGAGCAGGCAAGAAAGGATCCGAAGATCTCGGCAAAGGTCTCCATCGACTATTCCATCAAGACATTGTCTGATTTTGTCAAACCTGTCTTGGATTCACAGGTCCCCTTCGCAGACCTTGGTATGGATGTCAGATTCCCAGAAGATGATTACGGATACATCAAAAGCCATCCAGTCAAAGACCCAGAGGATATTGACAAGTTGGCGCTCTTCGACCCGAATGCGGCGAAAGAGTGTCCTATGTTCACGAAAGTGATCGTTGAAGGACTGAGAGAGACCAGCAGGATGTTGGAGGAGGACCTCCACATATGCGGTCTGTCATGGGGGCCCATTACGACTGCGGGATATCTCATGGGCACCGAGGAAATGATCATGATGGCCCTGATGGAACCTGACATGGTGAAAAAACTCATGGTCAAAGTGGCGCCTTTCGTCGCAGAGATGCAGAGAACGATGATAGATGCCGGCGCTACCGTCATGTGGATGGCGGACCCCACTTCGTCTGGGGATCTGCTTTCGCCGAGTATGTTCAAGGAGTTCTCGTACCTTGGGTTAAAAGAGGTCATACCAACCGTAAAGAAAGAGAAAGATGTCCCTTCCTTCCTGCACATATGCGGGAACACATTGGAAATAATGCCTATGCTGCCTGAACTGAAAGTGGATTGTTTCAGCTTCGACCATGCGGTTGACCCCGGCAAGGCGAAGAAGCTCGCAGGGAAGAAAATGGCCCTGATGGGGAACATAGATCCCGTCAAATACATCATGAGCGGAAACCCGGCAGAAATAAAGGACGAGTGCCGCAGGATCATCGACCTTGCGGGAAGGGACGGCGGATTCATATTGTCTCCGGGATGCGAGACCCCTATATCCAGCCCAGATGTGAATGTCAGGGCGATGGGGCAGGCGGGACAGGATTACTGGAAACACCGCTGAAAAATGAGAACGTAGTATAACTGTACGTGTACGGTTCTATAAAGGATCTCAAGAATAAATCCGCCCTCATTAAAAGTTGGTCTGTGATATTAGTTTACCACAACAGAAAACCACAGACCGTATGTATGATGGGCGGCAAGGTTATAAAATAACCGATTTCCGGTGCGTACGGAAGCGGTCCTCTGTTTTGGAGGAGGAACGCATAGATGAAAATAGCGATCGGGATAGATGTGCATAAGGAAAAATGTGCGGCGTTTGCAGTGTACGCAGGCAAAGAAGAGCCGAGAAAGAAGAACCTGGATTTTTTGGAAAGATTCAACGCCGATTTCCGGAGGTTCCCTTCGGACGCTGCGGGAATGGTAGGACTGACGAACCGTCTTCACGGTCAGGATGCGTATATTCTGATAGAGAATTCGACCAAGTCTCACGACGTCTATTGGATGCTGACCAATCTCGGGTTCAGAGTGACGGTGGCCCATGCCGCCGACCTGTACAGGATAACCAGGTCCAAAACAAAGAACGATGATAACGACGCTGCTGAACTGGCGGGGTATATGCGCAGGCGGCTGATGGGGGAGATCGAGTTCGCCGTCGCCCATATGCCTTCGCGGGAGGTGCTGGTGCAGAGGGAATTGTGCAGGTTCGATATCAACGACAGGAACGATCTGACCGCTTTGAAAAAACAGATCAGATCCCATCTTCTGATAAGAGGAATGAAGCTGTCCCGCGATTACTCCGACATCACCTGTGTTCTTGCCCTCAGGGAGCTGAAGGCAACGGGGGACCACATTCTCATTCTGGATGCGGCGAAGGCCGAGAGTATCAAAGCGAGGAAGTCTCAGACGGAGAAGATGATCCGATACAGGATGGAAGGCAACAGGATGTTCGATATCGTTTGGTCGGTCCCCGGATTCGGTATCCTGTCTGCGGCGTATGTCACGTGCATGGCCGATGATATGACACGTTTCGTGGATGGGCGGGCATTCGCCGCATCTGCCGGTATAACTCCCAAACTTGACGAATCCGCCGACAGACCGAAGAACTGCGGGATCAGCCGCAGAGGGGACCCAGAACTCAGGAGGCTGTTGTGCCAGGCAACGTTCGTTCACATAAACCATGCGGACTCGTTCATATCCGAGAAATACAAACGTCTGAAGGCCAACGGCAAACATCACAACGAGGCGTTGGTGGCATGTGCGAATTCCATGGCCCGTATGATCTGGGCCATGGTGACCCGGGACAGGAAGTATTCCGCAGACCCGACAGTGATGGCTGTGACAAGATATCTCGCCGATTCCGACGAGATAGAGGATGAGATGGAGGCAGCGCAGACAGAATGATCATGAACGATCGGGATGCGGTGAAGCACAGCCGGACGGGAAAGGATGTCGGCTTCTTTTTGGCCTTCGTGGTCGCTTAGAAAATCGATACAGTATCGTCGGGCATATCGGGAACGCGGAAATGGCCTTCGGGGCCGGGCAATAAATCGATGATGCGGAACTGCGGGGGACCCGACCGCATGGGTTAATGGATATCACAGACCGATGCCTCCACGGTCGGCATCGGAACATGGGGACGACCTTAGGTTGTTTTTATGGGTAGGATCAGCGGATGCGGTAACAACCTTTATCAAAAACGAGTGGCTATAGTGGTGACAGACCAACTTTTAATGGAATAAAAGGTGGAAAGAATCAAGAGGTTTAGAATAATTGACTTATGATGGTCTTATTTCTTCTTCGGTGCTGGTGCCTTCTTTTTGTCATCCTTCTTAGGTGC
>JGI20166J26741_11447808_pt1 | contig 13526 bp, 8 predicted proteins | sample TergutCu122P5_FD_26741 | JGI IMG/M metagenome (IMG submission 26741)
GGGGGCTGAAGAAAGAAGAAGAAAAAAAATATTACTGAACATAAAATGTATGTTTTGATTTTCTTTACAACCTTTGTCTGAAACATTTTCATTCTAAGAAGAAATGAGTGGGATATAAACAAACATATATTTTGGTGTTCATGTGAAGTACTCGTTTTTCTTGTCAGATTTTAATGAAACTCCAGTTTTCTCAATAGATTTTATAAAAGTACTCAAATATAAAGTTTAATGAAAACCCGTCCAGCGAAAGTTGTTCCATGTGGGCAGACAGACGGACAGATAGGAATTATGCAACTAAGTCTTTTCACGATTTTGTGAATGTGCCTAAAAAGGTAAGTTCATCCACTAACAGGCCCTGGAGGCCCACAGCACAAGGAGAGGTAAGCTCTACTCTTTCTATAACTTCAGCGCTACATCATTGGGGTAGGTGGTCAATGTCGCACTTCAGCTGCTTTACCCCTGGGAATGACCCAGTACCCACTGTACAGGAGGCTGGGTTGGTCCCAAGGCCAATCTGGAAGGGTGTGGAAAATCTTGACCCCACTGGGATTCGATCCCCGGACCTTCCAGCCCCTTGCAAGTGTCTATACCAAATACAATATCCCAGCCCACTATACACTCAATGACAAACAAATAATTATGTAAGACAACACCAACAAAATGCACAAAATTATATACATATATATCACTTTACAATTAAAACACTAAAAACGCCAATGCCAACATGTTTCGACCCTCTTCAGGTCATCTCCAAGTAGTATACATCAATTAATTATATATATATATAGAACATAGATTATGTAAATAAATTAAGCTATAATTAGGTTTTGATGTTACTAGATGGCTCAAGGCCTGTAGCAGAGTCATCCCCTTAAGCGCTGCATATGAGGTGGTGTTTATCAATGTACAGGACTACAAGTGTTCATGTCGCAGAAGCACCTCGTGTACAGTGCGACTGTAAGCAAGATTTGGTTGTCTTAATTAAGTATCAATTAATGCATGGAAATGAATAACATAAAAAATATGAACACTTACACATGTGTATGAAGGATGAAATCCCCAGAGGTATAGCCCAATGAAATGTTATTTTTTGTAATCTTCGATTTCTGAGAGTCAAATTGTGACTGATAACCGGCCAGCCAGCCTGAAATTGGTTACAACAAATATTTAATGCAACTGTTATATTCACCTCATTACATAATTTCTCTGAACAGTATGTAGGGTAACATGCAGCAAAATGGATAGTGGGGTAAAATGCATTATCGACTTTTTTGGCAGTAGAAAGTGCTGACAACATGCAGCAGTGGGATAAGTATGTCTATACATCACAATGCATCATTGGTACCAACGGCAGCCAGTCAGTGGAACTATGAGTTGTGAAACTGCAAACAAACTGAAAAGTCTACTGTTCTTAAAACTTCAGGGCCAGAAACAACTGAAGGTAGGGTAGAGTCTCTATTACTTTTGAAATGACAATAACCATACAGGTAGATGGTATACTTAGGAACATTCTACTGTTAGTGTCAAGGCAACTGTTCGTTCTGTTATGACATGATGCTGCACAACATCACACAACTATAAGCAGGACAGAATGGGGCTGCTATAATGGATTAGTACCCTGTTATGACCTATGTACCTTTTCTGCTTCTAATAGCACTACACTTTAATTAGATGGTTATGGAGTAGAAAAGAACTTCCAACTGCAAAAGGTGGTCCCTTGAATCTATGACTTAATGCAGCTGTGGCTATCTGTGGTTCGGTAGGACATCTAATGTCAACTAATTCTGGGTCCCACAAACAACATTGGAGTGCAATGTAAAGGAGAAAAGGATTCAACCTGCTAGCACAGTGTCAAGATAGATGGGCAGATATCGATGTTACTTTTGAACAGGAAGCAGAATTGGTCAGTTATTTGAAAATTAAGGAGGAACGACTGATCAGTTTCACCACAAAAGAAATAAGAAGTTTGGCTTACGAGCTTTGCACGACAAACAACTGTTCGAAACCATTCCGAAGTAATAATGAGATGGCAGGGGTTGACTGGCTTCATCGCGTTTCAAAGTAATAATGAGATGGCAGGGGTTGACTGGCTTCATCGCTTTTCAAAGAGACATCCAAACATCTATTTGAAAAAGACAGAGACCACATCCACAGCCCTTGCAATGGGCTTCAATAAAGATGTTCTCACGTTTTTCTGATTTGGAGAAAAAAGTAACCAATAAGCACCATCTGACACCAGACAAAATTTATAATGCTGGCGAAAAGAACATAACAGTTAACCCCAAGGGTCAGTCCAAAATTCTGGCATTGGAAGGCTGCCACCCCGCTGGTGTTCTTAGCTCTACACAGAAAGGTGAAACTGTGACAGGAGTAATGTGCTTTTTGGCCTCAGGAGCTTTCGTGCATCCTATGCTTTTACTCCCCAGGAAAAGAAGGCAGCAAGCTTTTCAACCGGATCTACCCCATGGAACATGGACTGATGTTTATGAAACGTTTATGTTCCTGGTCCGAGAAATTCATAGGATTGTCAGCTCAGGAGGAGTCACCAGTGCTTCTTCCGCTGGATGGACACAGGTCCCACACCAAAAGCTTACAGCTCATGAATAATGCAAGCAAAAACGGAGTAATATTGCTATTATTTCACACCACACTGTACACACAGGCTCTCCATAGGCCTGCATCTCATACAGCACCAAATGAGGAGCCTAGCACCAGCAAAGACTCAAAAGGAAATGAGGTGTCTTGTTGCAGGCCTACAACTGAAGAACATCTTGATGTCAATTTTTCCTTTTCAAACTCCCTTAGAAATCATTCCAATCCCAAACATTGGGCAAGACAAGAAAAGAGTGTCATGAAAAAGGTGTAAAACACCTATCCTCATTTCCTTGCTGCATAAAAATGAATTGTTCACTGCAAAAGAGTGAGACAAAAGAAAAAATAGTAGCAAATTTCTATCTTTACTGAAGAAAGGAACAAACAAGTGTGGAAGAAAAGCAAAAAAAGTAAGAGAATTTTCAAATATTGAAGTGATGACAGTGATGAGGTAGTTGACAATGATGATGACACCCAGTGCCTTTACTGTCAAGACTGGTATTCTAAGTCCACCGAATGCGAGATCACATGCTCCAAATGCCACTATTGGGTCCACAACTCATGTGCGAGTGTTGAAAGCGACGATGATGAGGCCGTCCACAACTCCTCTCAATCCGCATCTTAAGTTTTTCAGATACATTCACACATTATTATTGTTATTCATTAACTGCATTTCTCTTATAAAATAATACCATGAAGTAGTTACTCTTAGTTTCTAAAAATAATTTTCCCAGTGCCATTTTGCCCGTGCATGGGTGTCAAAACGGGGCAAAATGCCTTCCATTAAGACGGTGGTAAAAAAATTTGCCATTCACTACTCTTTCCACCTGTTTAATTTAATGCAAACTTTAATGATCACACAACACTAGCATGTAAAATATTAATGATGTGTTCATTTTCATATGTTTATTCATACTCCAACATTAGCTTCCCAATTTTGCCCCATGTTACCCTACTTGCATGTAGTCAGACTTCAATTTATCCACATCACACATCACTGGACAACGTGGCACAGTATGAGAATCCTCATAAAACTCTATGCAGAATATGTGACATCTGAGGTTCTCAGATGGTTATTGACAATTGAAATCTTATGTGATATGATGCCCTGCAGACTGATGTACAGGTACCAATAATTTGAACCAGCTGCTTGGCAGCAAAGCACACAGCAGTCACAGTAATGTGTGTCCTGTTACACGTTTGTGAAGTCTGTTGAGGTTTTAGTACAGAGTAGTACAGGAGTCATGGTAACTAAAAGAGACCCATATTCTACATTTCTCAACATACAGTAGTGTGTATGGAGTGTGAAAACTTGATAACAACGAACTGTCCTATTTGGTTCAAAACTAACATGCTTGAAATGTTCTCTCATGAATGCTGGCCATATGCACCATGGCCTTTGTTTTATGCCCATTTGTTTTACACAAATTTTGCTTTAATGCCGCTTGCAAATTTACACCACTTACTAATTTATGTCCTCTCATTTTCAGTTTAATACTTTTTGGCTGGTTTATTTCCATTCCTTTAAATCTCTTTTCCTTGTGGCCATATAATCTTTGATTTATGCCCACTCTGTCAGGAACACAACTTAGGTGTAAAACAAGGTCTTAGTGTAAAGCAATCATTTCCCTTCAATGATAAATCAGTGTCACTGCTAAATCAGGGTGAATAAAACTGCTCCTCTGATTTTGATAACAATTTCTGAAAATGTGTGGCATGTCTCAGTGTCACTGTTGTTACTAAATACATGTACAAATCACAAATTCCTGAACTGTGGATCTTTTACCAAAGTTATTGTCTTGCTTGTCTTATGAATGCCACAGTTTAAAAATATACAAAAAAGTTCTGAATATTAAGTTTTAAAAATAATCTAAATACATACTTATTTTCACACAATTTGAAATTAAAAAATACATGAATCACACAAAAATATATGGTGTTATGAAATGTACAGTTTTCAGATATTTTTAACAAGCTTCTCACCATTGTATCCAAACACAGCAGAACCCAGTAAGACTGGACCAGCTGTATTTATATCAACATCACAGTTCACAGCAAAAAGTTCATGCTTGAATTCACTCTTGATGCGGCCTGTTTTACTTCTGCAATTTAAAGGAAATCTCATATCAATATGTGTATGTCTAGCAATGTACTTTCTTACATTCTTTGGTCAGCTACTCCTGAGTAAAATCCTGATGCTGCCAATTTTCATTCTGGAAGTTAAGGAAATTGGCTTAAATACAAGGATGGTTACTTTAAAATACAGACACCAAGTGCTATAGCTGTGCACACTATATAAAGACGATAATCTTACCCTGTCTGGGGTGCAAATGAGCTGTCAAATGATACTTTCAATCCCTTGGCAATATAATCCTGAACTGTAATTTCTGTTGCCAGCGTGTTATCTGTATTCCACTTCTCAGAAAATGTAAGACCTGTAGAACAAACAGTGCTGTAGGACGCATCTCGATAACTGTTATTTCCATATGCCTTATTCTGTTTATGCAATCTGCTTAGGAATGCGTAAGCATGTTTTAAAAATTCTGCATTCGCAAGAATTATCATCAACCTGTTGTAACCTTTAAGGTCTGTGCATTACTCTACTGGAATTTGTGTGGTGCATATCCAATTCAAGAACAAGTTGCAATGACAGAACATTTCAAAAAGGCCAAAGAATACCTTTTGCACCTACTTTCCACACCTGAAACCCTCAAAGGAATGAGTTCAAAATTCCTTTGCACCTTGTAATGCTACCTTATCAAGTGGAGAAGACAGTATAATGAGAGGGCAGTTGCCCCCTTATACTTACAAGTAGAGTTACTCCCAGATATCATAACAAGGATCCAGAATACTGCCTTCTGTCAGAAGAAAAGAATCCAGTTCTGAAGAACCCACAACAAACTTTATTATTCTGTACATTTTGTAGGCCCCCAGTGCTGCAGGATATGCATTAAAAAAGGGATTGTCACGAACTTAAATGTACTGTCTGCCACTCCTGCCCCCCTCTACTTTGTGTTACACTGCACACTCATGTCTGATCACTGCTCTTGACTGTTATCCACTTTTTGTCAGAATCCCATTATGTGCATTATGTGACACCACCCCTCCCCCTTCATTCAGTCTGCTCCTGCTCGCGATATCACATGTTCTGACGCTCAACCAATTTGCCCACCGCATGACTATGTACTTGATCCAAGCTCCTAATGCTGAGGAGTGTGGCTTCCTCGAACCCAAGTCACTATACCTACAATTTTATCAATGTATTTACAACACTCTTATTTACTTCTCTGTTCTCGCACAACTGCAGGCTTTGCAGATTCAATCCCTTTTATCACCCTCCATCCTGCAACATGTTTGTAGCTCCTACAACAAACCTGAAGACAAATGGATGTTCCTAGTCCCCTGGCTTCAACATTTTTCGTAGAAATCACCACTCTTGCCATTCTCCAGATCATGTAAATTTCCACTCTCTTTCCAGTAATCCTAGTTCAAATATGACATAGGCTGACAAGTTCAAGCTATTCTCCAACACAGAGCTTACACATATAACAAAAAGTCAGCATCCTGCACAAAATGTGACTGCATCTATATGAAGGTGTTATATGAACCAACAGTTGTGCCTGCTAGTTAATATAACACCTCAATTATAAGCAATATACAACAGGATGATGTCACCTAAGATTGTGTTAGCTAATCACACTTATAACATTAACAAGTACAGGAACACAAAAAAGAGAACTAGTGATATTTAATCGAAATATTTAACAACCAGTGTTTGGACAGAGGTATAAACCATAAATGTGTTCATATTAAAATTTCCAAATCATCACCTGCAGCAAATTTCACTAAAATTAAAGCGCGCAGTTGTGTTTTTAGGTTAACATAATACCTCTTTTATAAGCAATACACAATGGGACAATGCCACCTAAGATTGTATCTGTACTGTACCACTCTTTACCAGCCAATCACACACTATACAAGACACTATTATAAACAAACTACATCTGAAATTAACTGAAGACAAATACATCAGAAGTACCTAAAAACACAACGGCATAAACTTCATCTCAAGTTGGCACCAAGCTCATCATCATTATGACATAATTATGAAATCAAAGTTACAAACAGTGTAGTATGCTAAATGGCATCTGCATGACGTCACGAGACTTGAATATACACAAAACAACATTCCCACAAATAACCCTTGTATTACTCACAAACAATCATTAACATACCATATTCAGATATTCTGTATTTGGTTTCCAACGATCCAAAAACTTTCCCCGTATCCTGGTTTGATGAACCACCTGATGAAAACTCTACACCAGATTTAGTTTTTGTCTTGCAATCCAATTTCAGAAGTCCAAAATGATAACCCTTTGTGAAAATATCACGGGCACTTTTACCCAAGTCGCTGTATGATGGTGGTGACATTATCTGAAAAACAATGATATATCCATACATTTTCACTGAACATTATATTAGTAAAAATCCCCAACTGAAACCCACACAATATACACATACATATATATATATATATATGTGTGTGTGTGTGTGTGTGTAAAGGAAACCCATATTTATTTTTTATTCCTAATGCACAGCACATTACCACCAGTCACTGCCTTATAACAGTGTCCACTTACAAAGATGGTAAAAGAAACTACAGATGATGCCACAATTGACTTTATTCCCTATGAATGACCAACATATTTGGTTTTACATTTGTATGGGAAGAAAAAGTCCCAGATTTACAAACTGTAATAACAAACACATCCAAACTTCATTCTCACAGAATACAGGAGTATTTGATCTTTGCACATCTATAGAAGAAACAACCACACCAGTTTTACAGGCTTCAGTAACAAATCACTGTGCTGCACACACAAGATCAATCAATGGGTTAAGATGGAAAATGGAAGGGCATACATTCTGCAAAAGTGTACGGTTATCAGTAAAAGTATTGCCACATAAGAAAACAAACATTATCCACAATGAAATCAGCTGAATGAGACTACAGTATCATGGATGTCTTAGCTTCCAAAAATTTACATACATACACACAAAATTCATGACTCTATTGTTGTGCCCATTTTCCCCTGTTCAGTAAGGCACATACGCGGATAACATACACGTAATTTCGAACGTATAATTTGTACATATATATATACGTGCTACCTCTCTGTAGACACGCACGCTTGGAACTTCCGTGTCTGAACAGCTACATTCAGGGTCAGTAATTATGGTTATACACTACAGAGCAAGCAATAAACCATGGAATATTAATCTTAACACACGTATAACTTGTGTCAGCCTCTTTCAAATTCACTCTGTAGGTATAATTCTTTGGCCATAAGAGTGTTTTCTAGTTAAAAAATCTGATTGTTACAACACACGACAAGCGGATTTTTTACGGTGCATACCGCACCCCGTTACCATGCTCTACTTTGCTGTTAGAAACACTGGCCTCGCCGGTACATAGTCAACCAATATATACTTATGCATTACCTGGCTGAAGAGACCCAGTGACCATTAACGTTTCCCACACCCTTTTTCCTACACGGAGGTAAACATATAACAGTAATGAAGTGATTACTTACTAAATATTTATTAAATATACGCTGCTCAATTACAATTCACGATAACTATAATCTTACACCACCACGCAGATATGTGAGGAGACTAGGCGCTTGCGCAAACCACCTCTACTTGCCATATGGGATCGAGATTATTTGTAGTTCCCTTCAAAAGTAACTTAAAACTAGTAACAGCAACGTGTACATTTTCAAAATAAATATTCCTGTAAACGTGAAATCTATCATGGAGTACGAATAAGTAAACCCTATTTAAGTTAATTTCCGTCTCAAACCCAATTCCCTTCACATACTATGTGGGTGGGGGTAGAATTAACGGCCTCCTAGATCTGTTCGTTTCTTCTTCAGACGGTCAATATTAAAGTCGCGGGAAGAGATTCAAATACTTATTCTGATAAATCACAAGTGACTGTATGAAACAACCTTACTTGAAGCTATGAAACATTACATACCCATATTCAAGTAACTTTTCTTTTGAAAAAGGTAAAGTTGTCCCTGTCCATGCTATGAAGGCGTGTAACGGGAGTAGAGGCACAGCTCCACTCATTCTTCATCTCTGCGCTAGGCGGAGGGAGTAGTCAATTTCACGCCCGCCTACTGCCCCTGGGAAAAGACCACGGCACCTATTCAGTATAAGGTTCACTACTTAAAAAAGTAAAATATTTGCCTTAAATAGTTGCTCGTCGAAAAATTACAGTTAAATTATTTTCCGGGCGATTATTCTGCAAATGGTCTCAGTAAATTTAAATTTTACTTTCCGTACAAGGGTAGCTCTATACAAGTAATCTGTATATATAGGGATGTAGAAATTCGAATACAGGCATAATGAGATGCCAGAATTCGACTGAGGTAAAAATTGTGGGTTATGGAACCCTGGGTACCTGTGCCAACGCTGTTTCAAACGATTCTGTGTTAATTTTGCCTTTGATCTTGTTCTTGTCTAGAGATCACCTTATCGACTGACCGTCTAGAGGCGTCTACTACGTAAACGGAAGTTATATACGTATATATTTCCCAGTTCATGTTTTTACCTTTTATTCCATAATTGTCACTATATAACAGTTTATCTTCCAAAATCTGAAGACATATCGCAACAATTGCGCGAGAAGTGTTAACGTTGTATAATGTATATTGCTTTCAAACACAGTTATTTTGTACGTAAGGTTTAACTGCCGTTGTTGTGGACTGTCCTTTTGAACCTAACTATACATAGACGCAAAGCTGAGACCAAAATAAAACGGAGAAGCAGACAGACGTTCACGACGCTTCCGTGCAGTGCAGAACACGAATTTAAATTTAGTTTGCTGGGCAAGTTCTAGTAGAATGTAATGTACAACGGGGTAGTTATAAAAGTAGATGTATTTGTTGACGAATCTGCATTTGAAATTTAAGGCTTTATCCGAGTGGATTAACATCATATTAATTAAAGTCCCTGAGAATATACATAAGAATGACTCTTCCTGATCTGGTGAGTTCACACTTACGCAATTAACTTTAAGTCATACTACGCTACCGCCACCGCGAGGAAATTTAGTAAACTAAAATGTCTGACAGAAATAGTTTTTTTGAAACTACTGTAGTTTAATAATGAAGTTTAATAACTTGAAACTTTGTTTGGGAGACCAGGCCTATTCATATTTCTATATACGTGTAGTCTATATGCTGGCTATAAGATGTGCTAAGAAAGCGCTCTGTTATTCGAACGTGAGAATATTTAAATGTTGCTTAGCGCACTATTTTAAATGGATGTAAAAATATTCCATATTGACAAGGAGAATATACCCCGATTCGAAGGACAAAAATAGTGGTCCGGCTGCTGATGTTATTTAATTCAGTTTTTCTCTGGCCATTCTGAGTAGCAGGCACACTAAATATATGTTTTGTACCTACAGTATTCGACATCAACAAAACAAAAGCAAAGACAGTTTAAATTAGATGTGCTGTGAGATTAAATAAGTCTGTTTTAACTCTCCCTAAAAAAAATACCATCTCACCCTCCCTGAGAAAGAGGATGTAAGTAATTGCGTGTTTATTAAATCCTAAATAATTTATCTGGAATATTTTCTTCTATTTGAATAATACAAAAAGTTTAGTCTGGCCTGCAATTGAAGTTTCAGCTACAGCTTCACAGATTTTCGGAAAATTAGTTTCTGTTTTAATAAGATTTATAATTTATATTAGGTATCTAATTTACTCAATTTATAGATCTGCAGTTTAAACATATTCATTAATATAGATAGTCATGCGGACAGATGTCACGGTACTAATATTTACATACTTAGTGTGTACATGTCATGCACAAAATTACCTCAACATAGAGTACAATTACAAGACGTATTTTCCCAGAAGACTTGGAATCTTCATCAGCACATAAAATATCGCATACTTACATGACTATCCACGGGCACAAAATTACCACTACGTAGAAAATTCAGTGATACAAAAGTGCAAAGAAGATATTTGGAAACGGTACTAATTTTGCAATTGTTCGTTTTCCTGCACATTAGAGACAACTCGTGCAGATTTTCCAGTTGGGAGACTTACAGAATTCTTTGTTGTTGAGCTTTTAATGCAAATACTAATTTGATAACGAAAGTTGGCAGCAAGAACTGATTATAAACTGCTAGAAAAGCGATATGTCAGTATTCAAATTGTTGTTTCACACGACTTTGCTCCAGGATTCTTGAGTGGTAGCATATCAGTTATTCTATTAGCCTTGTTTCTTCCCATCCTAGTTGCGGTGTGCACCGTCACAGGCCGGCGAACTTTGTGCGTGGTGCAAGCAACCCTCAAAGCACCAATGCGGAGGTTGTGAAGCAGTTACGTACTGTTCAGGAGAACACCAGAAGGAGCACTGGAATCAGCACCGAGATGAATGCAACGCGTACAGAGTTCTTATTAACGACAGAGTTGGAAGGTATGACCACCTGGACAATTGAAATGACGACATACGAGCTCTGAGGAACGACTTAAGCATTGTAACATTTGCGTCTACGTTAAGCCTACGTACAAGTAAGATCACCCTCACTAAATCACTTTCCTTGGCTGCACTGTACGAATACCAGAAGAACAACTCGTTATAATCAATGGGGATGTTAAATATATATATATATATACACACATATTTATGTATATAGTTCCTTCGCAGGGAAAGAAAAATCATTTTCCGTTTTAGCAGCCCTCTGCGCCACTCATGGTAGAAATTTCAGGAAGAAATATTTCACACGTTTAACTGCATAACATTCTGCTACAGAACACTAGTATCGCTTACATCCTAGGTTGATACTGAACACCATGTGTTTGGTAGTATGTCACTTCTTGGACTGTAACAGCTATCTGAGATGGAATTGCTGCTGATTATCGCCAAAATGTCACATTTGTACTTACGTCACTTTTTTACAGCAATGAAACTCTCGTTAGCAAACATGTCTTCTATTCCTGTAGGTATCTGAAGGTGACTTGTGTTTTATTTTTGCAGGAATATCGTTTGTAATAAGTTGGGTAAATCAGCTCATTAGTAGGTGGAGTTGTCTCTACGTTGTTGATCACGTAAGGAATGTTTTCTTTAAGACATGCTCATCGCAAGAACTAAATTTCGAAATACTATTCTATGCTGTTATCATTTTCAGCCATGAGTAGTCGTACATAATAATTAATGAAACTGGCCAGAGAACAGCTGTAACCAGTACCTGGAGGCCGTCCTGCAGTAAATTTTGACACTGAGAATGTTATTGCAAGCACTGCGCCAAACGAAATACACATGCTTAGTAACTGGCAAGGGAACTGCAAGACCTGCTCAAAATCAGTTCCATTGCCAACTACTATGCATCACTCTATAATTCTTTACAATTTTTAATTTTCTTGTAATGAACGTAATTTATGTAAGAAACTGTAAATTTTATAATTTTTTTAGGATTCTGCAATTTGTCAAATTTTTTTTTTTTTTTGCTATTTTCCGCTCTATCACTTGTCATTGCAAATATGCATTTATGAAATATATAATTACGGAAAAATAGTTTTTCTTTTTTATTATTTTCCTGTCACATTTCAATTTATCATTGCGCCACAGTATCACAAATGCAAGAGAAGAGTTACGAATCGAAGTATTTTAAAAATGTTTCTTCTTTGCTTGGCGGAAGGTCTCTTAATAATGTTTCAATGCCAAGTTTTGCAGACGTATATTAGTGGGAATCTACAAAGTTACAGCTATCTTTAAGGTAATAATGAAGCTATTATCTCTTCCATTTTCTGCTTCAGTTCCTGCAGAATGTTGCTATTTGATATGTGTCACTTTTCTCGCCTCGGTGCGACGTTAATATTTGTTTCAAATGTTACGTCTAATCGCATAGAAAGCCACTCCTTACTCTAAGAATGTAAATACAACCAATAACGCAAATGCATCTGGTAAAATTTTAAGGTGCAGAAATGCGTTAATTGGCAGATCAACACGTGTTTGTTATTTGTTTCTCTAGCCTTAGGTTTGGGAGAGGGTCTAACAACTCCTTACCGCAAAAATGTAAAAGTTACGAAACGAAAGAGACAGTCTCGGTCTTGGACAGATCTTTTGGAAGTGTTGGTAGGACTTGTATTCGAAGTATGTGGCTCAGGAAAGAGACAGGTGGCGGGCATTTGTGAACGCGGTAATGAACCTTCGCTTCTCACAAAATGCGGGGAATTTCTTGCCTAGCTAGGAAATATTAGCTTCTCAAGAAGGACTTTGTTCTATGTAATTAGTGAGTTAGTTAGTTACCTTAGAGGGTTAAGCAGTCCAGAAGAACAATATAACCCATCGGAACACCGGCAGAACGCCGTACATTACAGGAGCATTACCTTTCAGCAACACAGTTGTCACGACCTCAAACCTTCCAGTATTCTCTTCGTTACCCTGCTGTCAAACAGTTCCATATCAATCAATCGGCTCCTGAAGTCTTGTTAACCACAGAACTAATTCATCTATTTAAGTACACCTTGTCCGAAAAAGATTGTACCCTTTTTTTATTTTTTTTTCTAGGTGCCCATTGTGTGAAGAGTGGTGTAAGTTGCACTGATTGCTACTAGATACTCCTAGATTTGATTGAAATACCCGCCTTTCCCGTGGGCACAAAATGTTCAAGATGGCGCCTACCAAACAACAGAAGGCAAATTTGATATAACTTGTAACAGAAGGCATTTTGTGCTGTGGAATACGCAAAGACAACGTCCGGTGCTTTTGCCTTTGCACAGGCAACGCAAGACAAAGTCCGGTGCTTTTGCCTTTGCATAGGCAACCTGTCTCCACGAGTTGTGTATGCCAACGCTTAATGGAGTTCTTGTCCGGCGGATCGACCTCAAACTGTCGCCGAA
>JGI20166J26741_11447919_pt1 | contig 13525 bp, 10 predicted proteins | sample TergutCu122P5_FD_26741 | JGI IMG/M metagenome (IMG submission 26741)
TTCGCAGCAAGTCTTGTTCTTTTGTCAGAACTTGGATTCTTCTGCCTTTACTACTACTAATACTGCTACTACTACTACTGATAATACTACTACTACTACTGCTACTGCTACTACTACTACTACTACTACTACTACTACTACTACTACTACTACTACTACTAGTATCAGTATCACCAACATCGCCATCATTGTTGCTTTAGTTGTAGTTACGAATGAAGTACGAATTCATTTACAAAGGTTCTAAGATAAAATATTTATAACATTGTTTATTTTATTACTTATCGGACCTAGAACTACATTTATTAGTATAATATTTGGGAGCCCAGCTAATTTTTTATAAAGTTTAAGATGGGGTTCTCATACTTCAAAATTTTGGGAAAGTTGGTCTTGAAACAATGCAATGGCTTCGCCAAAGATTTAAGAAATTTTGACGTAGTTCTGCGTATATTCATACAGATTGCCGAAACCAATCCGCCAACAACGAACACCGAAATAAATTTCTCGAGCAAAAATCAGCCGAAGGATAATCCAAAACAGAGAGCCAGTGAGGCACCAATTATCCTGAAACCACCCTACGTTCTACTGTTTAGTCTGTATTTTATTTGTAGTGTATGTAGCATGCGGTCGGTAGAAGATTGATGTTCTGTCTACAGCGGTGTTGAAAAAGTGTCTTCATGCGCTCAGTGACGCTGAGAGCACAGAGTCGAGTCTGCGCACTTCATTGGAATACAGATGTAACAGTAATGAAGATAATGACGTTAGTGCATTTTGCAAAGTTTTTTTTTTTCATGGCGTAACAGCCTGTAGTAGGGCCGGGCCTTCTCATTATCGAAGCTTCACAATTACACTCAGACGCCCCACACTCGCTAGGAATCTTCTGGACGAGTGGTGAGACCGGCGGAGAGGCCCTACCTGACAAAGCACAATACTCACAAAAGACAGACATCCATGACTCCGGTGGGATTCGAAACCGCCACCCCAGCAAGTGTGCAGCCGCAGACCCACGCCTGGGACCGCGCTATCACTGGTATCGGCTTTGCTAAGTTCGGGGTCGCTTATATTTTCAGGAAAAATGTAAAATACTGTTAATTTATAGGGTATACCGTATGAATTGCAGCTACCATCGCACAGCCAGCCTCTTGGCTCGTGTAGTGAAGATAGTATTGAGAATTCGTAGAAGAAGGATTGAAAAGAAAATGGAGGACGTACTGTTAGAAAATTAGCTTAGATTTAGAAGAGAATATGGAACTAGAGATGCAGTTGGAATGCTGAGAACAATATTAGAACGAACGATGGTCATAAATGAAGAATAGCGTGTTTGATTGATAGACTGACAGAAGATATTTGACCGTGTAAACAGCCAAATTACTGCAGATCCTAAACGAAACTGGTATTGACTGGAGCGGCAGGACATTGATCAGCAAACTGAAATGGATCAGAGTGTTAAACACGACTGGACTAAGGGCATGAAAGATGTGTGAAGACTGGAAGATGCGTTAGAACAGGATGCTGTTTGTCATCGATTCTGTTCAACTTATAGAGCGAGTAACTTAATACTAATGCTTTTGAAGGGTTTGGAGACTTCAAAATAGTAGGACAAGTAATTCGTACTGTGAAATACGCAGATAACTTCACACTGTTTGCTAAAGAAGAAACGGTGATACAGGGAATGACAGACTATTTGTAATTGGACATTGTTAGGGAATGGAAATGAAAGTGGAAAAAACTAAGATAGAGGGAATTTCAAAGCAAATATACCCTGTTCAGATTATGATACATTGAAAACAACTGGAAAATGTGGAATATTTCAAATGTACTTGCGTGGCATGATAACAAATGATGCAAGGTCTATACGTGAAATTAAATCCGGGACTGCCATGGCAAATGCAGCATTCCACAGGGAGAAGGAACTTTTCATCAGCAAATTTTACTTAAATTTAAGGAAGAAACTAGTAAGGTGCTACATCTGGAACATAGCTTTATACAGTGCCGTAACTTTGACACTTCGAAAAGTAGGTCAGAAATAGCTGGAATATTCCAAAATGTGGTGCTGGATAAGGATGGACAAGATCAATTTGACCGATCGAATGAAAAATCAAATAGTCAAGGAGGAAAGAAACATCCAACCTACAATAAAACGAATGAAGACTAACTGGATTGGTGACATCTTGCGTAGGAGCTGTCGTATAAAACACGTTATTGAATAGAAGATAAAATGAAAGATATTAGTGACGGAGAGGTGAGGAAGAAGACGTAAGAAACTAATATATGGTCTTAAGGAAAGGAGAGAGTACCGGAAGTTGAAAGATGAAGGACAAGATCGCACTTTATGGAGAACTGGCTTTGGAAGAGGCAATGGACTTGTCGTAAGACAGGATACAAGATGAATGAACCTTATAAATCTGCCGATAGAATAAGTTCGAAAAAGGTCATTAGATTACAAATTGCACTGCGATTTTTTTTGTGTGAAAACATATTCCGTGACATTTCTTTGACACAAGTCCTCACAAAACCTGCTGTAAGTAATGAATGTTCAGTAATGTTTTTACAAGTCTTTCTGAACCTTATTTATGACGTAAGTCTTTTATGAATGGGTCAGCTGAACAAAATTTTAAAATTTAGAACTCCTGGGTAATGGACAGATTTTGTGTTTATAAATCGTATAGTTCCCAGTACTTTGCAACTGTCAGTAAAGAAGTAATAAATTACAGACACTTCCCGAGTTGCGTAGTAGTTACCTTCCGGTTGGTCCGATGTAAGTCGAATTTTGCGTAAGTTGGAATTGAGTATACATAAGGGCAGACATAGTCATGTATGCTACAGTGGAGTCCAGCTGGAAACCAAATTCCGACACACTGGAATCTACAGGCCGCACCATGCCCGCACCGCCGCTGATGTAATCGCCGAGCAGTATTCTTCGGCCACCTTCGTCTCACTGCGTTCTCATTCCCGCAAGAAAGAATTCGGCACGTTTAAAAAATGTCCTTTTCTTCACTTTCATTTTAAAAAAATGCGTGAGTCTGAAATTTCGTAACTGGAAGTTGTGTAAGGTGGGAAGTATCTGTACTGCGAATCGACTGTCACTCCGTCACCCACATCAGAGGATATCGAAGTGCCAATGGCCATTCCATATATGCTCTAAATATTACAGTCCCTTCGCTTACGGACATATTGCTAGTACGGAGTTGTTGTGACATGGCTTGTGACAGACATGCAGAGTTACAGGAGGCGGATTGCCGAAGACAGAAGCGAAGTATAAACTATCGATTCTTGTAGCTACTATACGTCTGTACGTCACGACTATATTGATTAACGCTGACGTTATTAACAGTTCATGATTCTTCCACGTTTTTTTGCCCGAGCAATTTGTCGTAACTGAGAACAACTGTGACCTGTACTCGACAGATGCCTGAGTGGAAGACGCACATTTTCATAACTGAGGTTTTTATGGTTGTCCTCACCATCCCGGGTAAATACCTGGACAGTCCTTAAATGACACATGGTCATTTCCTTTTGCATCTTTCCAGATCATTATTTGCCTTCATCCAGTTATTCAGTGCTGTTTATTTTCGGCTCCTGAAAGAGCCGTTAGGGAAACGACAGACAGAATAGAAAATCTTCAGTTTTTAGACTTGCTTTGTAAAGTAGGACATTTGTGGCGTTGGAGTAAATTGCACAATAAGGAGCTTCATGGTTTGCACCCCCCACCAAATGTTGTCTGCATGATCAAATCCAGGATTTCGATTGGGGCAGAAATGTGAAACGTATGGCAGTGTAAGCGGTATATGTATACTGTTTTGGTGGGGAAACCTGAGGGAAAGAGACACATTGGAAGACCTTGGCGTAGATGGAAGATAATATTAGAACGAATCATGAAGAACTCGGTCGGAAGGACGTGGACTGGATTGATCTGGCTTAGGATAGGCACAAGTGGCGTGATCTTGTGAACATGGTGATGAACCTTTGGGTACCATAAAATGCCGAGGAACTGTTAGTTTCGCAATAGGGACTCTGCTCCATGAAGTTAGTTGTAAGTTATGTGGCGGCTGTGCCTGTCCTTCTGTGACGTTTCAGCACCTACACATTTGAACAGGCATTATCAAACATAATAACATGGGGACTTTCAATGAAAGTTGTTGGAAAAGCGTGTTTTCCAGCTGCATTGATAAAAAATAAGACCCGCTTTAATTAAGAGCACAAATGAAGTTCGTGAGAAGTGGGGATTGAGAAAAGGATTGATTCAGTCCAAAATCTTTAGTCAGCAGGATTTACTGGAATGTACTACGTTTGTTCTAAATAGCGCGAATTATTTACCAGTCGTCACGGCGTAACAATTCAGAAGACCAGAGAAATTAAAATACTGTATCATACATGAGGACGTTTATGACACCTGTGAGGTAGAAACGGCCAAGCTGTTTGTGTCGAATGCCCACGGTTTCATATGCCATCCTGCGTAAATAAATTCTCAATACATGGAACAAAGATTCTTTGGTCGGTCAGGCTTTCAGGAGGTCATTTTTCTTAGGTAGCTCAGGAGGCAAGGTGTACAGACTTATCCGAAGAAACTCCACCAAGAAATTCTCAAAAGAGACTGCGTGCCCTTCTTACATCTACAGTATGAGGCATATTCCAAACAAGGTTCAAGCTTTGCTTGCAGGCCGTGTTTTTATCATCTTCTCTGGAAGGTGGTGAAGGAAGAAAGATGATATAGGCAACTAACTAATTTAAAATGAAACTAACATCCATTTTAAAGTTGGAGCAGTCTGTTTTAATTTGAGCACTGATTAGCTGATGTACAAAACACTTTTGTATACGGGATGCAGATATTTTAATAACAGAATTATGACCGAAGTTTAAGGCGTTTGTGACTGCAGTGGATGGTTATTGGAAGTGCGCTGAAAATAGAGGCTGTTATGCCCTTGCGTCTAACAAGTTGCGACAGCCGCACAGGCGCGGCGGGAGTAACTTGCGTTTCGCTTTGTCCCGAAAATACCAGACCAATCACCCGCCCTACAGTAGAAAGAAATCAGACATGAATGATGCCCGTGAGACAGGACTAGTGTTGAGTAACAGCGTCTTGCACATGCGCATAGTTACCATTCCCTCCCGCCTACATGCACGCAGCGTCTTCTTGTGGCTTGCGCATTATGGTTACCTTATAACAACTTTCTACATCCTTCTGCGTTGATGATGATACACCAGAAAATTTTTGGTCAGACTGTTTACTTCAGCCGGCCGGACACAGATAACAGGATCGAATATTGGTAGTTTGCTCTACGTCAGTCTGCACCTTGCTATCTGATAGCACGTTGAATAAAGTCTGTAGTGTATGGGCCTGGAGGTACGCTGTCACGCTGGTTTTTCATCCTTGTTGGATCACTGATGTTATTAAGTTAATCTGTGTCTGAAACGTGTCTCTGTGCCTACGGCCAGCAGGTACACTAAAAGTGTTCTAGAACTCGGGGATAAGGATTTGTGCATTAATGGATGGCGGCTCTGTCATGGATTTATTAAGTTCAGCGTCTTTAACATCGAACAATATGACAAGGGATGCAGTGAAAAGGATGTGGAAGGGAAGATGTCGTGGCCTGTTTTGAGGCATTACCCTGGAATTTTTATGGATGGACTATGCGGGGGGTAGGAAAAACTAAATGCCAGTGAGCGGCTTCGGTCTATGTGATTTCCATCAAGATGTTTTTAAAACCCATTTATCAGCGTCTTTGCTGAAAATTGTCAGGTTTGTGCTATTTGTAAGACAAAATTAAACTATCGGTCCCCCTCTCAAGGGTCACTGCGTGATCACTGAAGACGTAACCCATAGATTGTCCCAAAACATCGGCAAACAATTACCGAACTATGCTGCGTAAGAGCCCAGAAGAACGGAGACCTCTACTACATCGCGGCGAAAGCCAGAAATCTCACAAATCTTGAAACGATTGCCTTCACCGGCTAGAAGTCTAACAGGAAAAACAGTACGAAAGCACTAGATCTGTTGCAGTATAAATTTCCCAACTCTTTTAAATTATTTTAATGACATTTTATTTTCGGACTGTGAAATAACATCGAAAAATAACCAGAAACCCCTGTCGAGCGCCACCATTAATCACATGTCCAGTTGTTATTTCCCTACTGTTAAGGTCACAGACTGTATTGTACTAACTGATTTGGACGGCTTCCATACTTTTCTTGTTTTCTTGCAATATCGTCATATCTTACTCTTACACAAAATTTAAGATAATGGGCATAAAAAACTAATACTTTGTAGTGAAACAAGGGTCGTTTATGTGCTTGCTAATTTTCGGGGTACTTTGTTACGCTATCAGAATCGCAGACAATAGGCCTATAGTCTTGAATATTAGGTAATAAATGGGAAAGGATTTGAAAAGTGTAAGCCAAGTCTCATTTGAATTTGATCCCGGAATTTGTCTGCAGAGATTAAACGAAAGCCCAGCAATCCCAGTCAGGGTGTCTCGTGTCCTGGGAGAGATTTATACTGGTCACGTTTTGAAAAATTCTTCAGCCAGCTTGTTTGGTCATTAAATAAAACAGGAACAAAGGCCCAAACACTCATCGTGTTGTACAGCTGAAGAGGTTATGTAAACAAGAAAGAATGGTGTATTAATCAACGCCAAATAAGTAATATATGCACTTAATACGGGCTGCTAATCGATTAATTTTGTGGAAGAGAGTCGTTCTGATCAACTGACAGTAATTAATTTGGTTTATAAATTTGCTGCTTTAATGAAGCCCGAAGGATAATTACTGTGCCCATAGTAACCCGCGTCTGATACATACCTTTCTTTCTTTCTTTCTTTCCTTATTTCTTTCTTTCTGTCTGTCTGTCTTCCTTCCTTCCTTCCTTCCTTCCTTCCTTCCTTCCTCTGTATACCTACTCATCGTAGTACATGTTATTGTTGCTCCTGATCAGACTTATTGGACACACCACGCTCGGTAGGACACCTCTGGACGAGGGATCAACTAGTCCAGAGACTTCTACTTGAGAACACACCACACTCCCTAGAAGGAGACATCCATGCCCCCGGCGGGAATCGAACCCACAATCTCATCAAGTGAGGTACCGAAGACCCACGCTAAGAACGCGCGGCCACTGGGATCGGCTGATACGTAACTGACCCCCCTAGTCAAGTCTGTTTTTCATGCTGTTCTTCCAGCTTACACGACGAACGTATAGTAAGTATTATACTGTACGTTTTACAACATGTTGCATGCACGTCTGTTCTCTCTAGATGATATGTCAAATCTTCCTTGATTTGATAGCCTTTATAATAATCTATGGAATATCTGTAAGTCTTATTTGTCTAACTTCCTTATGTGTATAAAATAGGCCTGTAACTGATTACGTTTTATATTCATTTATTAGGTAGCCTGTCTTGCGACAGGTTCGTAGTCTTATCCAAATCGAGTTCACAGAGTGCGATCTAGTCCTTCCTATTTCAATTTCCAATACTCTCTCCTTTCCCTGAGGTCATCCTGTAACTTCTTACGTCTTCTTCCTCGCCTCCCCTTCATTTCTATCTTTCATTCTATCTTCTATTCAATAATATGTTTTATACGACAATTCCTACACAAGATGTCACCAGTCCAGTTTGTCTTCATTCGTTTTATTTTATGCAGGATGTTCCTTTCCTCCTTGACGATTTTATTTTTTTACTCGATGTGTCCAATTGATCTTGTCCTTCCTTATCCAGCACCACATTTTGGAACATTCCAGCTATTTCGGCTCTACTTTCCGAAGTATTGTATAAGGCTATGTTCTATGTAGCACTTTAATGGTTTCTTCCTCAAATACAAAGCCAGTTTGCTGGTGAAAAGAACCTTCTTCTTGTTGAATTTCGCTTTTGCACCAGAATCCTGTATTTAATTTCACATACGAATATAATTCTTGCATCATTTGTTATCACGCTAATCAAGTAGTTGAAGTATTCCACTTTCTCCAGTTGTTTTTAATCTGCTATAATATGTTAAGGGATGGTTGCCTTGAGATTTTCATTACTTTAGTTCTTCTGCATTCATTTCCATTCCATAACATCTTCCAATTACAAACAGGATATTACCGTTTCGTAGCGAGTAGCACAAGTCTATCCGCATTTTTACACTACGAATTACTTTTTGTTCTTATTTTAAAGCCTCCAAACCCTTCGAAAACATACTGGGTAAGGGTTTGCTGCACAAGTTGAATAGAATCAATGACAGGAGCATCCTGGTCTAACTCCTCTTCCAGTCATCATACTGCTTGTTTGCATACACAACTCCATTTGCATTTTACTGATCAATGTTTTGCCGCACCAGTCGATTTCAGTATCCTTTGGGGTCTGCATTAATTAGGTCCAGTTTACACATCAAATACCTTCTGTATTCCGTGCAACAGATATACAATACTTCTTCTGTATCCAAAGTTCTATCTGATATTGTTCCCACCATCCTAATTATATTTCTAGTTCTTGTTCCTCTTCTAAATCCACGTTGATTTCTAATAGTCTATGCTCAATTTTATTTTAAATCCTTCTTCTTAATTGTTCTCTCTACTCTCTGCTCCTGTGTCAATACATTTCATGATTTCTACTTTTCTGGATTTTCTTTCCCCACCACGAGGATTTAATAAAGGATATATGACAGTACCAAGACATTTATTTTTGTATTCCCATTTCCCAAATATTCAGTATTCAAATTTCCAAAATATGTCCCATTACGAATCTTAATCGTTGAATGTTGTTAGGGGAATGGTAACTGTTATAGTTGCGTAATTATGCGAAGCACATAAATACAGGATGTTTGCAAAGTATAGAGTTTTTTATTGTTACAGATATGGTATACACCTTACCTGCTGTGCTTGAAACAAGTTAAAACAGTATTGTACAAACCTAATAGATTTTCTGAATGTTTAATACAGTATCTTTATTTATATTTTAATACAGAACATTCCTTTCAAACTTATATTGCATTCGTTATTTAGTATTTATGTATATGAACAAACTTTAATCTGTTTCCAATGTGTAATAAAGACCCTAATCGGTTTTATTATTTCAGTCCAGTTATCTTTCAAGAGAAACCATATAGAAGTTCTGAAATGTTTCTAATGCTTTTTTTACGGCAGAGCGCAGCCAAATCCCTTAATAGAACTACTGGGACTTCACTCATAAGCATTCTGCCGTACGACGTCAAAATTTGCTTTTGGGGAGCACGGGTTAGGTAGGACACCTAACAAAATAGAACCACGAAAAATTAAACATTGGACCAGGAAAATCCAGAAGGAAGAGAACATTTGTAATACGAAGATACGGGTGTGGATTCAAAAACATTTCTAGCAGAAGTAGGAAAGTGAACGTATGGACTCTATCCCTCAGCCTCAGGATAGTGTTTATTGAAAGGCAATTGTAAGCACGGAAATAAAGTTTCAGTGTTCATAACAGATGAAGTTTCTTACAGAGATTGGATGGTCATTAGTCTCTGGAGAACTCTGCTGAATGTATTAATTAATAAACTAATCGTTACGTAAGTCAGTTTGGTCACTCTTACAACTTCTTAAGGTTGCAGATTGGAGAGAAGTTCTGCAGGTATGGAGGGTAGCTGCAAATACACAGAATAATAAGTCGCGGATAGTCGATAAGAGGTGGTTCTCCAGCTTGGGGACTGGGCGAGGAACTCACAACTCTTTACGTTAATAACTTAACAAGTTACCGAAAGTCTTACAAGGTCTCCGTCTTGGACAGATCCCATGGAAAGAGGTGAGTAACGAAAAGTGACATGAGATTTGAAACTACGAATGTGAGGAGTCTGTATTGACAAGGTTCACTGACACAGGGTTTTGGTTGGGAAAAATGAGGGGAAGAAAATACTTGGGAAACATAGACCTAGATGAGAGGATGATATTAAAATATATCTTAAAGAGATAAAGTAGGAGGACATGGATTGGATTGATCTTGCTTAGGATGGGGTAATATGAAGGGTTCTTGAGTATATGGCAATACACATTCGGGTTTCATAAAGGGATGAAGATTCTCTAATGTATAATTTGACAATAGCATCTTAAGAAGGACTGTGGCCCATGCTGTTAGACAAGGAAATCGTTAAACAAGAAAAAGAGCTTCATAACGCTGTTTTCTGGGCAATGTGACGCTGCGGTCCGTGTGTGTGTATATGTGAGTTTCGCAGAGAAAACCCCACTCCAATTTCGGAGCAGAAAGTGGTGCCGGACTTTGTAGTTTCCTCAGAAAGTTTGTAAATACCCACAGGGCTATATACTGTCATAAGCTTGGAGAACACAGGAGCAGCCTTCACTGCCGTGTTGAACAGGTGAGCGACACAAAGTTGGATAACATTAAACACATTTCCTGTAAGGTATTTGGTTTGACGCTTTCGTCGCTAGATTTTGGGTACGGATTTTCATAACAGTCTGTCTTCCTCAAGCTAGGGTGTATGCGTATGTATTTTCTGGATCGCCTTATGTGGTTTTTTGTTTACAGTTCTCAAGACAAGAGTCGTGAATTATGCATGCCATATATGATGTTTTACCTTCTGTCTTATATATGCGTTTTTTCTCTTGCAGGGATAGAAAAACTTCTTTCAGGCATTGCTACTTTTCTCTTATATCACACGCACTTCAAAAGACAAAAATCCATTTTTTTTATTTTGATGTATGTACCGTGCATATTGTACAGTTTATTATTCAGACCAACAAATGAACTATATATATTAACATTACATTATATATATCGTAAGTACTCCTACATGTTTCAATGCATCTGCATCATCTTCAGGGAGTCTTATCCTTTTACTTTGCTAAAGTTACAAAAATCGTCATGGTTTTTATAAACTCTATTTTATCATCAACTATAGCGATCACATTTTAATCTACTGATTTTATTGTGTTTGTAACCTTAATGATTTTTATAACTTTATTAAAGTAGGAGGATAAGACTCCATGAAGATTATGCAGATACATCGAAACATGTAGGGGTACTTACGATATATAAAATATTGTTAATAGTTATGTTTATATATATTGTGCGTTTCTTGTTCCGGGTAATAAACAAAAAATCCAGTTTAGATCACGCCTTTGTCTTGAAATATAAAATTTTCCACGTTAATAATAATAAGCAAATGCAGAAATAAACGTTTAGGAACTTTACCAACCCAAAACAGACGGCATAAGAAATTGGGTGGTAAAATTTATAAGACAAAGTAGATGTGACTGTGCAGACGTCTTTTATGCGGACAGCGTTTTGTGTGATATTTATATCGGATTTAGTAATTAAATCCCACCACAGGACTTTGTTTGTTGTGTCAGGTGACAGTCTGCCATTGTTCTCCTTTACATTTTTAGAACATTTCATATATTCTGTGGGAGGAAGTTACGCAGTAGTGCATTCACTCCAGCCTTTGGCCTCACCATTCATCCTCCAGAGGCAAAAGAACCTTTCTGAAACAGATAGCTGAGGTTAAAGCTGCGGCAAATCTGCGTTGTGGAAAATACGTTTGGCAAAGGCTGAGAAAAGTTACAGGGGAAAGCATCCTGAAAGAATGAAGGTTCTTCTCTCCCCGAAAAAAAACTTTAGTTCCATAGAATTAAAGGTTTACTTATAAAGCGAAGACAATAGTGGCGAAAATTATAAATATTAATATTGCTGTATAATGTACAGAATGTCCAACGAAGGGGTGTTAAAATTTCAGGAGGGTGTTTTGAATACAGCAGAAGTCCTATATTCTGTAGGTCTTTTCGACATCGTTGTCAAATGTATTTTACCAGTGAATACAGAATAAATTTTAATTAACCCTCATTTATAATAAGTTAAAAGTCTAGAACTGGGTCTTATTTTCTAAAGAGTGCTTTAAGAATGCGTGGATTCCGCCAGGCATTGTTCAGTTTGAAGTTTCTACCGAATTTATTCCTTTTCCCCTTTTTTTTGTGGTAGCAGCACCTTCCATTATATATCGTGCCAGGTGATGCTTTGTATTCGGCCTACCACTGTGAACTACACGCAACAGTGGAAGATATACTTCCCGATGTATTTTGTTTGATGGTGAGGATATTTCTTTTGATGCTAGTCTTGTTATATATAAATAGTACTAATATTCCTCCAATTATAATTATAAATAGGATATACGAAACTCACAATATTCTGTCACTGTAGCTTGTATACGTCCTGGTCGGGCTAAGGACTTTTCAACACCCCTGTAATAAGAAGTTTTGCCAACTGATGTAGCTGGCCATGTCACCGGCATACATGCTCCTCTCTATCACCTTCAGAATTGTCTTACAAATGTTAGGTAACTTCTGCCAAAATGTAGAGGCTCTCTGTCATGTTTTTTACATATTCTTTCTTCTTTTGCAAGAAGCACGTCCTCGAAACTAAGAGGCGTTTCAGCTTCCATAAAAACTCTGTCATAAGCAGGAGTTAAATGTCCATCATTGAAATGTGGGCCAAGCGGATATTTTAGCAAGAAAAGCTATTGGAAGTTACTGTTAATTTTGCTATTATGCATGTTTTATTAAGCGAATTGGCTGTAATACGATAGATGGATAACTGAAAGCTGTTCTTATAACGCGAACTTCTGCATAAGTACGTTGGCTATTACGATTTTTCAGAGACCATTGAGAAGATACAAGGTTGGATGATAGGCCGAAATTTTTCTGTTCTGACCCTATTTTTATAGTCCGATTTTTTCTGAGGCCATGTCTTACAATAAGGTAATATGTCATCATATACTTGAATTGTACTTTATGCTACTTCCTGTTGATTTTGCTGCGCCCACGAGTGAAATTTTTTTTGTATTGTTGCCAGTCTCCATCTGGCGTAGAGTGAGACATCCGTGGAAAATAAATCAGACAGACTTCTTATTCTTGGCTGCAGCCAAACACAATAATGTCCAAGGTTGGCCTAAACTTCCGGTAAAGTTTGGTATTCTTTGGAGGTGACGTGGATAAAACGTCCATCATGAAAAACCGCCTGTCCTTATGTTGGTGCAAATTCTGCTTTCACAGCTATGTGGTTTCGCTGCAAGGTATCCGGACATCAAACTCTTATTCTGCGCATTGTTTCTGCCTACATTACATATTCATTTGTGGGAAGGAACAGTTCTGCAAATAAGTTCAGCTACCTTCTAAAATGAGCGTCGAAAACCTGTATATCGTCACTGATATTACTTTAAAGCAACCCCAACTTTTCCATTACGGAAATCTTAAACAAAACGCTTGCCATCGTATTGATAATTTGTAATTCTTACTGTTATTTAGTGCAAAAATCGGCGCAAAAACACAACATTATGTTTCCTGCAAACCAACTGAGAGTCGAGATGTTACAGCCGTTACAGCTCGCTGTACTAGCGTGCAATTCGAGCGAATTTACATCTCACAAGGCTAGAGCACGGACAGTAAATTTACATCTCACTAGGCTAGTGCACTGTGAGTAAATTTACACCCCACTAGGCTCGTGTACTGCGAGTAAATTTACATCTCACTAGGATATTCACTGCGAGTAAATTTACATCTCACTAGGCTAGTGCA
>JGI20166J26741_11448030_pt1 | contig 13525 bp, 16 predicted proteins | sample TergutCu122P5_FD_26741 | JGI IMG/M metagenome (IMG submission 26741)
CTAATGGCGCAGGCGGCGTCCTTTTTGTGTCAGATACCGGGTAGGTAAAGACGGTTATGATATATTGAGAAAGAAATAATTTCAGCATAAGGGTATGTATTTGCTAGAGTATGAGTAATGCATATGCGTTATTGAAAAAGTTAAATATGACTGAATTATGTGGAACATCACTGCTGCTATTGCGTCCTTCAGTACGTATATGTGCGCCTGCGCAATTACAAATTGAACGTGGCTGTGGTGTTAAGATGGTGATATGCGAAATGTGGAAAGTTTCGGAAGTGACGTGTGAGATGTTGGGGCGTCAATTATAATTCCGGCTATAATGAACAGACAAAGGGAATTGCATGAAAGTTTGCGAATAATGCGCCTTTCCCAGCTTTGCATGTCTTGGGGGAAGGCTGTGGACAGTATGCCACTAAAAATGGCACCGGAACTAGACAACTGCGTGTTCGTGTCCCACCGGACTTGCAGACATGTACGTGCAGTCCCTGAAAAACAGCCTGCAACGGCCTAGAAGTATGATGTAGTAGGAGTGGTGAAATTATGTACCAGACTTTGTAGTCTAGCACTCGTGAATTAAAAGGCCATTGTGATACCCAATTTTCTTGTACATTTCATTTAACTGTATGTGCTTCAGCCATTATTCAAAATTACGGCATGTACCTGAGATGAGGTATCTATCTCCTGGAATGTGATACATATTTCAGAACCGATACCTACACTGCCGCATAAACCCAGAAGCCCTCACGCATGTCAGACACCTTGAATTGGAGAACCAAGTATCAGAAGTGTCATTAAGTGCCACATAATTCCAGAAACTGATCATAAACATTAACAAACTGGGAGTAGTGATGTCTGGCATTTGATTAACTCCGGCGTTTTACACTGTTGTATGTACATTATGTTAAAAATGTGTATATGTGTGGTCAGTATTGTTATTGATCTCTGTATAAGTAATGCAGTTGCTATGGAAAATGTGTAGGTGCCCTTTTTTCCATATAATTACCCACCTTTTGAATACACTTAGTCCAGTAGTGAACAAACATATGTATGCGCAGAGGAAAAAAATTTATTTGGCTGACTGACAAGCCATATGTGCACTGGTTCCTTCACTTTTTAGTTACTGGCAAATTGGTGGTCTCTCAAAGTGTCTTGGTAAACCCAAGAGGTGATAGTCTGAAGGAGTTAGGTCAGGGTTATGTGGAGGACATACCAACACCTCAGAGTGGTGTCTGAGGGTGTGAGCAGTTTGGATGACAGTATTTGGATGTGCATTGTCATGCAATGATAAAACAACTTTGAAAGCAGTGATCAACTTTCACTTATAATTGCTGGCCTCATCTTTTCACACCATGTTATACAATAATAGGCACTATTAACTGTTGGGGTCCTTGTGATAATGTTCTGGTATTGGTCCATGTCCCATAAGTGGGTCCCTCTCAGCACAGCATGGCCGGTCCTCAGGTTGCGGATGGAGGAATGGCCTCCAATATGGAGGATAGCTGTCAATACGAGGGGGTGCTGATAAGTCCTTAGCCCGACCAGGAAGGAAACAAGCTACAGTGACCAAACTCAGGATTTATTCAACATACTCCCCATGAAGCTCAATACACTTCTTAGCCCGTTGCTCTAACTTTTGCAAACCACTCAAAAAAAATACAGAAAGTTATCCATCCAGCCAGATCTCCGCAGCATCAATGACCTCCATGTCAGATGAAAAATGGCGACCTTTTAATTGTTTTTTCAGTCCAGGGAACAGGTGGTAGTCTGACGGAGACTGATCGGAGAATAGGGTGGGTGATGACATTGGGAGCCCAGGTAGGCCAGTTTCTACTGGGTTACAAATGCCCGGTGAACCGGGGCATTGTCGTGCAAGACCAAGACCCCCTTGGTGACCTTCCCGCTGCGTTTTTCCTTCAAAATGTCCTTCATTTGCACCAGCAGAGATGAGTAATACTCCGCATTGATAGTTTGGTCCTTGGGAAGATAATCATTTAGGAGGATGCCATCTTGATCCCAAAAAATAAAGGTGAGAACTTTTCCAGCCGATTTTTGCACTCGGAATTTTTTGGGACGGGGTGAGCTGATATGCCGCCACTCTGTTGATTGTTGCTTTGTCTCCGGGTCATAGGGATTTAACCAGGTTTCGTCCATGGTCACCAGTCACGACAGGAAATCATTTGGATCGTGCCAAAAAAATTCCAAAATTTGCTCAGACGACTGGCACCTTTGACTTTTTGATCCACATTCAGGCATTTTGGGACCGACTTCGCGGAGAGCTTTTGCATGTCCAAATCTTCATGAATGGTGGACCCAACCTGCTCAGGTGAGATGCCCAGTTGCTCAGCTGTTGATTTAGCTGAAATCCGGCAGTCTTCCAGATTAGCTCATGAATTTGATCGATGATCTCGGGGGTGGTCACTGTATTGGGTCGTCAAGGACGAGGCGCATCACAGGTGGAAAAATCACCATGTTTAAACTGGACCACCCAGTTTTTTTATGCTGGCGTACGATGGTGCATGTTTCCCTAATGTTTCTTTCAGAATGGCGTGAATTTCCTTCGGCACCTATTCTTGCAAGAAAAAAAAACTTGATGACAGCTCACTTCTCGTTGTTGAAATTATGAGCGTCGCCAGACATGCTTCCTTTCAGCCTCTGTAACAATAAAAGGCTTGCAATTCGGCACATGAACAGACCCCTCTTTCCAACGACACTATCGATTCCGTCCAATGACATCAGGAAGTAGGTTGGGCTAAGGACTTATCAGCACCTCCTCGTGTATTGAATAAGCAGTCACAGACAGCCAACATGGTGTGGTCCTGCAGCTTGGAGGTTGAATGCTGTGCTAACAACTCCTCGCTGTAAAAACGCATCATGTTACAAACTATTCGAAAAGTCCTTGTACCTTGACTGAACCTATGGTATGACCTCAGCAATGGAAAAGGGACATGAGATGCAGTACATGTATTGTTAGGGGCCTGTATAGGTCAGGTTCCCTTAAAACAGCAGCCAGGGAATTAGGAAGATGCAGAGTAGATTTAGTGGGTGTACAGGAAGTTAGTTGGGACAAAGGGGGCGTGGTAAGAGTGGGGGGATTTTATTTTTTAATTTTTTTATTTTTTATTTTATTTATTTATTTATTTATTTATTTTTTGAGAAGGAAACAAAACTCATCAATTGGGAACAGGATTTTTTGTACACCACTGAACAGTAAAGAGTAAAAGTTAAGAGAGAGTTTGTTAGTGATATAATTATTTTGGGTTTTCATGCTCCAAATGAGGAGAAAAGTGGTGATTCAAAAGAAAGTTTTAATGAGGAAGTAGAGCAGGTTTTCGATCATTTTCATATGAAAATTCTGTTAGGTGACTTTAAGGAGAGAGAATATTTTCAAACTGACTATGGGGCATGAGAATGTACAACAGGATAATAATGATAATGGTGTTAGAATAGTAAATTCTCCCACATCAAAAAATCTAGTTGCTAAGAGTATGATGTTCACGCACCAAAACCTTCATAAGCACACATGAACCTCTCATGATGGGCAGACTCACAACCAGATTCATCAGATATTGATTGGTAGGAGATGGCATTTGAGTATACTCGATGTACTATCTTTTAGGGTAGCTGGGTGTGATACTGATAACTATCTGGTGGTTGCAAAAGTTAGGGAAAGAGGAAAGATTGGCAGTAAGTAAACTAGCAGCACAGAAATATGGTGTGGAAAGTTTTAATCTCAGGAAGCTAAATGAGCTGGAGGTTAGGAAACTGTATCAGATTGAGATCTCAAACAGGTTTGCAGCAATGGAGAATTTAAGTGATAAGGAGGACAAGCTTGGGAGAGTGTTAAAGAGAATGTCACAACCTCACCTAAAAGAGACTAGGTCTGTATGAATTAAAGCAGCATAAACCATGGTTTAATGAATAATGTTCACATTTATTAGATCAAAGAAGCAGGCTAAAATGCAGTAGTTACAGGATCCAAACCAAAGCCATGTAGATAATCTAAACAATGTAAGACGTGAAGCTAGTAGGCATTTCAGGAACAAAAAGAAGGAATATCAGAACGCTAAAATTGATGAACTTGAAACTAATAGTAAGATCAGAAGTATCAAGATTTGTAGAGGGGAATCAGTGATTTTGAGAGAACAGCTACCAGCCTAGCACTGATGTAGTAAAGGATGAGAAGGGTGATTTGGTCACTGGCCCCCACATTATTTTCCTAGATGGAGGAAATATTTCTCTCAGCTGTTCGGTGTACTTGGGGTTAGTGATGTTAGATATACATTCAGCAGAGCCACTAGTGCCTGAGCCGAGTGCTAGCGAGATTGAAATGGCTATTGAAAAGCAAAAAAGACACGCATCACCAGGCGTTGATCAGATGCCAGCAGAATTGATTAAAGCAGAGAGTAGAACAATTTGCCTGGAGATCCATAAACTTACTAATTCTGTTTGGAATAAGGAGGAACTGTCTGAGGAGTTGAAGGAGTCGATCATTGTACCTATCTATAATGAGGGCAATAAAACAGATTGTGTTAATTGTAGAGGCATATCACGTTTGCCAGCTACATACAGAATTTTATTGAATATCCTTCCAGCAAAGTCAATGTGGATTTTGACGCAACAGGTCAGCTACTGATTGTATATTCTGCATTTGTCAGATTCTTGAGGAAAAAATGGTAATACAGTGAAGCAGTGCGTCATTTATTTGTATGCTTTAGGAAAGCTTATGACTCAGTTAGGAGAGAGTACTTGTACAATATTCTCATTGAGTGTGGTATCCCCATGAAACTGATAAAGCTAATAAAAATTAGTCTGAATGAAACCTATAGCAGAGTCTGGGTAGGCAAACATGTGTCTGATATGTTTCCTATTAGGAGTGGTTTGAAACAAGGAGATGCCTTATCGCCATTGCTTTACAACCTTGCTTTTGAGTACGCCATTAGGAGGGTTCAGGTTAACCAGGATGGCTTGAAATTAAATGGTGCACATCAGCTCTGGTTTACGTTGATGATGTTAATATATTGGGAGGAAGCGTACATACTATAAAGAAAAATGCAGAAGCTTTAGTAGTTTGCTAGTGAGGAGACTGGATTAGAAGTAAATGCTGATAAGACTAAGTACATGGTCATATCTCGAGATCAGGAAGCACGACGAAGTCACAGTGTAAGGATTGATAATAGTTCCTTTGAAATGGTGGAAGATTTCAAATATTTGGGAACAACCTTCACAATTCAAAGTTCTATTCAGGAAGAAATTAAGAGCAGATGAAGTCAGGGAATGCTTGCTGTCATTTGGTGCAGAATATTTTGTCTTCAAGTTCGCTGTCCAAAAATTTAAAGATTAAGATATACAGAACTATAATGTTACCTGCTGTTTTGTATGGGTGTGAAACTTGGTCGCTCACATTGAGGGAAGAACGTAGGCTGAGGGTTTTTGAGAATAGGGTGTCGAGGAGAATATTTGGGTATAGGAAGGACAAGGTGACAGGGGAGTGGAGAAAACTACATAAGGAGCTTAATGATCTGTACTTCTCACCAAATATTGTTCGGGTAATAAAATCAAGAGTAATTAGATGGTTGGGCATGTATCGTGTATGGGGGAGAAGGGAGGCATATACAGGGTGTTGGTAGGGAAACCTGAGGGAAAGAGAGTGTTTGGGAGGCATGGTTGTGGATGGGAGGTTAATATTAAGATGGATCTTCAGGAAGTGGAATGTGGGGGTGTGGACTGGATCAAGCTGGCTCAGGATAGGGACAGTTGGCAGGTACTTGTGACTGCGGTAATGAACCTTCGGGTTCCATAAAATGCTGGGAATCTCTTGACTAGCTGAATGCCTGTTAGCTTCTCAAGGACTCTGCTCCGTGGAGTGAGAAAGTAAGTAATGCATTATCTGACAGGATGTACCAACTGGATAACAAGTAATTCTGTTACACTCGAACCCATCAAGTAATGTGTGACATCTGAATGCCACCTTTGTATTCCATTCCCTCTATATCTTACTTTAAAAACTTCCTCATTGTGCCTGCCTTAAAAATAATACACCATAATAATGGTTGACATATTGTTAATTAGCATGAAGGAATTATGTTTCATTTGTTGACTGTAAATCAGAACGCATAGCATCCAACAAGAGGCTGGTTTATACATGATATACAGATAACCATGACCAGGCAGCTGGTCTCTTGGCTGATATTGACTTCTCAGATGTGAGTCGTCATTGCTACTACCCAACTTCACCACATTGATCGGTCATTATCACAGTGATAGCATGTCTGGTTTCCTGAGTAAATACGCGTACCAATAGCAGCGCTTGAGCATAAGAAAGCAAGAATTGTTAGTTATGGTTGAACAGTACAGATTGTTGTAGTGTTGTATAATATTCATGTATTTTTTATGTATTCCCATAAAAACCAGTTAAAGCACTTGGTTGGGAGAGAGCCCCAATCCTTTAATAAACCTCTGACATTTTGTAATGCAGTATTACCATGTACTCCAGTCTCATTAAACAGTGCAGCCAGTAAGTACACTTTATAACATATTTTATTTGAGTAAAGTGTACCTCATTGGTTGTATTGTTTACGTAAACCTGTGCTGTGTTTCAGTGCAGCTGGACCAGTATCAAGGAGGCACACAAAATAACGCTGAACCATCAAAGGTGTAACATTGTGTGCAGTGACAAAGTGACAGCATAAATAAGTTGCAAATGTAAAATATGCAGAAGTGATACAAAATTGAAGTATTAATTCATTTTCTAAAATTAACGCTTTTTTTTTAGTAAACTTAGTTTCAAAAGTACGGTTATAGCCAATAAAACACATTTAGTTAGTACTGTTGACCTTTCTCATTCCATTGTAAATGGCAACACACTGTTTTGTCCTTATTTTATGTGTACATTGTGTGTGTGTGTGTGTGTGTGTGTGTGCGCGCGCGCGCGCGCACGCACATGCACATACATGTTAAATCTCTAATGCTTTCCTGTGTATTTTATGTGACTTCGATCAAGGCACAGCTGGCTTGAAAACTGTGGTTTGGGGTGTCTGCCAACAGCATTGTATTTTATTTGTTTTTCATTTGTGTGAATAAGTAAGGAAAATCTCTGTGAATCATATGTTTCTTAATGATAGTGCAAACTGCCCAACTAAAGTTGTTTTGAATTTGAAAGTTTAAAGATCAGAGGAATGGTAATTTTGAGCATTCTTTTTATGTTTTTAATTTATATAAAGTTCTTTTTGGCAGTGTAGTATCTGCCAAGGGAACTCATTTTTTTTTCATAAAGGAATTTTATGCAGATTTTACAGATTGTGGAACCATGTAAGTGTAATATTAGTTAAATTAGTAAACTGTGCCACTTGAAGAATTCTGATCATCAGAGTGCAGTGTTCTCACATCAGAGCACTCACAGTAAGTCAGATATTGCCTGATGGGTAAGCAAACATTCAGACTGATAACATCTTGATTGATGTGTTCAGTTGTGCTACACGACTGTAATCCCAAGTAGTATTTGGAAAGAACAGAAGGTTTTTTTTTAAATATGTGTTGTGATAATTATTTTCTTTTAACAGTACAGTTTTGCTGAGTTATAAGTGGTCCTTTTATCTGGTTTTCTTATCACGCGTTGAGATAGTTGAATGTACTAAAGACAAGGGCTTAAATGGCTTCCCATTGCTTTGGAAGTTCTTGGCTGATGACCAACATGACATTCAGGTATTCTGAACATCACGTTCTGTATCAGCTAATGTTTTTTCGGAGCCAAAGGGTTAAGACAGTGTTAGTCTTGGAGTTTTTGTCAGTATTATTAAACTTTGTAGTTTGTATTGCTAGTTTTCTATTGAACATGACTATACTACATTCTACTTGTCATTTGCTGGCCCTTTTGCAGATCACCATTAAACCCCAGTGATGACAGAAATGATGATGATTCCAACTTGAGTGGTGGTGGTGGTGGTGGTGTAGGTGGTGGTGGCAGTGGTAGTAAAGATCGTAGTCGAGAGAGGGAACGTGACCGCTCCCGAAGGGGTGATAGGCCAAGCCGTTTTGGACCAAGAAGTTCAAGTCATTCCCGAGAACGTGAACGTGAACGGGATCGTGATCGTGGTGGAAAGAAAAGTGCAGCAGAAAGACGTGTATTTGTTTCAAATATTGCTTATGAATACCACTGGCAGGAGCTCAAAGATCTATTCAGAAAGGAAGGTATGTTTTTCATTCATGTTCTGCTCATGTTAGGTATTGTTAGGTCCAGTGCGTGATTGTAAAAACTGCATTTTGAAGAGAGATTTCAAAAATATCAAAAGCTGAACACTAATATTGTCATAACATTACACAGTACTTAAACCTGGTGTGCTGAATGTAGCAGCATATAATTGTGTTTCCTTGTTGCCAGTTGGTGAAGTTGCGTATGTGGAACTGTTTCATGATGAAAATGACAAACCAAGAGGATGTGGGATAGTAGAGTTTGAATCAGCTGATTCGGTCAAAAAAGCTGTGGAGAAAATGCATCGCTTTGATCTCAAAGGGAGAAAGCTGGTTGTTAAGGAGGTGAGTAAAAGAAATTTCATTGGCGAGTTGACACTGTGTGTTGCTCTTTTAGTTTGCAGAGTGAGAACTTCTATGTTGCATGTTCTTTTGAAATACAACCATAAACAGCCAGAAATTGCTTGCTGAAAAAGTGTATCATCATCTAGGGTGTATATTCATTGTACAGTTCCTATATGCAGGTTGAATTGTAATTGGGTAGACAACTGAAAAAATGTATTGTGACTGAGAGGAGTGTAACATTAGATCGGGGTTCTTTTCACAACAGGAATACTGACAGTTTTAGTGCCTTTTACAAAAGTTTTCAATTGTCTACCTGGCAGTGTGACACTGGTCATAAAATCCCATTCTCTGAAGTTTGCCATGTGTTCTTTGGCACTGTTTGCAGCATGGTGGTAGCAGCCATGCATACCATACTTCATTTGGCACAAAAATGTTATATGTTATTGACTTACGAAACAAATTCCATGAAGTTATGCTCTTGGTTACAGTAACAAGGTTCTTTTTTCCACCAACAGAGGGCATTGTTTGTTTAGACATTTGACTATTGTGTTTTAATTATTTTATATTTTAGTTTATCTTTTATCATGGCTTGCAGATCTATTTTAAATTTTATATTTTATTGTTGATGTTTCTAAAAATTATTTAGGGTTTTCTGATTTGGGATTCATATTTTTAGATGTATTGGTTTGTTTTTACTTGAATGTGTATTATTTTCATATGTCGGATTTTTTTTATTTATTTTCATACAATTAATATTTTTACCTGAAGAAGGAAACAGGTTGCTTCTGAGACAAAGTGTTCATTGTGTTTGTGACACTGGAAAAGTTCTGGCAAATATTGTTGGTATTACTGATATTAGTAAAGTTTTAACTCTGGAATGTGTTTTCATGAACTTGGTATTGTGTATTAATTTCTTAAATCAACTACCTTTCTTTCAGTCTTTGGTGTCTTCATTGGGCCCCATGCACCTGCTTTTTGTGCAGTAGAAGTTTGCTGTATTGTGTGGGTTCCATTACAAGTTGGCTTTGTTGTGTAATTGTCAGTTTTGTCAGGGCTGTTTAAAATAATTGCATACATTAATTGCTGTTGTATATGTCTGATTTTTCGCTTTACGCATTGCACCATGTCTGTTTCTTCCATTGTTACGTGAGCACAGAATTAATACAACTTAAACTATTAGTGATACAGTGTTGAAAGGCTGTTTTTTTTAAAGTAGGCAGTAGCTGAAAGATGGAGTAGACATAAGAATGGGATATTGTCAGCATCTGCAGTGTGGTATTGTTTCACAACAAACGTTTAATGCCAGACTGGGCTGTTAAACAACAAACTGATAATATATCTAGAAATATGTACTACTGCAATCCATGCAGTGTACTGATGTCTATTATTGGTAATCTTGAGTCAGTACTCCTGGGTGGATAATCAAATATACATGACGCCATGTAGACTGATGAGAAAGAATTAAACATGTTGAACTTACAAGCTCCGTTAGGGTAGTTACCAAGGTTACCAGTACTGATTTGGTGAAGATTGAGGCAGTATGTTTCTCTGAAAAATTGGGTTGATTCTTAGCTGTCTATATGGCATTACATTCCAGAAGACTGGAATTTACATTATTGTTAGCGTAGCAACCCCAAAGTTTTGGTAAACCAATTGTTTGTAGGATGTCTGCTACAATGACTGCTTGCTGTGTAGTAAATGTTCTCAGGTGAGCGAACCTTATATGAATACCTTTGTTTTCTCAGTGAAAAGTACCTGGTAAATCTGTTGCACTTGGTAATGTATTTCATTAAACTGTTAAATGAAGCAGAGGGGAGATAGTACTTCATATTATTTAATTCATTCACTTCTTTGTTGTTTCCTGGGTGTAACAGTGTGATAGTGATATATAAAACATAATGAAGCCACTATTTTAGTGCTGTGGATATTTATTGTTCTTCTCTTTTTAGGACTTTGACGTAGAGCGTGACAGATATGGCCGACCACAGAAGGGTGGTGGTGGGGCAGGTAGTGGTATTGGAAGCAGTGGTGGTGGCGGCGGTGGTGGCAGTGCTGGTGGCGGCAGAATTAGAGATGAACCCAGAGGCAAATGGGACCCATCCCCATCACTTGCTCCAGCATTGAGCACTGCTGTAAGCGGTGTTGGACAAAAGTGGGGAAACACATATGGTCTCAGTCCACAGTTTTTGGAGTCTTTGTGGATAAATGGCCCTCTTGTTACACGAGTGTTTGTTGCCAATGTAAGTTGTGTCTTGCATTTCTTTTGTCTATTCTTGAATGTAACTGCTGTGCGGACATAGTTTCCTGATTGGAGAGAGGCCTTTTCTTTAAAAAAAAAAAAGCTCTTCCATGACATAATTAAGGTTTCGTTTCTGTAACTTTGCTATAACATGTAGTTGACTTTGACCCCCTACCTGCCAAGCATATCAGGCAGGTCTCATTGTATGCAATTTCTTTTTGCGGGATTTCACTTTAGCGCATCTTGAAAATATACACCACTTTTTGAATTTATTTGATAATGTTTGGTTGAACACAATTTGACATAGATATCTGTGGTCACACTTACTCTGTAGGAGGCTAAGCAGTGAATGTCACTGTTGTGCCATCAGTCATGTGGAGATTGAGTACATGGATGATATAATTATACAGTGCATTTAGTTTCTTCAGTAGCAGTGGCTTTTCTCACCATCCTGAGTGAGAAACATAAATCATTAACACCTAGTGTAAGTGAAAAGTGAGTGAAAGACAGTCGGTACTGGAGAGAAATTAGATTTAATAATATGACATGAAGTAGGTGTACGAACTGACACATGCCATAATTTTAGATTCGCTCGTAGTATTGTACATACTTTTCATGATAATGCTGATAGAAGTGAAGAACATGCTCATATTTAGGTAACATTAAGTGCCAGCAATCTGACACAGGGACCATTTGTTATGATAGCAAGACTACCACAGATCTGTTGGAATGAATTGTGCCAAAAACTATGGATATGAGTGGCTTACATTTTCATTGCATCAGAAATAAATACATTTTATAGGAATGTATGTGTGTGTGCTGTATAATGTATATAGTGTGTGTGTGTGTATATATGTATGTGTATATATATATATATACACACACACATATACATATATACACACACACACATATTTTACAGGTCCCTATATCAGCTAGTGGTATAGTCATACACTGTATAGGATGAGGGTGTCAGTCCCCTAACCCACATGAAATATACTGTTTTAAATGGGAATTTTGCGTTTGATTTTTGTAGTTTCAATTTGCGTGACTTCAGGAATGTAGCTCAGGCATAAAACGAGACCTGTCTGTATAATGTTACCTGTGTAGTTATGGTTGCTCCTGTAACTGTGTGCTGTGCAAAAGGGAATTGTGTTGAAACCTAAAAAATAATGGTTAGAGGAAGTAAGTAAGTGGGAAAAAATTGTTCTAAGCGTGGAAACTAAAAAATATACAATACTTCAAAACATGGGGGAATTTTACAGCATATGTTGAATTTTAGTTATTTTCTGTCAAATACTATTGTATATTATTATTCCATTTTGGAATAATAGTGCTGTTTTACATCACAGTCGCTGTTTGTAATAGGAGACACTTTATCCTGTGTCACACTTTCTTTGGATTTGTAGATCACCTGATGATGGTGACACACTTTGGCTGATACATGTAGTGGTGTGGTAAATACATGAACAGATAGTACTTAAAAGTTATGTTGTTCATTCATTTGGACACTTTAATTTGTTAAGAAATTCCCTGTGTTTTACAAAACTTAAAAGATTCACTACTCTCTTCACAGGGGTGTACCACTGGACCATGTTTTGAGGTCTTTACTCTGTGTACAGGGTTGCACCACTGGATTATGTCTTGAGGTTCTTTACTCTGTTCACAGGGGTGCACCATTGGACCATGTCCAGAGGTTCATTACTTTGTTTACAGGGGTGCACTGCTGGACCGTGTCCTGAAGTTCATTACTGCGTTCACGGGGGTGCATCATTGGACCATGTCCTGAGATTCATTACTGGGTTCAAAGGGGTGCACCTCTGGACCATGCATAGAGAGAGAAAGCAATCTTGGTCCACTCAATTATATCAAATTTCTTAAGATCCATTTTAGCCCAAGTATTGCATCTTGCAGATTACAGAGCTTTCTGTATTCACATGAAATATGCCAATGCGGATGCAGTTAGTGCAGTGTTCGTAATGGTATGTCCATATTGTCATCAGATGGTTATCCATAGATATACATGGTGTCCCAGGAGGAATGTGCCAGACTTCGGGAGGGTGTTCCTTATGTTAAAGTATACCGTTATAACCCAAAACACCTATGTCCATAGTTGAACGGTTAGGGAGATAATGGCCAGAGAAAAGTGTGGTCTTATGGCGGGTCCACGCACTGTACCTGTCAGCTGACATTTTTGTCCATGTCCATCCTTGATTGTGGTGTCATATTATGGCAATTCAGCGCATGCTAGCTCTAAACTGCATGTGTACTTCCTTCAGGTTGATAATGTAATACACTTTGCGTCTGCGTTGTGAAGGGTTGGTAGGGTAGTTGTACAGAGTTGCTAAAATGCCTTTTGTGTTTTCCCACGTGGAATATTGTGACACGCATTTTGTGTATGGATTTTGCGATGGCAATGCACGTGCTGCTGTTGAAGAATACCAAAGGCATTTTCCCGATAGAAGGATTCCGTCTCGAAGTGTATTTACGCGAATTCACCAGACATTGCGTGATACTGGTTCTCTTCCGAGTGTTTCTGTGCGTTCTGAAAGGGAGGTGGTACGGTAACACATGAGAGAATATTCTTCAGATGGTTCAGAGAAGTCCGCGTCTATCCACTCGTAGAATGGCCTCTCGCATCGGCATATCATGTATGCAGGTGTGGCGAACTTTACATGAGGAAGATTTGTATCCTTACCATGATCAAAGGGTACAACAACTGGAACCAGGCGACCATGCTCAGCGTATGGA
>JGI20166J26741_11448141_pt1 | contig 13521 bp, 3 predicted proteins | sample TergutCu122P5_FD_26741 | JGI IMG/M metagenome (IMG submission 26741)
ATATATATATATATATATATATATATATATATACCACATTAAGCATCTATCATTTTTGTCCACTGTCAACTAAAATTGCAACAGCATGACCATTTTTTCATCAAACTGTAATATATAAAACTCCATGGAATTCCATTCAGAGGCTCCAGACTCATTACTGTAAACAAATAGACGGCATGAACTTAACACAATAGCCATTGGGACGTTAATGTGCCTAAAAAGGAAACAGCACACAACAAGCAAATGAAAATGAAGAATAAAATGAAGAATTTGTCACTTAACATCGTTTTAAACAGCTGATTAGAATGGTAACCCTCCTCCAACTTCAGAGAATGGTATAGCACTTCAGGTTCATTTTCTGTGTTATATGCACATACTGAGCATATCTTCTACTGCTCACCAGAGCAGGCAGTGATGCACAGGTCAGCAATAAAAGATACATTCTCTACAATGAGGAATAATGCAACACAAAATCGAATGGTTAATGTGTGGAACCCAACAAACCTCAGTAACTGTAAATTTATAATTTTGAGGCGTTTTTAAAACAGCATTATGTAACTATCAATGCCAACCAAAAATTATGAAGCTTAAAATACATATCTCAGCACCGTTGCTAAAAACGAGGCACATGTAATTCATCTAATCAACATCCATGACGTAAAGATGGACATGCGGAATTATTAGAAGTAAAGACAGTACTGAATTGGTTATAAAAGCCACAGGTTCCTATCACTAATTCAATATCCCGGCATTTCTTGCACAGGTCACACACAACACACTATCGGGTTACTAACCTCCACACTATGTTCATCAACATGTTTATTTCCTTTATTAGCCCTTCCACCCATATTCAGATTACTTCCAGCAAATTAAGGAACAAAGTGTGCAGTTGTCCGATGTAAAAATTCATACACTTCTTACATTATTGCCGCTGATCACGAATACTACTTATGCGAATTAACTACCTAACTCTTCCAAAACGAATAACCATTTTTAACGCATCTACTAACAACTAACCCTCTGACAATTGGCCGCATGCCACTCGGCAAATGTTAACGGATGAAGCACTACACATACTCATAACAGCAATTCGTAGTGATCGTTTGGCCGCGTTAAAATAAGAACGTATAATAGGGCTATAAATTACGTTGTTTCTAAAAAAAAATTGTAACACGTATGAATAAGGATAACGAAATAAAATTCTTCCATTGAATTTCTAAGGCAAGTATTCAAAATAAATGTATTATACTCTTTCACTTTAGTCGGTCGCAATTTTGCAGTTATTCACCCGTTCCTCGTACGTGTTGTTCGCTTAGAATCATGGTATTGCAATGACGGCGACGTGATAGTTCAATTGTGTAAATTAAGTTGTAGCGGTGTTTGTACGCCAATTAATGAAGTGCCCAATGTTGAAACCTGTTCATACGCACTCCACTGCAATCTGTATACAAATATACAGAGGAAATATGTAATACATCAAGTTTAGAGTTTGGCCTATGCCAACCCTCTGTGTTGCGCGCAGATAAAAGATGTCACTACCATCGGTAGAAGGTGGACGGTGTGTTGCTTTAATTGTGACGCCATTTTACTAACCTTTAAGGCGGGGAAGCGAAGAATTAGTAATCTCTAAGTGAAATACAGTAAATTTCTGAAGTACAACAAATACTACACACACTTCAGAAAGTGCAGCCAATCATCTACCCACTTAGGTAAGACGTTGAATTTCTGTGTATTTTATAATTTCAACCACTTGCCCACAAGAATTTGGTAGATTGGTTAGTGGACCCAAAACTGTGCTGTAGCTGTCGTGGATAGCTATAAGCACAGTGGTCTGTGACGCTATTCATAACATGTCTTGGGGATGTATTCGGTGGTAATCATTCGTGACAATGTTTGTAAATTTTTAATCAGGCACATGTATTGACAAGAGGTAGAAGACCATTATATGATAGTAAAAGTTTTCTCATACATCTCGTTTCTTGGTTTCAGTGTTTTGTGCTTCTGCAGTGGAGACTATGGAGGATGATGATGGAGAAGCATTGATGGCTGTGGAGGAGTCAATAATAAGTGAAAAGGCAAGAAAGGATGAAGATAGTGGTGCAGTTTTACCAGATGACACTGATGACAGCAATGCCCCTAGTCCCTTCATAGATGAACAGGATAGTGTGAAGCCAGGTGGTGATGGTAATGTGAAGTCCTCTGGGTGTATAGAGACTGCACTAGTAAGAAGGGACAAAGACAGTCAGAACAATGGTGGCAAATTAGTAAGTGATATTGATGTTCCTAAAAGCCCAAGGAAAGTAAATGGTGAGGTGGAATTATCAAAATGTGACACAACAGAACACAGTTCTGATGTAGATTACAGTGGTGATAATCCTGAGAAGAGCAAATCGGCAGATGAAGATGATCCACAGTCTGAGCCTGAGAACTTGAGAAATTCTCAGAAACGAAAACATGAAATTAGCCCTTTACCAGAAGGTATGAAAGATACAACAAAAGATGATGGACAAAACTCTGACAGTAACACTGAATATAAAGGGTTCAAGAAAAGGATTTTAGCTCAGACATCTGTGGCAGCAAATAATATGCCCACATCAGATAAATCACCTTTGAATTCTACAAAACCAGTTTTGAAGTGCAAGAAGGCTGTTTCAGAATCTCAGCATGTTTTGATCTCACATCAGACATTACCAGATGGTACACAATCCAGTGCACAACTCACAGAATATGCCCAATATTTAGGATTGCAGCCAACAGTGAAATTCAAATGTTACAAATGTGGTGAGAGTGGTTTTCCCTCCATGCTTAAATTACAAGAGCATCAGAACACCTGCCTGAAAAACTGTAATAAAATGCAGACTCTGGTGAAACCTGTTCCACCACCCTCAACTTCTGAACCAACTCCATCAACAAATTTCAGGATAACTCGTAAAGTATACCTCTGTTCAGCTTGCGGGACTTACTATGAAAATTGGAATCTCTTTCTTCACATGAGAGAGGTTCATAGGAGACACATATGCTTACTGTGCTTGGGTATGTTTTCTCAGGCTGATAAGCTTGGTGCACATTTGGTTGCTAAACATGGGATAGTTGAAGGTTTGTATGCTTCATCAGAGCAGTTTATTAGTGAATTTAAAGGCTCCTGTTTTCTAATGTGTTGCACCTGTGAACGAATATTTTCAGAGCGAGAAAATTTTTTTGACCACACTTGCAGTGAGGGATTGGTAATTAATACTGACAAGGCATGTTCCTTGTGCGGGTTGCGAGGTGCTCATTTTCCAACTTGCCGACGAGCCTTTACAGATAGCTCATCTCCACCACCACAAACTCCACCGCCGCCACTGCCACCACCACCACCACCACAACCACCGTTATCATCATCATCCAGTTCTTCAGTTTCGGGTACAGTGGAAAGCCCTCCAGAATCAACACAAATTTCTCATCCTGAAGTTCAAGAACATTCTTTTCAAGGTACCAAATATTTAATACCAATTGGAAAAGTTGCAGGGAAAAAAATTATTCAGAAACCAAATACGATGCCTGATAATGCAGGAGATAGTCATGAAAAGTCTAGAGATCTCTCAGATATTGATGATGAGTATGATATTAGTAATGCAGCTTCTTTCTGTCATGTCAATATCCATGAGCCATCAGAGAAGCAGAAGCCTGTAGCTGCTTCAAAAGTCAAAACCTGTAAAGGAAAGAGTCAAGATGTGGTTACTAAGAAAGCTGTTACTGAACTGAAGCCAATGGATTCGTCACCACCTACTACACATATAAGTCAGAATAATGCAGAAATCAGTGACAGTAAGGGAGATGAAAGTTTTCAAGATACAGACAAATATAGTGAATCAAGTAGTACCATTCTTGAAGCAAAGGAAATTCAAGAAAACCAGGAATGTATTGACAACCAACATAAAACAGTTGCTGGAGAATCTGGTGTTGCACAAGAATGTGTACACAAAAGAGATACAGAACCATATAAGTCAGATGCAGAGACCAAGCCAGACTTGCAAAATGGTCACAAACTTCAAAGTCTGATCACTGAAGAATTAGAGACAAGTAAGCATATGGATGTTGATGAGTCTCAGCTACAAGTGCATACTAATTCAAAGGTATCACTACAGGAAGAAGCCAGTTCAAAGGCTTCTCCAGAATCAGGCATCAACTCAAAAACATCACAACCGACAGAAACAAAAGTTAGTTCAATGCCACCAATTGCCACAGAAGCTGATTCAGAGTCTGAACCATCATCTGAGTCAGGTGATGGTACAGAAGAAAGTTCCACAAGTTCAGAAGCATCATCTGAGGACAGCAGTCATCATGAAGAAATGAAAGATAAACTTGTTGAGTCAGATGCTGACAATGGTGATAGCGACAAACTGTCTCTTGTTGTTGATGAAAATGGGAGTGAAGAAGAAGAAAAAACAGAATCACATAAAGAAGAGGCAGATGATGGGGACAAATATAATTCACAAGATAAAATGAGTGAGACAGACGATAGGAAACAAGAGGAACCAAGGAGTGATACAGAAATGATTCAGAATACCTTGGAGGAAACAACAGAATGTCCAGTTTTGGATGATGAGAAAGTTGATGAACTAGTAGAAAGCGTGCAGTTAGCAGGTGATGATGTACCTCTTTTGGAACTAACACTTGAAGAGAATCTCGATACTATGAATATCCAGATGTTAATGAAGGAATCTGTGAAAGTTTCCTGCCTTAATTGTGTATACTGTAATCATGCCAAGAAAATAGCTGTTAACGGTAAACAGTTGGCATTACATTTGTTAGCAGAACATCGTTTTGCTCCAGTGGTTTGCTCTGATAGTGGAGAACTTACAGAAGCTGATGGTTTTGTGGATAAATTTAAAAGTTCATTACCAGCATTGCAGCAAATGTTTTTTAACACAGACTCTTATGATAATATGGACGAAACTTGTATGCGCCCTTATGATAGGACATATGAATGTTTTCACTGTCATTTCTTGACAACCCTACACAAAGAACTGTATGTTCATAATAGAAAGATGCATCAGAAGACAATTCTTTTATGTATTATGTGTAAATCCAATTTTTATAGCTACAGTGAGCTGCTGTGTCACTTGTGTCCTGGTATCTATGTACCAGAAAGTAATATAAAATTTCGCTGCTGCTTGTGCACAGTTGATGGTTTACCCTCAGCTTTCAGACTTATGGTACATCTGAGGAAGAAACATCATGCCTGTGATGTGTGTCTGGAAACTACTGGAGATCAACAGAAGTTGTCAAACCATGTATGGAAACACAAGCTGCATCATTTGTGCTATCGTTGTGGAATTGCATATCGTAACAAACCGGACATTACAAAACATCTTTTCTGGAAGCATGGTACTGAGAGTGTACTTTGCAAGAAATGTTTACAGAAAAAGTGGCCACATGTCTATCATTTCTGCATACCACCTAATGCTTTTGTGTGTGAAGAATGTAACAGCAGCTTCTCACGTGCAGTGGCATTGAAAGTCCATAAGAGGCTCCATGCTGGTGATTTGCCTTATGCCTGCAGTGAGTGTGAGGAACGGTTCATATCAAGAAAACTTTTGATCAAACATCAAAAGAAACACTCTGAGCCTTCTTCACCTAAAGATGCATTGGAAACCAAATTCCAAGAAAATGGTCCCATTGGAGAAATTGAAAGACAAGAGGCTGAAAGAAAGGTTTTGAGTGAATCTCATCAAAAAGCGGATGTGCTTGCCCATGAGGATGCAGTCAACAGTAGTAATTCCAAACAAGGAGAAGAATCACAGGCATGTGATACAGTACCAACAGCCACAGTGTCCAAAGGAGATGTAGCTGATCCCATGGCAGAAGCATCTGTTGCAGAAAGTTCAGGAGAGCTTCCCAAGCCCGAGGAAAAAGCTATAAGTGAAAAGAAGTCTAAAGTTATGGATGTGTATGACCTTCCTCCCTTGAATTTGTCATCAGAAAGTGATGATTCTGATGATGATGAAGAAAGGAAAGAAAAGCAGTTGAATGTAGATGAACATAAAGATGGAGTTGACATGGAATCAGCAACTACTAATGAAAGTACAAACTTAAGTGGTAAGGAAAGGATTTCTGAAGCTTTGTCTCAGACAGATGAAGATATGCAACAACCAGTTGAAGTTGTGGATGGAATTTGGGAGAACTTCAAGACATATAAAGCAAACTTGGAACGACGAGAAAATCAGTTTACTGAAATTGGTGGGAGTTCAATGCAGAAGTCTGTAACAGATTTACAGTTTCACTTAAATGAAAGGCAGATAGCTGACATCATTGCAGTCATACATATGGACCATGACTACTGTGGACCATCTGCTGGGACAAGTCATTCAGTGGGCATAGAAGAAAAGTCAGAAGGCATGTTGGTGTTGGAAGTGGATTCCATACAGCATACCATCGTGCCTCAACAAGACTCTGAAAAAGTAGAACCAAAGGAAAAATCAGAAGAAGAAAAGAAGGCATGTGATGCTGATCATAATTACTGTTATACTAACACAGCATCACTTGGCACTGAAAATGGGAAAGAGGAGGATGCTGTATCTGTACCTGTTTCAGCTGCAACTTCTTCAACAAAGAAGAAACAAAAGTCACCCAAAAAGAAACAGAAACGTAGTGCTAGTTCATCTTCTAGTGATTCCAGCAGTAACAGTGACTCAAGCACATGTAGTTGTGGTACAAACTGCAGTTGCAGCAGTTCAAGTTCAAGCAGTTCAGGCACTTCCTCCAGTCAAAGCTCTGATTCTGACAGTTCAAGTTCAGAAGGCAGACGGCGTCAGGCAGCAAGACGAGAACGCAGGAGAGAGAGGGCAAAAAAGAGGAAAATGGAGGAAGATGAGGATGCACCACCTGCTAAAGTAGATCCAACAGAAACAGCAGCTAATGTACCCCCTGAACAAGGTGAGGTTTTGCCTGTGGCCACTTTGGTTGAACCAGATGATGTGGAGTTGCCCATAAGAGAATCAGATCTAGACACAGATGAAACAGAGACAGATGAGGATTTTTATGACCAATATCCACAGAAACTGGCCAACAAACTTTTTGCAGAAAAACGAAACCAGCTTCTTTTATTGGCAGCAGTGGCACCAGTTAATAATGGCACAATGTCACAGTCTGGTCAGTCACCACCACCTAGTTCCATTCAAGATCCTGTACCAAGGAAGAAAGAGAAAACAAAGAAACATAAAAAATTGCAACCTCAGCAAATTATTTCAGAAAATAAAACGGAAAAAACACTGAAACTCAACATTCCTACAGACTATTATGATACTCAGACACCTGTGTTTTCAAAATCAACTATGCCAAAAACATCTGCAAGCAGTTCCTTGAGTGCTACGAGCTTAGCCGCACCAGTGAGATCAGTTCAAAGTCCCTTCCTTGTTAGCCATCTTGAACCAACAATGCCAACTGCTGCGTATCACAGCACAGGTAGTGGCTCAGAAACAGAGAGCAAACGTCTTTCAAAACGAAAGCGGGTTCCCAAGAGATTTTATGGGGATTCTAGTGATGATGAACCTGAACAACCCCCAGTAAAGTGGCGTAGGACAAACCCAGTCGTAGCAGTGCAGCCTGCAGCAGGATGCAGCAGCTCTGTCGCCAAGCCTGAACGAGTTCAGTTTCCATCTGTTAATGAGGAGAAATCAGAAGAGGAGGCTGTGGAAGACAGTGACAGTGACCAAGAGGACACAAAGAAAAGCAGCAGTGAGTCATCCAACAGTGATAGTGAGGTCATAAAGGAACGGGATGACGATGATGATGATGATGATGATGATGATGGTGATGATGATGAAGATGATGATGATGATGATGATGATGATGAAGATGAAGATATATCTGATGCAGATGGTGAAGTTGATATGCCATCAGCAGTGCAGACAAATACAGTGTCAGTTGCTAGAGAAAGTGATACTGTGCAACAAAAGAATGAAAACTTGTATTGTTACTGCCAGTGTCCATATGATGAAGTTTCAGAAATGATTGCGTGTGATGGTAAAGATTGTGCAATTGAATGGTTTCATTTTGAGTGTGTAGGTATAATGGTGCCACCAAAGGGCAAGTGGTTTTGCCCAGACTGCAGAAAAAGGGCTGCAGCAAGGAGTGACTACTTGTTACATGTGTGAGATGTGGTGAGTTTATATATACAGTATTGAAGGACCTCTTTAGACACTGGTTTATGTGTGAAGTTGTGGAAGTCCTACTTCATATGTGTGTTGTTTCTTTGTTGGTTTTCTCCTCTTTGAAAAACAAATTTTGTAAATAGTGTAGATAGGTAGCACAGTAACTAACTGTAAAAGAATTCATAAAAATTTTAAAGAATTCCTGGTGGTTTCTGTCTGCATCTGGCATTGAACAGTTTCAAACACGTCTAGCAGAAGGTAATCGGACACTTGTAAGTGTAAATATACAAAATACCTGTTTTCTTTTTAAGTGAGCAACTATGTGGATGGTAGCTGAAGTTCAGAATCATTGTTTGTACGTAATAATAATGATGATAATAAAAAATTATTATTATTATTATTATTATTATTATTATTGCTATTCTCCCAACAGAAATAAAACTGATATTACACATTTTTCATATGCTATGTCAGTAGTGTATTGCATTTATCAGAGAAATGAAATTGTACCACATTACTTCTGGAAGAGAAGACGGGAGGAATGTGAGAAAGTAATAATATCAAAGGTTCAGAAATGGGATCTGATGTTGAGCATTTTCTCATACGGGCCTCATATTGAGAAACACAGCAATGCGATATTAAATGTGTATTTATCGAATTATATGTACATAGTGCGTTCTTTCACTTTTACCTGTATGATTTGATGAATTGCTACATGTTATTTTAGTATACCAACATTTTAGGCTATTTATTTTTTATACACTTTCCCATATGGGTAACTAATGCAAAGTAATTTAGTAATTACTAGTATGTCTGTTATTTCAAGCTAATATTAGACATACTTGTGCAGTAGTCATGATTCTTGATCAGATTGATGAATTCTGAAAGTATATGTACATTATATACATATGTGTATTATGAAATTCATTTTTGATTATCTTGGCTTGAATACATTTTTAATCTTCCTTTTGAGAGATATTGATGTTTATTAGTTGCAGTGACTGTGTTTCCTAATTCTGTTGAAACTGTTCGTATTACTACTGTGGTTTGTAAATAAATTTGTGGCTAAATCTCGTAGACATAAGGAGATTGGATTTTCTTCTGTAGGGGGACTTAACAGTGATTATTCCTAATGTGTCATCTCTGAAATTGTTGTACTTGAATTTCTGGAGAAAAGGAACAGAAATTATTGAAGGTGACAGCTGTAGTCATTGTTAGAAGGAAGTTGAGAATTAATGCAAACTTTATTTTTCTATTTATATTACAACCTAAGTTTAATGATATGGAGTGTGTATCTTCTAGTATTTGACTTCTGCCATGCATATATATAATAAGTCATTAAATTAAAACCATATACACAAGGTTAGGACTATACAGCTACCTTTTTTTATGACCCTAACGTGTTTTTGCCCACCTAGGCTATTGCCAAGGAGTTACAAGTTAACCCAAGTGTATGTTATTGAAGGAGTTCAGTACAGTGGGTTTACCTATGTGATATAAGTGATGTGTACATTAACATAAAATTCAAGATGAAGTACAGATTTTATGATCAAGAATGCTTATATTCTGTCCTTAACGAAGTAATTTTGAAATGATTGCCACTTCCAAAATAGACAAATAGAGGTCCAGTAATATGAATAATAAACATTCAGTCATGGACCTGTGTAATGTATTTTAACCATTTCTACGTGTCCAAGGATGTGTGAACACTGGTGTACGAATATAGGAGATGGGGCTAGACAATAGGTCTATGACTGAATGTTATTACTTATGCTGCAGGACCTCTGTATATTCTGTTAGATGATCTTTTTTGAAAAGGGCAATTGTTGTGACATTACTTCATTAAGAACATAATATACATTGACTTTTAAAACTTGAATTTGCTATTTATTTATAATTATGTATGAAAACCTTTCATACTTCCATTACTGTATTGAAATCATTGAAAATGACCTACATTGACCAAACGATAGTTGAGACATAAAGGTTGTTGGGTGGTCCAAACATTGTGTACACAGTTGGTTTGAATTTGATTGTATCTTATCCAAAGTAGGTTCAGTATGCAAATTTGAATAGGCAGGTAATCAGAAATGCTGCTGTAACAAAATGAACACATCATTAGCCAAACAAAAAAAAAAGTGTGTTTTCTTATGCTTCAAAACTTTGTACATTCAGTAAAATGAACACTGAAAGAAAATCAAGTTTTATGTAAGCTATTAATCATACAATGAAATAAAATTGACAACATCCTCATATTTTGAAATTTTCAAAAACAGAAGTAATTAGGAACAACAGTTCCTTTGTTTACATATACTGACAGTTCAGTGCAAAATTTAGAATGCCATGGAACACAACAGATGTGCAGTTCACATTGGCCATCAGCCTGCATGCTCCCTTAATATCATGCACATCCTAACTTTTTATGTATTGCAGTAAATCATGTTGGGGGAAACCTGTGATATCAAACCATTGTTTTAGGAAATATTCCACGATACAGTTTTGATAGAATGTAAAGGCATGCAAATTTGGTATTATTATGGCCATTTTTAAAAAGTCTCTGTTTGCATCAAACACAGTCCTATTGCCCTCAGTTATACTGTTTTTGGAATACTGGTACTGGTGATCAATATTTATATGTTGTGCATTGTGTACATTTGTTAGTCCATATCAGTAGGTCAGTGTGAGGCTGAAGTGGTTGGGAAGAAATGCTTTCATCTCAGAAAATAAATAGACACTGGGGCCTTCTGAAAATGCATCTTTGCAAGTACAACATTTGAGCAAGACTGTGGCACATAATTGGGTATGAAATATTACAATACCCAGTTTGACAGTGGGTACAGGATAAGTTTAGACTGTAATGTCATTTCCTGTGCACTCAGCTTGTGCTAAACTGACCCATTTATTTTGAAAAACATGGGGAAAGGACAAAATAATGGTAACAACTGTGAAGGATGCACATGCACTTATTAATACAGAGTTGGGCGTCCGTTTGCCTGTAATACAGTTTGTATCCTTCTTGGTGTAGACTCATTAAGTTCTCAACAGTCTCTAAAGTAATACTGTACCACTGTTTATGAAGAATATCTAATAGTTACTTGAGAGATTATGGAGGAGGGAATCTGCTTCTCACCCCACTCTCTAAAACTGACCACAGTGGTTGGATGATATTCAAGTCTGGCGATGCTGGCCAGGGAAGATGTTGAAGTGCATCCTCATGCTCCTCAAACCAAGAGTGAACACATCTGGCTGTGTATGGGCACACCGTCAACTTGGGGAAAGTGATAATTATTAGGAACAACATCCTGGTTACCTAAAATTTACCACTTTAATTGCTGGCAGTATTTTGACCATTCCAAGTAATTATGGGACTGGCAGAATACCAAGATATTGCTTCCCAAATCATCACAGATCCATCTCCATCTCAATGTTTCACCAATAGAGCCAGGCATTCAGGATTATTGGCTACCTTGGGCATTCTCCAAACAAAGCCGGGCAGATGTTGGGAACAACGTGAAGGACGACTCATGTGACCGTATCACGTGTTTCCAGTCTTCAGATATCCAGGTTTTATGATCACACCATCTTTTTTGCCTTGTATAATTGTTATGAGTAATCAGAGGTTTAGCAATTGCAGCTCTACAGTGGATGTTGGATTGGTGAAGCTCCTGTCGGACTGTTTTTGTGGAAACAGTCTTCCAAGATGAATATTGAGTTCTGCTGCAACCTTTGCTGCAGTAGTTCTATGATTTTTAGACACAATCCTCTTCAATGTACAGTGTTCCCTTTCACTTAGTTTTGGTTTTTGGCCACTATTCCTCCTAGCTGATGGTGTCTTCCCATGATTGGTGTACGCCGTCATAACCTTGGAAACTGCTGCTCTGGATACACCTAACAAAGTGGCTGTTTTGATTAGAGGTGCTACAGCTGAACATGCACCAACAATCTGTCCTGTTCCAAAATCTGACAAGTCTCCCATTTTGCAGTACTATCATATGAACTGTTACTTAACACAGTCTGTAATGCTTTGACACTGGCACTACACAGTGTAAACAAACAAAACAATAACCAATGATACAAGTAATGTAATTTCAGTGCCGCCAACACAAACAAATTTGATTCCTATGTTTGGTGTTTCTGTTATTTTGTCCATCTCCTGTAGGTCATAAGAGAAATCATATACAGTAAGACTTAAACTGTCCTAATCTTATTTGCAAAGAAAAGCATATAAAATATTCTTGAGAGCAAACTACTGTAACAGTCACCCTAATACAGTACTTAAGAAATTAATAACTTGCTTCCTTATTTACAGTACTTGTACCATAATTACCCACTCATCCAGTTAACAGTACCTGTACTACTGTATAGTAAAAAATAGACATGTGTAAACAATATAAGCTTTTCATACAGCATGAACACAGTCTGTGTGAAACAAGTGGGAAGTCCAAAGAAACAAGTTCTATGTCAAAATCCTGATTTTAAATTCATAAGTTAAGCTCTCTCATTGAGTATGAGTACTAAGTAGCCTCACTAGAGTGCAGTATAAGCTTGTTTAGCAAACAATAGTCATGTAAATGCGCATCTTATTTCTGCAAATACTGTTAAAGCAGTTGCTCATAAGCTTGGAGTTGGTGTATTTAGAAAGACCAAAATAGTTGTTTAAAGTAACTGGCATTTTCTTGGATTTAAACTGAGGGGTTGATAAGAAAATGTTAAGGAATGTGAATAGTTAAGGTTTACAAGAAAGCAGTTATGTAGTAGGATTGTGGAGTATGACTGGAAAGATATGAACAGTGAATGTCCTGATTGAGATTTGAACCATTAACTTCTAGATAACGAGTCAGATGCATTATCACAGGTAGCCTGCTCACTGAATAATGATGTTCGGTGATATTGCACTCTGTTGAAAGGAACATGAGTATTTTTACTGGCATAACATATTTCTAAACTTAAATCACTTGTTTGTGATTATAGTTAACCTAATTGTCATGCTGTACAAAAAGAATTATTTCAAAACAATCTTGTTGTGTAGTTGACTTAGAATTTGCAGTCTTAGTGCAGGAAGGTAATTAGGTATGTTCATGTGTCATGTGCACACTAGACTGTGAAGAGTTACAAGTGGAACTGAATGTGAGAACCTTATGTGAATATTGGGGTATTTTCAGTAATTAAGCTTACAATACAGTACAGGAAATTATTGAAAATGTCATTCACTCTGATATGGCTAAGGAACTTTACTTTTGCTCATGGTTGGAATTTTGCATAGGTCATTGACATATTTGTTTATGTTATTTATATACAGGGTTATTCATAAGTCCCTCCGGGATTTCCGACCCCTGCGGTACAGTAGCCGGGATGGTCACGCCGAAGGGGAGCATGTCAACAGAGG
>JGI20166J26741_11448252_pt1 | contig 13515 bp, 13 predicted proteins | sample TergutCu122P5_FD_26741 | JGI IMG/M metagenome (IMG submission 26741)
TCGATGCCGATCGGCAGCTGCAGCAGCACGGGGATCGCCCCGAGGCGGTCCTTGATCGTCTTCACGCAGTGTTCGAACGAGGCGCCCTGCCGGTCCAGCTTGTTGACGTAGCAGATGCGCGGCACGCGGTAGCGGCTGGCCTGGCGCCAAACCGTCATCGACTGCGGCTCCACACCGGCGACACCGTCGAACACGGCGACCGCGCCGTCGAGCACGCGCAGGGACCGCTCCACCTCGACCGTGAAGTCCACGTGCCCGGGCGTGTCGATGAGGTTGATCTGGTAGTCGCCCCAGAAGCACGTCGTCGCGGCGGACGTGATCGTGATCCCGCGCTCCTGCTCCTGCTCCATCCAGTCCATCGTCGCGGCACCGTCGTGGACCTCGCCGATCTTGTGCGTGATACCCGTGTAGTACAGGATGCGCTCGCTGGTGGTGGTCTTGCCGGCGTCGATATGCGCCATGATGCCGATGTTGCGCACCTTGGCCAGGTCGGTCTGCAGGTCGAGGGCCACGATAACTTCTCTTTCTTCCGTGTGTTCTTCTCGGGTTTCGCCGGTCAGGCGCGAATGGCGCGCCGGTGGCACGGGCGGACGTACGGCTCCCCGCAGGGAACGCCGGCAACCCGGGTTCAGGCTTAGGCGACAAACCCCCGCCTCAAGCGGGGGCCTGTCACCTTGCGATCAATATTACCTGATCAGGACTAATCACCAACGATAATGGGCGAAGGCGCGGTTCGCCTCGGCCATCTTGTGCGTGTCCTCGCGCTTCTTGACGGACGCGCCGAGGCCGTTGCTGGCATCGAGGATCTCGTTCATCAGGCGCTCGGCCATCGTCTTCTCGCGGCGGGCGCGGCTGAACGACACGAGCCACCGCAGGGCCAGCGTGTTCGCGCGACCCGGCTTCACCTCGACGGGCACCTGGTAGGTGGCGCCGCCGACGCGGCGGCTCTTCACCTCGACGGCCGGACGGATGTTGTCCAGGGCCTTCTTCAGCGTGGCCACCGGCTCGATGCCGGTCTTGGTGCGCGTGCCCTCCATGGCGGTGTACACGATCGACTGGGCGACGGTCTTCTTGCCGTCCCACAGGATCTTGGCGACGAGTTGGCTCACGACGGGCGACCCGTACACGGGGTCGGCGATCACGGGGCGCTTCGGAGCAGGGCCTTTCCGTGGCATGTCACTTCTCCTTCTTGGCGCCGTAGCGACTGCGGGCCTGCTTGCGGTTCTTCACGCCCTGGGTGTCCAGGGCGCCCCGGATGATCTTGTAACGCACGCCGGGCAGGTCCTTCACACGGCCGCCGCGCACGAGCACCATCGAGTGCTCCTGCAGGTTGTGGCCGACGCCCGGGATGTAGGCGGTCACCTCGACGCCGCTGGACAGGCGCACACGGGCGACCTTCCGCAGCGCCGAGTTCGGCTTCTTCGGCGTCGTGGTGTAGACACGTGTGCAGACGCCACGGCGCTGCGGCGAGCCCTTCAGGGCCGGCGTCTTCGTCGTGGACGCCTTCGCGGAGCGGCCCTTGCGGACCAACTGCTGAATGGTAGGCACTAGTTCGTCGTCTTTCCTTGTTGCTGTGGCTGGCGCGCGCGGGCCAGCCGGTCCATGTCGGGGTTGAGAGCCCTCGTCCTGGCACCACACCACACCGAGGGCGGCACCAGATCCTCCAGGCTGCTCACGCCATCACGCCCCGCGCCCGCGCCACGCCCGTGCAACCGGACGCCGACAGGTGCGAAGACATGCGGCACGCGTCCGACACGCAACTACGCCGAACGCAATCGCTCATTCTACCCGCTGGATGGGCGCCCAGTCAAAGGACGCGCGCCGGACCAGCCGACGGACTCTGCCGCCGCCACCGACGCCGCCCGGCAGGCCGCCGCCAGGTCGTCGCCCAGCGCCAGCCGGGCCGCGACGACGCCGCAGTACGTGTCACCGGCGCCCGTCGTGTCCACCACGCGGGCCGCCGGGGCTGCGGCAAGCGCGAACGGTTCCGCCCCCCGTACCGCGACCCGCGAGCCCCGCGCGCCCAGCGTCACGATCACCGAGGCGGCGCCGATGGCCTCCAGCAGCGCGGTCGCCAACTCCGCCTCGGGGACGGACGCCTCATCGGCGGCGGCACCCACGTAGCCCAGCAGGTCTCGCGCCTCCCCCGCGTTCACGACGACCGGGTCGCAGCCCCGCAGCGTCTCGCGGGCGGCGTGGACCACCGGCCCGCAGCTGAACACGAACCGCGCGCCAAGGTCCCGGGCGGCGGCGGCCGCTGCGTCCGAGGTGGCCGGGCCCACCTCCGACTGCGCCAGGACGACGCGGACCCGCCCGAGTCCGCGGCGCGCCTCACGGACGAAGTCGGGGGTCACCCGGTCCTTCGCGCCGGGGGTGACGATGATCGAGTTCTCGCCGTCGGGCGTCACCCAGATGAGGGCGAGGCTGGTCCGCAGGTCGGCCTCGCGGGACACCCCGCCCGTGTCGACGCCGTGAGCCGCCAGACCGTCGACCTGCATGTCCCCCTCGGCGTCGGCGCCCACAGCGCTCAGCAGCCGCACCCGCGCGCCCGCCCGGGCCGCCGCGACCGCCTGGTTTCCGCCTTTGCCGCCGTTGGTGCGCGTCAGTGTCCGCGCCAGCACCGTTTCTCCTGGTGATGGTCCGGCGTCCACCCCGGCCACGATGTCGTGGTTCAGCGACCCGACCACCACCACGTCCCATTCGTCCATCCGTTTCCCCTCGCTCGTCGTCCGTCAGACTGCCAGCAGCGCCTCGGCGGTGGCCAGGTCCGTCACCAGGACATTCACCCAGCCGCCTCGCAACGCCGCCCGTATCGCCGCCACCTTGCGGGCGCCCCCGGCGACGCCGACCCGGCGGGGCACCCGTTTGAGATCGTCCGGGCTGATCCCGACGACGGTCTCGTTCAACTCCGAGGACACCAACGCCCCGGCCGCGTCGAAATACCGGAAGCAGATATCCCCGACCGCACCCTGTCCGCGCAGCACCTCCAGCGTGGCCTCCGGCAGGATGTTGCCCGACTCGCGCGCCAGCGGCGACGGCTCCACGGAGCCGATGCCGAGCAGCGCCACCGTCAGCTCGTGCCACGCCGTCGTCGCCTCGGCGAGCGATGGCGCCTTGAGCAGCGACGCGACGTCCGCGCCCGACAGCAGCACGCCCGGCGCCGACAGGAACACCGGCTTCGCCCCGGTCAGCGCGGCCAGCCTGGTCAACAGCCGGTTGGCCTGGAACTGCACGGCCGACTGCCCATGCCCGCCGACGAGTTGCACAACCGTCTTGGCCGCGCCCGCGTGCAGGGACGTGAGCGCGTCGACCATCGCCAGCAACGATGCGCTCCACGACGAGATGCCGACGACCTCCTGGCTGAAGAACGTGTTCTCCACGTACGTCGCCAGCGCCGCGCCGAGCGCGGGAATGACGGCGGCCTCGTCCTCGGCCTCCGCCACGACGGCCTCCGACAGGCCGAAACGCTGCTCCAACGCCTCCTCCACCTCCGTGTGGACGCCGCCGGGCATCGACACGATCGTCCGCACGAGCCCCATCGCGGCGGCGGCCTTCAGCAGGCGGGAGACCCGCGCCTGTGAGACATGCAACTCCGCGGCGATCTGCGTCTGGCGCTGACCCCGTTCGTGGTACAGGCGCGCGACCTTGGCCATCAGCCGCAACTGCTCGTGTTCGCCTGGCATGGCCCAACCCTAGAGCGCGCCGGCGCGGGGCCCGACGTCGTCCAGCAACTCCGAGACGGCCCGTGCGATGCCCTCAGCGGACAGCCCGGCCCACTCGAGCAGCCAGGTCTCCGACCCGGTGGGCGCCAGCGTGTCGTCCATCCCGAGCAGGCGCATCGGCACCGGATGACGCTCCACGACGACCCGCGCGACGCCGGCGCCCAGACCCCCGCTGATCAGGGCCTCCTCGGCGGTGACGATCCGTCCGGTCTGCCGGGCACACGCCACGACGAGGTCGTCGTCGAGCGGGGAGACGCACGGCATCGACACGACGCGGGCCTCGATCCCCTCCTGTGCCAACACGTCGGCGGCCGCCAGGGCCCGGTGCACGACGACGCCGGTCGCGATGATGGACACGTCCCCACCGTCGCGCACGACGCGTCCCCGTCCCGGCGTGAACGGCTCGTTGCCGCCCGGCAGCACCGGCACCGGCAGACGCGGGATGCGAACGTAGGCCGGGCCGTCGGTCGCCGCCATCCAGCGCAGGGCCGCGGCCGTTTCCCCTGGGTCGGCGGGGACGATCACCGTCAGACCCGGCATGGCCCGCAGCCACGACAGGTCCTCGATGGAATGATGGGTCGGGCCCAGTTCGCCGTACGCCATGCCGGGCGCCTGGCCGCAGAGCTTCACGCCTGCGCGCGAGTACGCCACGTCGATCTTCAGCTGTTCGGTGGCCCGCCCCGTGAGGAAGCACGCGGCCCCGGACACGAACGGGATCTTCCCCGCGGCGGCCAGTCCCGCGGACACGCCGACCATGGCCTGCTCGGCGATGCCCACGTTCACGACCCGGTCCGGGAACGCCGCCTGGAAGGAGCCCAGGTTGGATGAGCCGATCGAGTCGTTCACGACGACGACGATGCGCGGATCGGCCGCGGCCAGTTCGATCAGGGTGCGCGCGAACGTGTCCCGGCAGTCGACGAGCGCCTCGCTCATGACTCCTCACCTTCGTCCGGTTCGGCCAGTTCGGCGAGGATGCGCGCCACCTCGTCGGCGCTGGGCACACGGTGGTGCCAGCCGACCTGGTTCACCATGAAGCTGATGGGGTAGCCCTTCACCGTGTGGGCGAGCACGCAACGCGGCCGCTCCCCCACCGCCGCGAGGGCCGGGATGAGTTCCGGGTAGCAGTGGCCGTCCACGTTCACCACCTCGAACCCGAACGCGGCGATCTTTGCCTGCAGTGGCGCCAGCGCGGTCGTGTCGCGCGTCGTCGCCCCTTGTTGCAGGCCGTTGCGGTCGACGACGAGGGTGAGGTTCGCGCACCCATGGTGGGCGGCGACCATCATCGCCTCCCAGTTGGAGCCCTCCTCCAGCTCACCGTCGCCGGTGACGACGAACGTGCGCCGCGGTGAACCGTCGAGCTTCGCAGCCAGCGCCATGCCGACCGCCACGGGCAGGCCGTGCCCCAGCGGGCCCGTGCTCGCCTCGACGCCGGTGACCTTCGTCACGGCCGGATGCCCGTTCAGGCGCGACTCCGGACGCATGAACGTGTCCAGGTCCGCATCCCGAAGCAGGCCCAGTGCGGCGAACGTCGTGTAGAGCGCCCCGGCGGCGTGTCCTTTCGACAGGACGAGCCGGTCCCGCTCAGGGTTGCTCGGTGCGGCCGGATCGAAATCCATCACCGCGAAGTACAAGGCGACGAGGATATCCACACACGAGTAGTCGCCGCCGATGTGGCCCTGCCCGGCTTGATGGATCATCACCGCGTCGCGGCGCCGGATCGCGCGAGCGATCGCCTCGCAGCGCCCCACGACGGCGTCATCGACCGGGCAGCCGCCGCGGGGCAGGCGCCCGAACACGGGAAGGCGTGCGGACATGGGCGACCCGCTCAGTCCTCACCGGCCGCGAACAGCGCATCCTGCACCAACCGCATGCTCGTCAGGGCGTCCTGGCGGGCTTGGGCGTCGGCCAGCGCGGCCTCGTCCAGGTGGTCCAGCGCGCGGTAGATGCGCTTGAGGAAGCGGATCGACAGCTTGGCGTTCTCGACCGACTCCTCGCGGAACGGGAACTGGTCGAGCTGCCACACGCCCTCCCAGCCGTTCTTGCGCAGGACGTGAAAGAACTCCAGCGTCTCCACCCAGTGCAGCGTGCCGACCATCATGTCGTCGTCCCAGCCGCGGAAGTTGTCGTTCACGTCCATGCCCCACAGCAGGCCGTGGTCGATCAGCAGTTGGGCCGCCTCCGCGGGCGACTCGCCGCCGAACAGCGCATGCCCGAAGTCGAGCAGCACGCCGACGTTGTCGACCTCCATCCGCTGGATGCCGAGGATCGCCCTTGCGGCCGAGCACCAGAACATGTGCGTGCGGGGCTCACGCGGCTTGTACTCGATGACGAACTTCAGGTCGGGGTGGGCACGCGCGAGGTCGCGCATGCCCTCGATCGCGAGTCGGGACAGGTCCGCGTAGTCGGCCTGGAACGGGTAGTCGAAGCCGTCCTGGCCGGGCCAGATCTTCACGTAGCGGGCGCCGAGGGCCCGCACGGCCTCGGCGGCGCCGTCCATGATCGCCCGCGCGCTGGCCCGGGCGGCCGGATCGGGGTTCGTGAAGGCGCCCTTGGCGTGGGCGCGCAGGTAGATGTCGGGTGTGACGCCGATGGCCTTCAGGCCCGTCTCGTCGAGCGCGGCCACCACGTCGTCCAGCGTGACGCCGGGGGTGAACGGGAAGTTCAGGTCGACGAAGCTCAAGTCCCCGACCGCGCCCGCGAGGGCGATCTGGTCGAGGGTGCTGCGCGGGTCGCCGTAGCCGTCGGTGGCGTAGCGGTCCACGTACGTCGCGAAGTTCCACAGGCCGGCGCCGAACGGTGGATAGGTCGTCATGATGCCTCCAGTCGGATTGGGGGGACGGGTGGTGGGGGACGGACCCGGCGCGCCTGGGCACGCCGGGCCCGACTCCCGGTCAGGACTACGACGACAAGCCGAACAGCGTGTACTTGTCGGCGTTGGTCTTGTCGATGAGGATGCAGTCGACGGACTGCTTCTCCGGCTGGCCGGTGGAACCCGTCTTCAGGTACTTGTCGGCCTGCTGCACCGCCATCTGCGCCAGCAGCACGGCCGGCTGCATCACGGTCGCCGTCATCGAGCCCGCCTTGACGGCCTCAACGGCGTCCGGCGCCCCGTCGAACCCGACGATGGTGACCTTGCCTTCAAGGCCGGCGGCCTTCACGGCCGCGACCGCGCCCATGGCCATCGTGTCGTTGCCGGAGATGATGCCCGTGACGTCGGGGTTCGACTGCAGCAGGGTCTCGATGATCGAGAACGCCTTCTGCTGATCCCAGTTGGCCGCCTGCTGCGCGACCATCTTCAGGTCCGGGTACTGGTCGAGGACGCCGTGGAAACCGTTGGAGCGCACGCCGGCGTTCGTGTCCGTGGCCAGGCCCGTCAGCTCGATGTACTTGCCCTTGCCCCCCATCGCCGTCGCGAACGCCGTGCCGCCGAGCGTGGCGCCCTGCGCGTTGTTGGAGACGATCTGGGCCTTGGCGATGCCGGCCTGGTTGATCTCGCGGTCGATGAGGAACACCGGGATGCCGGCGTCCGTCGCCTTCTGGACGGCGGCGATCGACGTGTCGGCGCCGGCGTTGTCGAGGATGATCGCGACGGCCTTCTTCGCGATGGCCGAGTCGATCAGCTGGCTCTGCTTGTTGGCGTCGTCGTCATGGGAGTCGGCCTGCGTCTGGTAGCCGAGCTTCTGCGCCTCGGCGACGGCCGCGTCGGACTCCGCCTTGAAGAACGTGTTGGACGGGGCCGGCGTGATCACGGCGATCAAACCGCCACCGCCGCCACCGGTCGTGGTCGTCGTGGTGGCACTCGACGACGAGGTCGCCGGATTGCTGCTCGTGGACGAGTTCGTCGGAGTGCTGCTGCTGCAGCCGGCGGCGAGCGCCAGCCCGGCCGCCAGAACGGCGACGAGGCTTGCCTTGAACGGTTTTGTCATGGTGTGTGTTTCCTCCTGGTTGGTTGGCGGGAACGGCCCGATGCCGCCTCACGCCGTGGTGGTGGCCTGTGGGGCCTCTTCTTGGGTGCCAGCCGCGATAGTCCGGACCGACGCCGCCGCGGCCGCCGCCGCACGCCGGTTCTTCAGTTTCTCCTGGGCCTGGTCGAGGATCACCGCGAGGACGATCACCAGGCCCTTGATAAACGTCTGCCAGAACGTGTTGACCTTGATGTTGACCAACCCGTCCGCCAGGAAGCCGATGACGAAGGCGCCCACAAGCGTCCCCTTCACCCCGCCCCGACCGCCGGCCAACGATGCGCCGCCGATGACGACGGCCGCGATCGCGTTCATTTCGAACGACGTCCCGAGGTCGCCGTTCACACTCGTCAACTCCGACACCATGCACACGCCGACGGTGGCGGCGCAGAAGCCGGAGATCATGTAGACCCAGCTCTTCACGCGGAACACGGGCACGCCCGACAGGGCGGCCGCGCGTTCGTTGCCGCCGGTCGCGTACAGCCAGCGTCCGAACGGGGTGCGCGCCGTCAGGATCCAGATCGCGACGGCGAACACGACCATCACCCACACGACGGTGGGCACACCCAGGATCTTCGAGCTGCCGATCAGCAGGAACCCGGTGTTGCCCAACTCGTGCGACCCGCCGAGCTTGGAGTACGTGACGCCGTTGCTCATGATCAGCGCCGTCCCCCGGGCCATATACATCGTGCCGAGGGTGGCGATGAACGGTGCCACGCCGAACCGTGTCACGAGCAGGCCGTTGATCCAGCCGACGAGCGTGCCGATCGCCAGGGCGAACACGATCACCGCCCACGCCGCCGGATAGCCGACCTTGTCCATGAAGTTGAGCGCGATGCCGTTCTGCAGCAGCGCGCCGGCCACGATGCCCGACAGGCACATCGTCGCGCCGATCGACAGGTCGATGCCGCCGGTGAGGATCACCAGCAGCATGCCCAGCGCCAGGATCGCGTTGTACGCCACGTGCTTGGTCATGATGATGACGTTGGTGACCGTCAGGAACGTGTCCGACATCGACCAGAACACGCAGATCAGCACGATCAGGGCGACGAACGCCCGCTGGTCCATCAGGAACGGGCCGATCTGCGACCCCAGCGAATTGGTGCGTTTGGTGGAGGACATGCCTAGACTCCTTGATCGACGTCGGAGGCGGCCAGGATCTGCTCCTGGGTGGTGTTCTTGGGGTCGAACTCCCCGGTGATGTGGCCGCGCGCCATGACGATGACGCGGTCGGCGGCGTTCAGGGCCTCGGAAACCTCGGACGTCGCGAACAGGATGGCGGCGCCGGCCCGGGCCTGGGTCGCCATGAGGGTGAAGATGTCGGCCTTCGCGCCCACGTCGATACCGCGCGTGGGCTCGTCCAGGACGAGGGCCTTGGGCTGGGTCATGAGGGCCTTGCCGACCACGACCTTCTGCTGGTTGCCGCCGGACAGCGACCCGATCAGCGCGCCCTGGGATTCGGTCTTGACGCGCGTGTTCACGACCTGCTCGGCGACGAGGCCGCGCTCGGCGCGCTGGCTGACCAGGCCGTGCCGCGTGATCCGCGGCAGCGACGACAGGGACATGTTCCGCGCCACGGACAGCGTCGGGATGAGGCCGTCCCGTTGGCGGTCCTCGGGCGCGAGGGCGAGTCCCGCCTGGATCCGCTCGCCGATGCTCATCCCGTCGATGCGTCTCCCGCCGAGCCGGATCTGCCCGCCGAGCGCCTTGTTGCGCCCCGCGATCGTCTCCAGCATCTCGGTGCGTCCGGCGCCCATCAGGCCGTACACGCCGACGACCTCGCCGGCGTGCACCGTGATCGACACGTTGTCGACGACGATGCGGTTCGGGTTCGCCGGATCGGCGACGCTCAGGCCCTCGATTTCCAGGACCGCCTCGCCCGGCACGCCCGGGAGGTCGGAGTACAGCTCGTCCTGCTCGCGTCCGATCATGTTCCGGACGATCCAGGCGATGTCGATCCCCGCCACGGCGTGCGACGCCACGACCGCCCCGTCGCGCAGGATCACCGCGTGGTCGGCCAGTTGCATGCACTCCTCCAGGTGGTGGGAGATGAAGATCACGGACACCCGGTCACGCGTCAACTCCCGCACCACCCGGAACAGGACCTCGACCTCCGCCGCCGACAGCGCCGAGGTCGGCTCGTCCATGATCAGCACCCGCGTCTCCTCGGACAGGGCGCGGGCGATCTCGACAAGCTGCTGCTGGCCAAGGCTCAGGTCACCGACGAGCGTGTCCGGGCTGATCGGCTCCTCCAGGCGGGCCATCAGCGCCTCGACGGCCGCCCGCTCGCCCCGCCGGTCGACGATCACGCCGTTGGTGGTCTCGCGGGCCAGGAAGATGTTGTCCTGCACGGACAGGTTCGGGCACAGCGACAGCTCCTGGTGGATGATCGCGACGCCGTGCGCGACCGCGTCCGTCGGGGAGGCGAACGTCACCGGCTCCCCGTCGAGCAGGATCGTGCCGGTCGTCGGCGTCTCCACGCCCGCCAGGATTTTCATCAGCGTCGACTTGCCCGCGCCGTTCTCGCCGATCAGGGCCGCCACCTGACCCTCGCGGACATCGAAGTCGACGCCCCGCAACGCGTGCGTCCCGCCGTACACCTTCGTGATCGCCCGGGCGGCCAGGATGACCTTCCCGTCCTCGCCCGCGGGCGTGGCCTCGGGTGCCGTGACCGCGGCGCTCATGCGGCGGCCTCGATCGAGATCGGCGTGATCACGACCGGCCCGCCCGTCCAGGTGAACGCACCGACGATCGTGTACGACTTGCCGACGGCGCCGGCCGCGTCGAAGTTCGCCAGCACCTCCCGCTTGACCATGTTGTTCAGTTCGGTACTGGCCTGCTGGAACGCGGTCTGGTTCTGGAACATGCCGAAGTCCAGCAGCCCGGACGCGTCGCGCAGCGAGGCCGTGGTGATCGCCGGGCCGGTCGCGACGGACACCGTCACCCCGGACGGTGTACCGGGTGCCGTGATCGTCATCGTGCCGAGCGGGCCTTGCCCCAGGGTGCCCGTGATGGTGGTGGCGTAGGAGTACGAGTTCGCCCCCTCCGCCTTCGTGCCGTATTGCTGCCCGGCGGCGTTCGCGTCGGCCTGGATCGCCGCCGCCAGATCGGCCCACGGATGGGCCTTCGACCTGATCGCCGGGACGACCTTCGCGTCATAGTTGGCCTGCGCCCACGCCTTCGGGTCCTCACCTTGAGCCGACCCGCCCGGTGCCGGTGTCGTGCCCGGCGTGACGAGCTTGGTCGTCAGCACCATCGCCGCGAGCACGCCCACGACCACCACCGCGACGACGAGGCGTCGTATCAGCCTTCCTCGTGACATCATCCGCTCCTCAACCGATCCGTTCGGCCCGGCGGGCCGCCGGACCCTTCGAGCCCGCACCCAACGCTAGTCCCCGCGAACGCGCCAGGGCGTCCCTCCAGCGATCCCGCTCGGCCTTCCGCCATGCCTCGTCGCGGCGGGGTTCGTACGTCCGGACGTCCCCGGCGCCGCCCCAGGCCGCGTCGTCCGCCCCGAGCGCCTGCCACGCGAGGCGGGCCGCGCCCAGGGCCGAGGCCTCCCCGACCGGAGATGCCGACACGGGCAGGCCCGCCAGGTCCGCCTGGAGCTGCATCAGGGGCCCGTGCCGGGACAGGCCACCGTCGGCGTGCAGGCGCGTCAGCGGCTCGGGCACGGCGTCCAGCACGTCGCACACCTGCTGCGCGACCGCGTCGAGACCGGCCCGCGCGACCTGGCCGGCCGTCGTGCCGCGGCCCAGGCCGACGAGCACGCCCGTCGCGTCGCGGTCCCAGTGGGGCGCGCCCAGGCCGGAGAACGCGGGCACGTAGCTCACGGCCGCCTCGCCCGATGCGGAACCCGCCAGTTCGAGGAGCGCGCCGACATCGTCCAGGCGCAGCAGGCCGGCCAGCGCCTCCAGCGCGGCGCCGGTGGCGAGGATGTTGCCCTCGCGAGCGTACGTGGGATCGTCCCGGAGCCAGGCGAGGGTGGTGGAGACGCCGTCGGGAAGCTGGCCCGGCCCGTCGAGGGGAACCATGACGGACGACCCGGTGCCGTAGGTGACCTTGCCCGCCCCCTGGGAGATGCCGTGGGCGAAGAGCGCCGCATGGGAGTCGCCGAGCACGGCGAGGACGGGCCAACCGGCGGCGAGCGGCCCGTGCCGGTGGGTCGTCCCGAAGCCGGCGTCGGACGCGCGCACCGGGGGCAGGACGTCCTCCGTCACGCCGAACAGCGCCAGCAACTCGTCGTCCCAGCCCAGATGGTGGAGATCGAACAGCAAGGTCCGGGACGCGTTGCCGGCCTCGGTGGCGTCCTCCCCCGTCAGGCGGGCGATGAGGTAGGCGTCGATGGTGCCGGCCCGCAAGCCGCGATCGCGTGACACCGCGGTGTGGTCGAGCAGCCAGCGCAGCTTCGGCGCGGAGAACATCGGGTCGAGGCGCAGGCCGGTGCGCTCGTGAACGAGCGTCCCCGCCTCGGCGAGGGTTCCGCAGTACTCGGCCGTGCGAGCGTCCTGCCAGCCGAGCACCGCGCTCGCCGGCTCGCCCGTCCCGGCGTGCCACGCGACGACCGACTCACGCTGGTTGGTCAGGGCGACCCCGACGACCTCGACATCAGGGCCCGCGGCGTCCAGGGCGGCCGCGACAGCCTGCAGGGTCGCACCGAACAGGTCCTCCGGGTCTTGTTCGAACCAGCCGGGATGCGGCGTCCGGATCGGCGCCAACGGGTGGGCACCCTGGGCGACGACCCGTCCGGATGCGTCGACGAGCAGGGCCTTGGAGTTGGTCGTGCCCTGGTCGACCGCCAGTACCGCGGGGGTACCCACCTGCATTCCGAATTTCCATTCACCATCGAATAGGCTGTTTGACTTCTTAGTCAACCAGGTTTGGCACCAGACGTCAACGCAAGTTTCCGGATTGTTATCAAACCGTGATGCCTTTTGTCTGTCGCGCCAGAGGCACCTTACGCGGGCACTCAAGCCTGACATGCCTATGCTGGGCGGCAGGGCGCGCCCGGCCGTGCGTGCCCGACCCCGAGAAGGAGGAACCACGATGCTGAAAGGCCTCGACCCGTACCTGACACCGGAGCTGTTGGCCGCCCTGGCCGAGATGGGCCACGGCGACACGCTGGCGCTGGTCGACCGCAACTACCCCGCCTACTCGGGTGGCAGCCCGGTGATCGACCTGCCGCACACGACCGTGGCGGACGTGCTGACGGCGATCCTCACGGTGTTCCCCGTCGACGCGTTCCCCCACAGCCCGGTCCTGCACATGCTGACCGACGACGGCACCGAGGGCCCGGCGCTGCCGTCCTGCCGGGCGATCTGGAACGCGGCCGAGGGACGGACCGTGGAAGACAAGGGCATCGACCGCCACGGTGACGACGGCTTCTATGCGCTGGCCCAGAAGGCGTACGTCACCGTCCGCACCGGGGAGACCCTGCCCTACGCCTGCTACCTGATCCCCAAGGGCGTGCTGTAGGCCCCGCGGTCAGCCGGCGAACACGTCACGCAGGCCCGCCCACGCCGCCGCCCGCACGAACACGGGAACGCGGTGGCGGGGCGTGCGCGTCTGGACGACCTCGCCACCCCGGTACGCCTCGCCGGTCCAGGCGTCGACCCAGTCGCCGTCCGGCAGGTACACGGGCCAGGTGCTCACGCCCGGCGCCAGCACGGGGGCGACGAGGATGTCGTCGCCGAGGGTCCACTGGATGGGGTGGTCCCACACGGCCGGGTCGTGCGGATGGTCGAAGAACAGCGGGCGCATCAGCGGGCGCCCCGTCCGGACCGTCTCGCGTGCCTGCGCCGCGAGGTACGGCACGAGCCGCTCGCGCAGCG
>JGI20166J26741_11448474_pt1 | contig 13505 bp, 10 predicted proteins | sample TergutCu122P5_FD_26741 | JGI IMG/M metagenome (IMG submission 26741)
AGTTGCTCCTTCACCCCCGGTCCCGATGTCGCGCTGTTCGGCGCCCAGGCGAGCTGCCGCCTCGAGGTGGCCGCCCCCGCCTGCCTGTTGGCGCGCGACCTGCTGGACCTGCGGACGCAGCCGCTGGGCGAACCAGAGGTCGCCGACGCCGTCACCTACCTGGTCGGACGCGCGCCGCTGGGATACGACACCGCCGAGGCGGTCGTCACCCAGGCCGGGGCGCTCGTCCAGGCGGGCCTGCCGACCACCTGGCTCGATGAGCACCACGACCGGCTCCGGGCGGTCACGGCCGAGGCGGCGAACGACGCGTTCGCACAGTGGATCGACCCCGCGACGTTGCCGCTGGTCATCGCCGGCCCGGCCGACGTCCTGCTCGACCCCCTGCGCGAGGCCGGACTGGACCCGCTCGTCGTCGACGTGACCGGGCGCCCGACCCGCTGACGCCCTCAGCCGAGCGCGGCCTGTGCCTCGGCGACCTTCGCGGCTGCGATCGCGATCTGGCGCTGGTACTCCGCCAGATCGCCGGCCTTGAGCGCCGCGTCGGCCGCGGCGAACGCGTCCGAGGCCGCCTGGAGCGCCGCCTGCGCGGTCGTCTGGTCGGGCGCGGTGGGCGGTGTTCCGGTGTCCGGCGGCGGCGTGGTGTTCGTCGGCGGCTGCTCGCCCGTGCTGGCGCCCGCGTCGCCCTGGAACACGATGTCGAGCGCCTGCTGCAGCGTGTCGCCGATGCCGATCTGGTCGCCGAACCGCACGGCGACGAACCGCAGCACCGGGTAGCTGCCGGTCGAGCCGGACTGGCCGACGCGCTGCGTGAAGATCGGCTCCACGTAGATCAGGCCCCCGCCCAGGGGCAGCGTCAGCAGGTTCCCCCACACCGTCTCGGCCGAGCCGTTCTTGATGTAGGGCAGAAGCTTGTCGGCCACCGCCTGGTCCGTGCTGATCGCGTTGAACGTCTGGCCCGGACCCGCGATCTGCTGGGTGTCGGACAGCCTGAGCACGCGCAGCTTGCCATAGTCGGGCGACGACGCGTCGGCCACCACGGCCAGGTACGCGCCCAGGTTCTGCCGCAGCGACGGCACGTAGGCGCTGGTCAGGCTGAACACCGGACCGGTGTCGCCGGGCCACTTGATGGACAGGTAGTAGGGCGGCTCCTTCTGGTTGTTGGACGTCGGACGCGGATCGACCGGGACCTGCCACAGGTCGGACTGCTGGTACCAGGTGTTCGCGTCGGTCGTGTGATAGCGCCCCAACACCTGGCGCTGGATCTTGAACAGGTCTTGCGGGTAGCGCAGGTGGCTCAGCAGGTCGGGCGAGATCGACGCCTTCGGCTGCAGGAGGCCGGGGAACACCTTCATCCAGGTCTGCAGGATCGGGTCGGTGTCGTCCCAGGCGTACAGAGTGACCGTGCCGTCGAGCGCGTCCACGGTGGCCTTGACGGAGTTGCGGATGTAGTTGACCGGGGTGGACGCCGTGCCGGGAGCGGCCGACGAGTCCGACGCCGCCGACGACAGGTTGAGCAGCGCCGATTCGGGATAGCGGCTCGACGTCGTGTAACAGTCGATCATCCACGTCAGGCGCCCGTTCACGATCGCCGGGAACGGGTCGGAGTCGATCGTGAGCCACGGGGCGACCTTGGCGACGCGCGTCTGCGGCGTGCGGTCGTACAGGATCTTGGATGCCGGGTTGACGCGCTGGTTCAGCAGGATGTTCAGGTCGGTGAGCCGGATCGCGTACAGCAGCCGGTGCCACCAGCCGCCGATGGGGACGCCGCCGCTGCCGTCGTAGGTGTTCCGCGTCTCCGCGCTCGACGTACCCCCGCCCGGCGTGTCCAGCTCGACCGGGTCGGCGCCGGGCCGGGCGCCGACGATCGCGTACTGCGTCGTGGTCTCCCCGAAGTAGATGCGCGCCTGCATCTCCCCCAGCACGCCCGTCGGCGGGATGTCGCCGGCGAGCCAGCTCGGCTCGCCGCTGGGCTGACGCCGGTTGCCGTAGGCCGCGACCATGCCGAACCCGTGGGTGAAGACCGTGTGGACGTTGTTCCAGCTCTGGTCGGGCATCCCCGTCTGGTCGATCTCGCGGGCGGCGACGATGGCGTCGGTCGATTGCCCGTCGACCGTGTACCGGTCGACGTCCAGTTCCGGGGGGAACGTGTAGTAGCCACGGACCTGCTGCAGCTGCTCGAAGGTCGGGGCGACCACGGACGGGTCCATCAGCCGGATACCCGGCAGCGCCTCGGCGTCGGCCTTCAGCTGACCGGCGGTCGCCTCCGTCTGGGCCGAGTAGTCGGTGATCGCCGTGCCGTCGATCCCGTAGGCGGCGCGGGTGGCCGCGATGTGCTCGGCGATGTACGGCGCCTGGACGATGGGCTCGGTCGGCTTGACGAAGAACCGCTGCACGCCCATCGGGTACGCCACCGAGATCACCAGGCTGGACACGACCATGAGCACGATCGCCGACACGGCGATGGGCCACCGGCGCAGGTAGGCGTTCGCGAAGAACACCGCCGCGCAGATGAACGCGATGATGGCCATCACCAACTGCGCGATGACCCGCGAATGGAGGTCCGTGTAGCCGATGCCGGTGAACAACCCGTTGTCGCTGTAGGAGTAGGCGTACCGGCCGAGCAGGCGCTGGGTGCCGAACACGATCAGCACCAACCCGACCACCACGGACAGATGCGACTGCGCCGCCCGGCCGAACGGATTGGTGACCTCGATGTCGGGCGCGGCCGCGGTATCCGACGCGGGGGGACGCACGCGGATGGGGGCGGTCCGCAACGACCCCGTGACCAGGTGCAGGATCGCGGCGGCGATACCCCCGATCACCAGTGTCGCCATCACCATGCTGGCGACGAACTGCCACCAGGGCAGGCTGAACACGTAGAACCCGATGTCCTTGTGGAAGTAGGGATCGGTGATCCCGAACCCGGACCGGTGAAGCCAGGCGAGCACGAGATCGGCCGCAGCGGTGGTCGACAGGCCCGCCATCAGGGCGACGAACAGCGCCGGCACAAGGAGGAACACCCGCCGTTTCAGCCACACGGGCGCCGCGGACCGCGCCTCCGGGGCCTTCTGGCCGAGATGGAGCGCCACCAGCACGTTCGCCCAGATCGCGGCGAACATGAGCACACCGAACACGGCGAACAGGCCGAGGCTCGCGCCGAGCCGCGTCAGGTAGACAGTCTGGGCATCGACGCTGCGGTACCACAGCACCTCGGTCCAGACCCGCGCGGCCACCACCACCGCGATGATGGCGACGACCACGACTCCGCCGACCAGCCACCACCGTGAGCGATTCAGGGCGGACACCCTCTTCTTCACGACTGCCACCGCGCCTCCTGCCCGATCGTGCGTGCGCCCCAGGCTACTCCCGGTTCCCGCACGGGGATGGTTCCATCGTCTCAGCCCTGCCCGCACCCGGGCACGTCGGGCGACGCCGGATCGACGGCGAGCCGGTTCAGGCTCTCGATCGCGTCGGACAGGTTGGTCACCTTCACGACCCTCATGGCGCCGTTGAACGCCTGAGCGATCGCACACGCCGACTCGGGTGCCAGGTAGATGTCCGCGCCACCGGCAGCCGCCGCGCTCGCGTTCTCCCGCACGCCCGCGACCGGATCGATCAGCGCCGCGCCCGTCGGATCGACCTGCCCGATGCCGGCGATGGTGCGTCCGCCGACGACGTCCTCGTCGCTCACCATGTCGTAGATCCCGAGGGCGAGCAGCAGCCCCGAGTTCGGCCGGTCCGCCGCCGGCGTCAGGTTGAGGCTCACGGTCACCGCGCCCGACGTGAAGCTGTTGCTGAAGGACGCCCCCACGACGGTCGTGCGCTGGTCGCCGTTCGATGCGTGCGCCGTCACCTGGATCCCGGTCAGCGTCTGATCGCCGCGTACCAGATCGAACACCACCGCCTCGTTGGGGGCCCGCTTGGCGACGGCGTCCCGGACGTCGGCCGCGCTGGCGACTTTCACCCCGTCGACCGCGGTGATGACGTCGTTCACCTGAAGGATCCCATACGCGGGACCGCCGACGACGATGCTGGACACCAGGGGCGCCTGGGTGACCGGGAGGTGCGCCGCCCGCAGTGCCGCGACGATCGCGTTCCTCTGCCAGATGCTGAGCTGCGTGGTGCCGGCGCCCGTCCCGGGCGAGGGCGTTGGCAGGCTCGACACGTCGTTCGGGAACACGTCCGCCCGGGCCGAGAGCAGGTCGACGACCAGCTCCGGCACGCCGAACCGCGGCGCCCCGCGCGTGGTGGCGCTGGCGAGCAGTGTGCCGTGCACAGGGAACGTCGGAGCCCCCTTGATGGTCACCCCGGGGGAACCGGCCACGCCGGTCAGGACACCCACCCGGGGACCCGACTTCCACACCACGTACGGCGTGGGCCACACGACCAGCAGCACCACCAACAGCACCAGAAGACCGCCGGAGACGATCGCCGTCCACGCGTGCTGGCCGATCGCCCGGCCGGGATCCCCCGCTGCCATGCCTGGCATCCTAGACGATCGCCGATCGGGCCCGACGACGGACGGCACCGCGCCCGACGACGGACACGGCACCAACATAGACTGATGCCATCGATTGTCAGGAGCCGTGCATGAGTGATCACCAGCCGCCCGCCGGCCCGCCGGAACGCCCGGGCGAGCCGGACCGACCCGGCGACGATCCGGGCGACGACGCGGTCAACCGGCTGTTCCGCCAGTTCGGATTGGGCGGCCCGCAGGGCCAGGTGGACCTCAACGCCTTCATGTCGCAAGTCCAGGCGCTCCTGGCCGGCATGAGTGGCCAGACCTCGGCGAGCGGGGTCGACTGGGGACGGACCAAGTCGCTCACCCGGGCGTACGTCGCGTCCCTCGGCCCCGATCCCAGCCAGACGTCGCTCGAGGCGCGTCAGGTGGCGGACGCGGCGCGGCTGGCCGCCACGTGGCTGGCGCCGTGCACGGCGCTGCCCGAGGCGAACCTGCGCTCGCACGCCTGGAGCCGCGCCGAGTGGGTGGAGCACTCGATGGACAACTGGCGCGCGATCGCCGAACCGATCGTGACGCGCATCGCCGGCGCCATGGCCGGCCTCATGCCGCCGTCCGGCCTCCCCGACGAGGAGGTCGACACCTCTCCGCTCGCCGGGTTCCGCACCATGTTCACGCCCATGATCCGGCAGGCCGCCGGCGCCATGTACAGCCAGAACCTCGCCCAGGCCATCGGACGCCTCGCCACGACCGTGCTGTCCGGGAACGATTCGGGGCTGCCCCTGATCGACCCGCCCGTCGTCGCCCTGCTGCCGGCCAACGTCGCCGCGTTCCAGGAAGGTCTTCACCAGAGCACCGACGACGTCCGGCTCTACCTGGCGCTGCGCGAGGTCGCCCGGCAGCGTCTGTTCGCGAGCGCGCCGTGGCTCGGCACCCAGGTGCTGGCCCTGATCGAGCACTACGCGAGCGCCATCGTTATCGACGTGGACGCGCTGCACGACGCGATGGATCTCGGCGACCTCGGCTCGCTCACCCCCCAGCGGCTCACGGAAGCCTCCCAGGCGCTGCAGGGGCGCCTCTTCTCCCCGGCACGGACCCCCGAACAGGACGCGATCCTCGAACGGCTGGAGACGCTGACCGCCCTGATCGAAGGCTGGGTCGAGACCGTCGTGGCCGCCGCGGCCACGCCGTGGATGCCCGAGGCGGCCGCCCTGTCGGAGATGATCCGCCGGCGCCGCGCCGCGGGCGGACCGGCCGAGGCGTTGCTGTCGTCCCTGGTCGGACTCCAGTTGCGACCCCGCCGGCTCCGCGACGCGGTCAACCTGTGGACGGCCATGGCCGACCAGTGCGGTCTCGAGGCGCGCGACGCCCTGTGGCGGCACCCCGACGCCCTTCCGACGTCGGCGGACCTGGACGATGTCATCGGGTTCGTCCAGCGTCGCAAGGCGCCCGAGGCGGCGATGGACGACCTGGACGCGCAGCTCCAACAGCTCCTCGAGCAGTGGGACTCCCCCGGCGCCTCCGACCCGTCATGACCTCGCCGCACGACACGCCACGGGGCCCAGCGGGGCATTGTCGCGGGGCATTGCTAGAGTGATGCCCTGGTACGTCTGTGCTGTCCCGCGACAATGCCGGCGATCCACCCTGAGATCAAGGAGGAAACATGTCTGAGGAGACATTCAAGGGCGAGTTCTATTGCATGAAGTGCAAGGCGAAGCGCGAGGCAAGCGGCCACGTCATCGTCAACGCCAAGGGCACCAAGATGGCGAAGGCCGTCTGCCCGACGTGCGGCACCAACCTGAACCGCATCCTCGGCCGGGTCTAGTCCCGACTGATGTCGTCAGGGAAGGGCGGTCTCCGACAGGGAGGCCGCCCTTTCCGCGTGCCCGCGGAGCCCGGCATCCGTGCCATCATCGCTGGGCTCCTGCGTTAGTCTTGCTCCATGGATGAGCCCGGTGCCGCTGCGACGGCGCCCTTCGGCAGTTGGCGTTCCCCGCTGTCGATCGGCGCGACGCTCGCCGGCGACGTCGAGTGGCATTCCCTGTGTGCCGACGGCGACGACCTGCTCTGGGTCGAGACCGTGGTCGACCAGGACGGCCGGAACACCCTGATGCGCCGGCGGGGCGGAGCCGTGCGCGAGGTCACCGCGGCCCCCATCGATGTGCGCAGCCGCGTGAACGGGTACGGCGGTGGCGCGTTCCACGCCGCCGGCGGCTCTGTGGCCTGGTGCGACGATCGCGACAACACCGTGTGGCTGACCACGCCCGATGGGGTCCGCCACCGCATCGGCGCCGGCACCGACCGCTACCGCTACGGAGACCTGCGGGTCGCGCCGGACCTCCCGGGCGTGCTCGCCGTCCGCGAGGAGGCGCTCCCCAACGGCGTCGCCACCACCATCGTCGCGCTGCCGTGGCCCGCCGGGGAAACCGCCGCGGCCGAGGCCGCCGCCGGGACACCCGGCGGGCAGGTCCTCTGTACCGGCGCCGACTTCTACGCCTGCCCCGAGTACGGGCCGGACGGCCGCCTGGCCTGGGTCCAGTGGAACCACCCGGACATGCCGTGGGACGCGTCCGTGCTGTGGGTCGCCCCGGTGAGGCTCGCCGGTGGGAGGATCACGCTCGACTCAGGCGTGCGCGTCGCCGGTGGCGGCACCGGCGATCCCCGCTACCGCGTGAGCGTCCAGCACCCCCGGTGGCTGCCCGACCGCCGGCTGTTGTTCATGAGCGACGCGTCCGGCTACTGGAACCTGTACCAGTGGGACGGAACGGTCGCCACCGCCGTCCACGAGGACGCCTGCGACTTCGACTCCCCCGCGTGGCAACTCGGCAACCACGCCTACACGATGCTGGATGACGATCTGGCGTTCGTCAGCCTCTGCGACGAGGGGATCGTGTATCTCGGCACGGTGCGGCTGTCGACGGGCGAGGTGGCCCGCGCGACCAGCGTGGCCCAGGTCAAGGCGGTCGCCGCCGTGGACGGCATCGGCTATGCCCTGGTCACCCGCCCGGCCGCGCCGCCGGCGCTGGTCTGCCTGACCGAGGACGGCACCGTCGAAACCATCCGGCAGGCGACCGGCCTCGTGCCCGAGCCGGCGTGGACCGCCATCCCCCGCTCGCTCACCTTCACCGGCCGGGCCGGCCAGGTGCAGGCCTGGTTCTATCCGCCGACGAACGGCGCCTGGCATGGCCCGCCCGGCGAGCGGCCCGTGCTGCTCGTGTGTTGCCACGGCGGCCCGACGGGATTCGCCAGCGACGCCTGGCAGGCCGACATCCAGTTCTGGACGTCCCGCGGCTTCGCCTATCTGGACGTGAACTACTCCGGTTCCGCCGGTTTCGGCCGCGCCTACCGCAACCGTCTGTGGGGACAGTGGGGTCTGCTCGACGTCTCGGATTGCGTCGATGCCATCCAGGCGGTCGTCGGCCTCGGCCTCGCCGACCCGAAGCGGGTCGCCATCCGTGGCGGCAGCGCTGGCGGGTACACCGTGCTCCAAGTGCTCACCACCACCGACGTGTGCGCAGCCGGCGTCTCCCGCTACGGCGTCGCCGACCTCGAGATGCTGGCCCGCGACACGCACAAGTTCGAGTCGCACTACCTCGACCGGCTGGTGGGCCCCTATCCCGACCGGCGCGACATCTACGTGGCCCGCTCTCCCCTGTACCACCTCGACCGGCTGAGCACCCCGGCGTTGCTCATGCAGGGCACCGACGACCTGATCGTGACGCCCGCGCAGGCCCGGGCGATGGCCGACGCGCTCCGCCGGCAGCAGGCCCCGGTGGCCCTGCTCATGTTCGAGGGCGAGGGCCACGGCTTCCGCAAGCAGTCCACCCGCCGGTCGGCCCTGGCCGCCGAATTGAGCTTCTACGCCCAGATGTTCGGCTTCAGCCCTGCCGACCAGATCGACGCCATCGCAATCGACAACCTTCCGCCGGAGCCGGCGGCGACGCGCGCGTCGCACCGGGCCGAGATCGACGACACGTCGACGCCGGCATCCACGTCCGCCGCGGCACCCGTCCCCCCGCCGCAGCCGCGCCGGGCCGCGCCACCGGACGACGATCCGCCGCCTGCCGCACCGCGCTGATCGGCCAGCGGGCGCCACCTCGGTCTCTACCGCGGCCCGAAGATCGCCGACCCGATACGCACCGTCGTCGCGCCGTGCTCGATCGCCCACTCGTAGTCGCCCGACATGCCCATGGACAGCTCCGCCCAGTCCGAGCCCAGCACGCCGTCGTCCCGCAGGCGGCGCGCCACCTCGCGCAGACGGTCGAAGCACGCCACCACGAGGGACTCTGCCGGGCTGTTCAGCGCCACCGTCATGAGACCGCGCACCCGCAGCGCGGTCAGGCCCGCCATCTGGCGCGCCAGGCCCGCGACCTCGTCGGGCGCGACGCCGTGCTTGGCAGCCTCGCCGGACGTGTTCACCTCGATCAGCACGTCCAGCCCGCGGCCCTGGGCCTGCAACGCCGCATCGAGCGCGCGGGCACACCGCAGCGAGTCCAGCGCCTGGAAGCCGGCCGCGTGCGCGGCCACCAGCGCCACCTTGTTCGTCTGGAGATGGCCGATGAGCGTGAATCCCAGCGGCGAGTCCGCGGGCAGGGCCGTGGCCTTGGCCGCCAGCTCCTGGGGGCGGTTCTCGCCGAACAGCGTCAGACCCGACACCGCCGCCACCGCCTGGATGTCCGCGAGCGGCCAGGTCTTGCTGACGGGCAACAGGCTGACCGACGCCGGGTCGCGGCCGGCCCTCCGCGCCGCCGCCGCGATGCGCATCCGCACCCGGCGCACCCGCGCCGCCACCACCGCCGCGTCCGCCACCGCGGGGACCGCCGGCGTCACGGCCACCTCGCCGCCAGGGAGATCACCCCGACCCCGGCGATGATCGCGAACAGCAACGACACGCCGGCGAACCGGTAGGTGATCTCGACCGTCGCCTTGTCGTACCCGATCGACCGTGCGATCGTCTGGTACACCTCCGACAGGTCCTGTTTCGTCTCGGCCGAGAACTTCTTGCCCCCGGACAGCTTCGCGATGTTCATCAGCTCGGCGTGGTTCACCGGCACCGGCGCCCGCCGCCCGTTCTCCATGACGTAGCCCCCCGGGGTGCCGAACGCGATGGTGTAGATCGGGACGCCCTGGTCACCGGCCACCTGAGCGGCGGGGCCCGAGTCGCGCCCGACGTTCGTCGCCCCGTCCGACAGCAGGACGACCGCGCCCGGCGCCGGATCGTCGGGGTGTTTCGGATCGGGTGGCGCCATGGTCAGCACCGTCAGCGCCTGGTAGATGCCATCCCCGATCGCCGTGGACGGACCCAGCGTCAGCGAGTCGATGGCGCGCTTCGCGGCCCCGCGGTCGGTCGAGGGCGGCATCACCGTGGTGGGCGTGCCGGAGAAGCTGACGATCCCCAGGTTGAAGCCGCTGGGCAGCATGTCGACGAAGCTCTTGGCGGCCTCCTTCGCGGCCGTGATGCGGCTGGGCGACACGTCGGTCGCTTGCATCGAGCGCGACACGTCGATCGCGAGCACGATCGTCGCGCGCTCCCGCGGCACCGCGATGTAGGCCGTCGGCTGGGCGTAGGCCACGATCAGCGACGCCAGCGACAGCAGCGCCGCGACGACCGAGAAGTGACGTTTCCACGGGGATTCCTGCGGCAGCAGCCGGTCCAGCCGCCGGCTGCGGCGCCCGGGCACGAGCCGCGCGCTGAGGAGGATGTAGAACCCGGCGATCGCCGGCACGAGCAGCAGCCACCACATCCGCTGCGGCGCGAGGAAGCCCAACTCCATGATCACGGACATCTAGGGCCACCTCGCCGCCATCGACACCGCCCCGAGGGCCGCGACCACGGCGAACGCGAGCGAGTACAGCGCCCACCGCGCCGTCACCTCGGTGTCCCGCTCCTCGTAGCCCAGGCTGCTCCCCAGTCGGGTGTACACGCGGTCCAGTTGCGCCGCGCTCGCCGCGTCGTAGGCCAGGCCCCCGGTGATCCGCGCGACCTGCGACAGCATGGCCGTGTCCGGGGCGACGTTGTAGCGCTGGCCGTCCAGATCGACGTAGCCGTTCTGGGTGCCGAACGCGATGGTGTACACGGGGATCTTCTTGCTCGCGGCGGTCTGGGCGCTCGTCACGGGGTCCTTGCCCACGGTGTTGCTGCCATCCGACAGCAGCACGACCAGGGCCGGAGCGGCCTTGTTGTCGTTGCCGACCGGTGCCTGCGCGATCGCGGCCAGGGCTGCGTCGATCGCCCCGCCGATCGCCGTGCCGTCCTGGAGCTTGATCGAGTCGATCGCCGCCGCCACCACGCCCCGGTCCACCGTCGGCACCGTCAGGGTGCTCGGGGTCCCCGACAGGGAGACGATCGACACGTTGTACTGGACCGGCAGCTGATCCACGAACCGCTTGGCGGCCGCCTTCGCCGCGTCGAGGCGCGTGGGTGTCACGTCCGTCGCCTGCATCGACTGCGAGGCGTCCAGCACGACGACCACCGTGGCCCGCTCGCGCGGGATCCTCTCGACGCCCGCAGGACGCGCCCACGCCCCCGTGATGAGCACGAGCGAGCACAGCGCCATCGCGACGATGACGTGGCGGCGCCACTGGCGCTGGGGGGGCAGCACCGCGGCGAGCACGCCGGTGTTCGTGTACCGGATGCCGTTGCGCCGGGAGAAGTGCAGCCCGATGATGTACAAGGCGATGAGCAGCGGCAGCGCCAGCAGCGCCCAGAGCCGTCCGGGGGCGAAGAAGTCGAACGGGCCGACCGGGGTGGCGATCACTTCGTCACCCCCTGCGGCGGCGTGTGGAGCACGGTGGCCGTGCGTCGGTAGTTCAGCACGAACCGGGCGATGTCCTGCACCCAGTCGCGGTTCGTCGCCAGTTGCAGGTGGCCCACGCCCGCCCGTCGCATCGCGATCGCGATCCGCTCGCGCTGCTGGGCCGACGCGGCGTCGACCAGGCGACGCGCCCGGGGGTCGGAGGTGTTGACGTAGCGGGAGAAGCTCGACTCCGGATCGCGGATGAGGATCTCGCCCACGTCCGGTAACGCCAGCTCGGCGGCGTCCACGACCTCGACGCACAGCACCTGGTTGCGCACGCTCAGCCGCCGCAGGCACCGCTCCCAGTCCGGGGGGACGTTGGGGTCGATCTCGGCGTCGTCGGCCGTCAGGAAGTCGCTGACGACCACGCGCAGGCCGCGGCGCCGCTGCATGCGCGTCATCTGGTCGATCGCCTGGGCCAGCGTCATGGTGCCCGGTGCCCGGTCCGGCACGATCGGCTCCTCGAGCATCCTCCCCAGCAGCGTGTAGAGCGCGGTCCGGCCCGACCCCGCCTGCAGACGCTGCACGCCGTCAGGACGGTAGATGAGGCCGCCGAAGCGGTCGCCCACCTTCTGGGAGATGAAGCCGAGCGTCGCCACGGCGGCGATGCCCAGATCCCGCTTCGTCACGCCGGCCGTGCCCCAGTTCATCGACGGGGTGACATCGAGCAGCGCCCAGATCTCCAGCTCCCGGTCCGCCACGGTGTCCCGGACGTGGGGCACCAGGGTGCGCGCCGTCACTGCCCAGTCCATGCGGCGGACGTCGTCCTGTCCCGGGACGTACACGCGGGCATCCCCCGGCTCGGACCCCGGCCCGGGCAGCAGGCCGAGGTGGTCGCCCTGGAGGAACCCCTCCAGGCGCCGCACGATCGTCAACTCCAGGTTGCGCAGGGCCGCCTCGGGCGCCAGCTTGTGCAGCGAGATCGTCTGACCGGTCGGTGCGGCCAACAGGCTCGACGCCGCCAGATCGGGCTCCTCCTCGACGACCTCCGCCGGCGGGGCGAACTCGGGATAGGTCTGCACCACGAACGCGCTCCTACCGCACCGTCGCTCCGGCGGCCTGGGACTGGGCGGAGTTCCAGACGGGTGTCGGGGCCGGCACCATCGCCATGATCCGTTCGACCACCTGCGAGGTCGGGACGTTGTCGGCGATCGCGTCAAAGGTGAGCAGCAGGCGGTGCGCCATGACGTCCGGAGCCACCGCTTGCACGTCGGCCGGCAGGACGTAGTCCCGGCCGTGGATCAGCGCCAGCGCGCGGGCGGCGCTCACGAGGCCCAGCGTCGCGCGGGACGACACGCCGATGGAGATCACCTTCGCCAGGTCGGGCATCCCGAAGTCGGCGGGATTGCGGGTGGCCATGACCAGCCGCACGATGTACTCCGCCACGAGGTTGTGGACGAAGACGTTGGACGCCATGTCCTGCAGGGTCAGCGTCAACGCCGGGTTGAGCACCGGCTTGGGCTCGGGGGCGACGATGGACATCCGGCGGAGGATCTCGAACTCCTCGCTGCCCTTCGGGTAGGGCACGTCCACCTTGAGCAGGAACCGGTCGCGCTGCGCCTCGGGCAGCGGGTAGACGCCCTCCGACTCGATCGGGTTCTCCGTGGCGATGACGATGAACGGCTTCGCCACGGGATACGTCACCCCGCCGATCGACACCTGCTTCTCCGCCATGAGCTCGAGCATCGCGGCCTGCACCTTCGCGGGCGCACGGTTCACCTCGTCGGCGAGGACGAAGTTGACGAACACCGGCCCGAGTTCGACGTCGAAGCTCTCCTTGGCCATCGAGTAGACGCGGGTGCCGACGATGTCCGAGGGCACGAGGTCGGGGGTGAACTGAACGCGGGCAAACGTGCCCCCCACGACGGTGGCGAAGGTGCGGACCGCGAGCGTCTTGGCCGTGCCGGGCACGCCCTCTAGGAGCACGTGGCCCTTGGCCAGCAGACCGACCATCAACTGCTCGACGAGGTGCTCCTGGCCGACGATCACCCGCTGCACCTGCGCCAACGACTCGCTGATCAACCCGGAGGCCTGCTTCACCGACAGTGTCGCACCGGGGATCCCGCCGGCGGCCGGCGCGCCGCTCGTCGGCGCGGCCGGGTGGGCGTGGTGAGCCGGAGAGGTGGGGACACCGCGGTGCTCCGCCTGGTCGTTGGTCACGGGGGCCTCCTTGGCCTACTTGCGCCCTGGTGCCGTGCGGGTGGGGCGGGCGCCCCACCCCGAGGGCTGTGGTCAAGCGTATCGCGCCC
>JGI20166J26741_11448696_pt1 | contig 13501 bp, 8 predicted proteins | sample TergutCu122P5_FD_26741 | JGI IMG/M metagenome (IMG submission 26741)
GCCAGGTGCGTACGACATGCCGTTCGTGGGATGAAGGGGTGTTAACCGACGTATGCCTCACAGGGGTGTTAACCGACTTATGCCTCACCCTGTATATACATGTCAGTCTGTCCTAGTTTGTAATATACAAAAAAATGTATCTTATGTCCTTTTTCAGTGTACATATGTCAGTATGACAAAGACATGATAACTTGCTACCTAAGCTCCCTTACACTATGCACAGCAGCAGTTGACATGGCATAGCCAATGCCAGGCCACAGTCATATTGTAGCTGTGCTTTGTCCACAAGAACATAATGTGATTTTGCCCAATATGCCATGATCAGTCCCCCCTAACTCCAGCAATGGACAAAGGATCAATGCATAGGGATATATCTGTAACATGTCGCTTGACAAGGAGCACATTTCAAATTTACCATTTTCTTTTGATAAGTCCACAATGTTTGTCAGAAGTCACCAGAATATCCTACTACCAGCATTAAGTTTTAGATACACAAGACAGCAACTTAATAAGAATTTGAGATGATATTGCTGCCTTCAGAATTATAACTTGCTGGCACAGGGTTAATTCAACAAGTGCTGTCACATGTGCACATGCCCATGGATGTGCGTGTACATGCACGCACGCACGCACACACATATTTCATAAACTAACAAAGAATGAACTCTGGGGAGTGTCTCATTTAAATGGTACTGCATTACATAGCACTGCCTCCAAACAACGCAGTAATTTGGTTCAGGTGGATGCTCCACCAGAACAAATTCAGTCACCCTGAAGATGAAGGTGACACATTTCTAGGAAACACTGAAACAAACACATTATACTACACTGTACAAACACCTAGAAAGACCATCATACGAGAAACCATATATAGCTTCTTTAATGTGTGTTCTGTCATACCCTGAGTTGCTTTAAAGAACATAAGTCCACCTGGCAAGAAGAACCTATCATCATTTTCTTCAACACCGTACACCAGGCGGTAACTACCGCCCGCTCCTTTGATCATGCGTTGGTTCAATCTGTGAAGAGAAAGTAAGTTTTAGTATCTACTAGACTTAGTAAGTGTGGGTCTTACTGTAGCTGAAATTCACTTTTCCAACCACTAATTCTTCGAAACATCAACACAAAAGGACTTCCATATGCTATTCAAACTTACAGATAACATACTTACTTGCCAATACAAAGAACAAATGATGAATGACGTTAAATAATCATTGTTCATATTGAGAATCATAAGAAACACAAGAATACATCTTGTGCACAAAATGCAGAGTTTGTTTCACATTAAAACTGGTGCTTGAAATGGTTAATGGACTAATGGTCTATTTTGGTAGGATGAAAAGGAAGTCCAACTGTTGGAACAGTATTACACTGTACTATTTTGTTGTATCTATAATTTGGCATTTACAGAGATGATCTCATTTACTGGGTGATTATATACTTAGGAAGACAGCTGTCGAGAAGCAACACAGAAAATGACGTACAAATGAAAGACCCATTACTACACTGCAGGATAAAACCATACTTGAAAGGCAGCTAATAAACACTTAAAAAAGGGGGGCAAAGTTCAAATACACCAAAACTGCATAATGGAGAAGGAAACAGCACACTGAATTTGGGAAAAGCCTGGTGCCATCCAGTTCAGATCTTTTATCTTATCATCCACAATCTAATAGCAAAATTTTGATTTTATCTGTAGGTGTGTACGGGTGTGATACCTGGTTTCTCACAAAAGTAGTATATACAACTTACATCTATTGCACATAGATTATTTAACTTGGGAATCTAAATGTTATATGTGGCCAGTATTGTTAAGAATTAGCTAACTTTTGGCTGGGACAGCAGTCAGTATAGTGACTCACTACAGGCTAGATGGACTGGGGATTGAATCCTAGTTTGGGGCAAGATTTTTCCACACCTGTCCAGACCGGCCCTGCGGCCCAATCAGTCTACTATACAAGGGGTACCAGGTCATTACTGGGAGTAAAGCAGGTAGGGCATGGCATTAACCACCCACACCCATCTAGCACCAAGAGTAAAGAAAGAGTACCTTCATGGCAAGCTATTGGGTGAACTTTAAATTTTTTTTTTAAATTCTGGTTATTTGGTTTAGCACAAGACAGGTGAGGACAAAGGAAACATCTGGAAAACACAACATAGCAGACAGACCAAGGTAGTAGAAAGAGACTGCTCATGTTAGATGGGAGAAACGATATTTCGAAAGTGAGGCAAAGAACATTTAATCCTTGTTCTAGTTTGTCACTCAGACTTAATGGGTGGGACTTTGGGAGACTTCAGAACTGTAAAAATTTGAGACTTTTGACAGTTTGACCACCATAATTTTTTAAGTGCGTGGCATGAACTTGAGTACAACACTCTTTGGTACATTACCACACACCAAGGAACTACACGAGTGATTTCACAGATTACAACATTAGGGTATAGTTAGCCAATGGGGATATAGTATTTAGAAGAATGACTTTATGTGCCAATTATGACTACGAAGTCAGACACAAAAATAATGAGACTGACTCTGTAACTCAGTAACCGACAGTAGGAGGGGAAAAATGAAGAGATTGTATTTCACCTTGAAGTATGCACTCACAGTGTAACAAGTTTCATCCTTTTCATTTTATTCTGTAGCAGTGAACAAGTGTTTTAATACAGATGTGTTGTTTTGCTCAGTTGGAGAATGTCTGATTCAAAAAGTAAGCAACGAGTTAACATCAAGTTTAGCATCAAACTGAAGAAATTTGTGATGGACACTTTTCAATTATTGACTGAGGCTTATGGTGAAGACTGTATGTTTTGTCCATGTGTTTTTGAATGGCACAAATGATTTTTGGAAGGCCGGGAAACCGTGAAAGATGATGACTGCCCAGGTCATCCACGCACATCAGTTACCACCAACAACAATGAAAAAGTGTGACACTTAATTTGAAAAGACCGTACATTGGGTGTTTGTGCAATAGCTCTGGTGGTTAATTTTAAATGATTCATGACCATGCGCTGATGATTCATTACAAGAAATATGACCAACATATCTGTGCACTGCATCACACACAAAATCAACCACGTTTGTTTAAACTGGTAATTACATGCGATGAGACTTGGATATTTACACATGACCTGAAAACAAGATGACAATACACTGAAAAACAACAATCTCTCCAAGAGCAAAAAGGTCATGAGTCATTCGAAGTTCAAGGACATGCTGATTGTTTCCTTTGATATCCAGGGTGTTGTAATGGCAGAGTGCATTCCAAGAAGCCAGACTGTCAAACAATGGACATACACTGAAATCTTGACAGAATTTCGTAAATGAGTGACAACGAAATGGCCAGGAATGTGGAGAAACAGGTGGATTCTGCATAAGGACAATGCACCATCCCATAAAACTTTCTCTGTAAAGACGTTTTTAGCCAGTAAAATATTACTATGCTTCTCCTGATATTGATCCATGCAACTTCTTTTTCCATGCTAAATCTGTGCTCAAAGAAACCCATTTTATGTCGGTAGAAGAAGTGAAAGCAAAAATGATGGATGAAGCTCCTGAACAGTCTTAGTGATAAAGATCTGCACCACTGCCTTGAACAGTCACAGCATTGTATGCTGCTGCGTTTAAACTTGGAATGGGATTACTCTGATGGTGATCACAAATTACTTTTTTGTATTAAGTAAATAAAAAAGAGTTAAGAGCATCAGTCTCCTTATTAATGTGTCAAACAGACCTTGTGGTTGGAATTTATATATAGCCAATTGAAAAACAGCATGAAAATTTAAGGGGCGGATGAATGTTGGACTAGGGAACAAGCCAGTGTGTACCAATATCAGGGTAGAAGCGTTCTGGTTTTAGCTTTGGGCAGACGTGTTTTAATACACTCCACATTTTGGATTTTACATACTAAATTTGTTTAATTAGAAATTTTCAGTAATGACAATATAAGTGGGAAAAGTGCATACTGTTACAGGGAAACTGGTTTTAACTGGTACTTACAGATTTTAAAATACATTAAGTACTGTAAAGTATTAACATATTAGTGAAGTCACTAACATGAACCAAGTGAAGTAATAAAATTTCAGTACTACCTTCACAAATAAATCAAAAGGAATTGTATTATATCAGCACTGCCCATAATAAATCAAAACATATAACTTAATTCACCATCGCACCACCTAAAGTCGCAGTTGCCATTCTTCATTTACTTTGGTCCCACTTAAAGACTGCTGTGTTCTTTGATATCAAGTGTCACGCTGAATGACAGACAAAATTGGTATAAACCGTAACATTTTTAGCACAATATAAACCACAGCTATTCTGTTAACTAACCTTAGAATAGGTCTACTGTTGATATACTTCTCAGGTGACAGCCACATAATAAAGGCACATCTTCACCACTTTTGAGACAGGCAACGCCTCTATCATCAGGGGGATGTGCTGGATGAAACAGCTCTGTTTATTGTATGTATATACATATAGGCATAGGCCTCTATGACTAGGTCATCATTGTCTAGTCTCAGCAGATATGCACTTCTGTTTGCTGGAACATCTACAGTTCCTATTTTGAACCTCATGAGGAACACACTAACCGTGTCTAAAACTGGAGGCACATATGGTGCAACGTATACTCTGATCAGCTTGTGTGTGTTGCTGCACATGTTTCTGTCTGGAGCTCGAATCCTTGCAGATATCTGAGGCACTGTAGTATTTGTCTGAAAATATTCTTAATGTGCTGAATTCTGTCCCTTGGACTTCCAGGGGCACAAATGAGTGCAGAGGGAACAGCATATTTCTGTAATGGGGAATGGTGAGGACACAAATGTAGGTAGCAAACTGCATGTATAGGTTTTCTGCACACTATGTGCATCAGTCAACCATTTGGTTTCAACACTAAAAGCATATCAAGTAACAGCTGTGGATTACCCTCTGCAGTTTCCACCAAGCACCGTATGTTTGGGTGGATGCTGGACTGGTATATCTGGGAATTTCCAGCTCTTCCTTAATGCGGCCAAATTATGAGCATGTCATTGATGAATATGCGCCAATAGGTGGATTTCTGAGAAAACACTGTTAGTGCACACTGCTTTAAATGCTCCATGCAGCAACTGACCATCCACCTGGTCACAATTTTCTCATAGTTGATAAAATAAATTCAGAGGCATGCTGCTTGGAACATATCTATCCTGGTCATTGAGCGGTGACAGTCAATGGAACTAAGGTGAACAATAACACTGTCTTGAAACTGACTAGGATGTCTGTGTTATGTAAGGTGATGAGTTGTATATGTAATTGCTCAATGAAGGCCTCAGAATTTTTTTTGTGAAACTGACAAGGTCCCATTAATGCACTCAGTGTTGCTACCAAGTTATTACGTTGATCAACTAATGCCATTCTTATGTGTCTTGGGTAGTCTACATGGTACCAGCTGCTGTGATGCCATCAGTCTTTTTTTCTGAAAAGGGCACATTTCAAAATAAAAGCAGCAATTCTCCTCTTTAATGTGGCAGTAAGACTGGTGCATAGACTTCTGTATGTAACATCACTTAGTAAGACATGTCACCTTACTGTGGGACTCAAGGTAGTCACAATGACACTCATGTTTCCAATGTCTTCTTGTAGCAACAGTAATAAATAATGTCTGGCCTTAAAGTATTCTCCTTTTGTGGTCTTTGAATGCCTTGGAACAGAGCAGGCTTCCTGTCATATCTTCTGATCCACAGGTAGATGATGAAATGATATTCACACCACTGGTAAGCTCTCTTATGTTAGGTACAAAGTCAAAACACCAGTGAAGGTGGTTCCTTTCTTAGCATGGGTACAGTCACTAGACCCATTATTTGCTGTGGTTTACATGTGGATGAACTTATCATGTTTCCAGAAATATTTCAATAATGTGACGTGTCTTTCAACTGCAGTGCCACTATGCACCCAGCCCTGGACACACAGTGCCACAAAGGTTATCAGTGGGCTACACACTCATTAGGTCTTAGCAATACTGTCTGTTTTCTACATATGCAGTGTATATTCACATACCAGTAAACTACTGGTACAGTGGAAAATAGGTTTAGAAGGCTTTGATGCCAATCTGATGTTTGAAACATCACAAACACAGAAACAATCAAGTAGGAATTGGCACTGGGACAAAAAGGCTAAATAAATGAGAAGCCACCACTTCTTAATATGGAAAGATGCCAGTTGCTAAACACTGGGAACAGAAGTCTTCCCATGAAGTTGGACTATATAAGCTTTCACAGCACCTGAAATCCAGCACTTTGAAAGGGCAAGAAGGATACAGTGCAGTAGACATGTGTCAGACCTTTAACCCTAGGCAGGAATCCTTTTGCAATGATATCCCGGCATCCAGTCTTAAGCAAATGACTTAGATGCTGCAATATTCTTCAACAACTCAGAATAATCACACATATGATTTTCCTTGCTTTCTGGTATGAAACATGATACAGTAATAGCCAGTTTTTATTCCTAGACCAACCTACAAAATATCACTTCCCTGTTACCTTCATAATTTATAACCTCCTTACCTCTCAATTAAAATACTTGCAACATTATGAAATAAACAATTACAATCTCCACACACACATTTTTTAGAGATAAAGTGAACACGCAATGAACACCGTTTTCTACTGAACATTATATCTGTTGACAAGTGGACAAACTCTTCACCCAACCAAATTATACCACCCGCTGTTTACTGACAGCAGGTGGTGCAATTATAGAGCTGAAATAGCATAGCTGGTACAATGACTAGGCTATGGGATGGATGACTGGAATCACGGTTTGATTTCTGGGAGGGGCCAGATATTTTTCACTTCTCCAAAATGCCTACACCACGGGTCTTTCCCTGGAGGTAAAGTGGCCTGAGCATGAAGCTGACCACTCACCTTCTCCTAATGCATGGGGCTATACATCCACTCCCCTCATGTGTCTCCATGACATGCAGAGGGATGGCTTTACCTTTTACTTTACTGTCAATATAATGTGATGCTATAATATCTAGTAATGATAACACAAAAGTACCACACAGACATCACTGGTAGAAGAGAGAGAATATCTCCACATATACAAAAAATTTGAAGTATCCTAATGAAACTGGCATCTATTATTGCATACTTGGGAAATACTGCTTCAACGCACTCCATGTTGTACAGCTCTTTCACACGAATAGGTGTAAGATCTGGTCTACTGTCCTTGCTAAGGGCTTCTGCAAACTTGCGGCACAGCTTGTTTCTGAAAATTCCAAACCAGAAAGAGATCCTCATATACAATATCAGCTGTTTTTAATTACTTTATATTAAGCCTCAACCTGACATATTTTATTTCAAAAGGGTATACAGTCATATATACAGAGCATTTGACAAGTCACTGTGCAGTTAAACACACACCATATAATACAGTACTGCACACACAACTAACAGCAATTGCACACAATACACAAATGGCGTGTTACAATCTGCACGTTTTCACAACTGCCAGCTGTGGTGTTGTGTCACCACCCTCTGCCACAACCACAGCTGTAACAACTACACAGTGATTTTCTGAATGCCCTGTAGTTCTATTAATAGCCACACATTATAATGAAAAAGCAAAGTGGTTCAAATTTATGTGAACTTCGGTAGCTGGCTATATAATGTGACAGCCCTTGGTCAAGGTTTTACAACTAAAACACGTTGGCTAAAAGTAAAATAAGATCATTTAATACAGTGATGTTGTCTTCACTGGCCTCTTATCAGTTAATTCTACCACCTGATTGGTATAATAGACAACCCGTAATTCAACGATTCAATTTACACCTGCTGACTCCTTTCTATGCCATGCAACTGAGTTGGGCAACATGTTTAAAAATGTTATTTTTAGTGTAGATTGTATTAACCTTTACATAACAGATTTTAAGTTGTCTAACAGTGCTACTGGATATTTGCGAAATGAAGATTAAAAACTGGATAGCCTGCGTCCAGGATCGAGGGAAATGGAAAGATGTCATTGAGAAGGCCAAAACTTTCAACCATTAAAGGAAATTCAGCACCTAGAAGAAGAAGAATAACAGTGCTACTGTATGGAGTCTCTGAAGAGGTATTCATATTTTAGTGCAGAGTAGAGAAACGACGTAAACCTTTAAGTAATAATGATAAATCAATGAAATCAACAACATTTTAACCTAAATAATATAATGTGTGTGTGTGTGTGTGTACAGATTAAATTCTTTTCAACACAGTTATTTTTTAATTAGTATAACAGAAATGTATGAACTACACTTAATCAGTCTAACATAACTCAGTTTATTTTAATTCAAATTGTTGCCTTTAACCTGTGTTACGTTAGACCTAACAAGTGTAGTTTATTCAGTAATAAACACAATGGGATAGCTTCCATAAAGATAGAAATTCATTTTAATGTCTTTCTCTTAATTTTCAATAAAGGTCCTCTACCTAACAAAGGCACCTAACACTTTCCTTGTAACCTTACATTCTCTACATACAACACTGCAACTGCATCACTAGCACAGGGTAATGCTTACTGCTTTCTTATACCCAGTCTGCTGACACTGGTGACAGCACCTGGTGGCCTACCCAGTGGCTTCAGCCAATGAGGCCACTTTACAGTAAGTGCCAGTAAGGTCCTAACTGGACACAAATAAAATCTGTTCTTTATAGTTCTGGGGCCACAAGATGAGGAAAGAATAAACTGTTCAAAAATTACTGGCTGTAACGGGTGAAAGAAGATTTCCTTTTCCATCTCCTTTGTCTTGCAACTAAGGGACTAACACTGGGAGATATCTACCAGACTTCACCGGTACACCTGAGAATACCACACTACCACGGAAACTGCAAATCTCCAACTTGTTACTACTTTCCTTACATTAATGGTGACAAGTGATATCAAACTTAGGTCTTTTGAGTATCATGTTAGTGGTTCCCACATGCAGGATATAGTTTTGGATGGCTGTGAATCACATATGGACAGCAGTCTCTACTGTATCAGTCTCTTGCGTGTCCAATCCAAGCCGTCAACATGTTACGTCCCACTGCTGTCTATGACTCACAACATAAGAATCCCACATCCTGTTGTATGTCTAAGTTATTACATCCAGGATGTTAAACATCCTGCCACTGCTAAGTTCCGTCCTAGGAAACACTCAGAATTGTGTACAGTGTTTGACTGCCATCTTGGTATGTGTGACTTCAGGTTTCCACTGTGAAGTAGATTAGAACTGCGCTCTTTTGGGCTACTGATGGGATTGAAAGGTTGTCCCGAAATGTCAGTAATGACATACCACTACTTGCTGTGCAATAATCCAGAACAGTGCAGTTCTCACCGTCTTGGTAGTTACCCAAATCTTGTTGCTAAAATGCCATTTCAGTGACCCCCAAAACAGATAATTTCTACTTTAGTCTTTACAGCTTACATTTCCATAATGACCCACACTATCTTAATCACATATTAAACTCTACCAAAATTAATTTACTTAAACTTGGGAATATGTTTTTTCACTTGCAGTGCCAACCTAGGATATCAAGAAGTGGATATCCGAATCACTTACTGTGAACCAAAAGTGGAATTGACTGATACATTTGCTATGGATGTGTAACAAAGCACCATAAAAAGGCATAATCAGGAACAATGTCATTACAGATAATGTGGTGCACAGACAGAAATGCTAATACAGTGAAATCTCTATCCATTGTTTCTGAACATACTTTTAAAAAAGAGTAACAGATGCAGGAGAACAATACCTGTGGACATGTAATAGATGAGTCAGAAACAACAGACAACAAAACAAAATGAAAACTGTATATTTTCCACACAGTGACACAAAAAATAAATAAAAAGTTACTTTAATACTTATGCAAACCACTTTTTAGGAATTCTTTACAAAGAAAAGAAGAAGAAGAAAAATACAGAATGTTGTATGAGTAGACCACATGTCTGTCTGTACTTCTGTTTGCAACCTAGTACCAGCAACTAAGACATTTGTTGGATTTCATGAAATGCAATACAGGTGTTCTGCACAGAAAGGTGTACAGCAGGAATGAGGTTCATAAAAACTGGCGCAGTGAAAGGCATACTTCATTTAAGAGTGTAAATGAAATTTTGCATATATTTTCCACACTTGCTATTTAACATGGTGCATGACTGTGAATTTTGTGAAAACCAGCACAATGAAAGCCACAGTGTACTGAACTCCACATTTACTACCTGATTTTGGTAAAATTCAGTACAAAAAATATGAAAATAATGCTGGCAGGTGGGTCCAAGTTTTAGGAAAATCAGCACAAAAGCCTTTCATGTTCTTATGGGCAACAGTGAAATTAGATTTGTGTTTGTAATAACATCCTTCTCAGCATCTACCCCATCACTCTGCCACATCTGGCCAAGTCACAGTGGCATTTCTTAAGTACCATTACGGCTGTAATGGTAATTACCAGTATAGGCAATTTACCAATACTGTGCATTCAAAAAAATATCCCAATACTGTGCATTCAAAAAAATATCACATTATGTTGCTATTTTTTTCCTCAGAAATGATCATTCCAGGAATACTGTAGGTCAGGACCAAAAATTATGAATGAATGATGCAATAAAATGACATTTCAAGAAGTGTTGCATCTGATATAATTACATATTGTTTATAAGGGCCATTTTTTGGGACCAGAAGAATTAAATGACACATCTGGGAAAGCAATACATATGGGAACAATAGATACATGTTTCACTGTAAAAGTTATTGTGGTTTTATGAAATGCACTTAATATTCAGACAATAAACTATAAGCTATAATGGAAACACTGCAATACTGAAAGGTCCCACTCAGCAACATGAAGCAGACATACTAGGCATAAGCCTCCAATGAACATACCTCAATGTGAGATGCTCTCCTGATATGTCTATACCCCCAAGTGAAATAGCATCAATGATGTGAAATGTTGTAACTTTGCGTTGTGACCTGCCCTCACCCTTGAGTTCCTTCACTATCTCTCCATACAAAAGTGTATCTGGACTTAGTTCAAGGTTCTCTATTTTGGACCACCGAGTTCCTTCAAGCCTGAACACTTTGTTGCGACCCAAACCTACAATAAGTCAGGTGACATTATAAGCATTCAAGAGAAAAAAGTCAATTTTTATTCCAACAAAGCAGGTTCTTGACTGAAACTTTCTCAACCTGAAAAATATGCCAGTAATAACAGTGCAAGCAAATAACAACAAAGCATTACAAACACAACAGGCATATGAAATTCTGGGAAGAATTTATGAGTCTACATTCTTTTACACACTTAAATCAACACCATGAAGCAAACTATATATGCATGTGTGAGCACACATCCAGTCATCACTCCCACACTCTCTCTGGATTTTGACACTTGATAGTCTCCATCCTCAGCTCAGACATAATTAAAATTGTGTGAATGTGAGAAATATCATATCCCTATTAACACTGATATTTAAACTGAGCTACAGGTTTATTCTGCCAACCACTATTTGCATCTTTCACGCCCTCATCAACATCCAGATGACATAAAATTATACTGAAATTAATTAAAAAACAGAATTCACCAATGTGAATGGTTAGCAATGTCCAACAAATGATAACAGCCACCTGAATACCACACACCAAAGAAACACACACCTTCAAGGAAAACAAGAATTCAGAAACAAATGTTTATTAGCATTATGTTTATTGACATCTACTTCCTAATCTCCTATAAAAAACAGACACTTCAGTAGTTAATTTTGTAAATCTTAATAAGATGCATGTGGGTATCAGGCAGAACCAAACAGTGGAGGTTAGGAGAAAAAATAGTAAGGTGGAAGAGAGAATGATAAAAACAGCAAAATCTCAAAATGACTATTATTTTGGATGACAGAACATGTGGAAAGTAAGTCGCTTCTACTGCCACACACATTCACCAGCAACATTCAGATTTGTAGGGCAGACAGTTACAGAGTTGGCAGAAAATGTGGAGAAGGTTATGACACAAGTCATAGGAGAGTTCTGTCATATAATGCGTGTGTTGTATACTGCTACATAAACAGTTTGTTAGGTTATATATTCTGCCTAACAGACCCACTCCAGTGCTTACAAAGAAGACTATACAGTGTGTCCCATGAATCATGTCTTAAATAATGGCAGCATACTTCTGCACAACTTGGGTATGCATTCTGATTCATTTTCCTATTCCACCTGAAACCCTAAACAGACACATCAAGTCATTTACATATCTGGCAACATCTAACATCTGAAGATGTAGTTCATCATTTATTCCTGCTTTGCAATAAACACTATTTCTTTTAAGTGACTCCACACACTAAGATGTAATGGGCTGAGATCTACAGACCGTGATGAAATAAGGTGATTAGCATATTTGAAATTCAGCTCTGTTGAGCATGTATGAGCAGACAGCTTAGTTATTCATATACCCAAAGGAAGAAATGTTATTGTGCCTCAGACCCACATTCAAAAGAATTTTTCAAATGCGAATGGCTACAGGATACAGTACTGATACATAATCATGAAACACAATGTTAATCAACTTCAACTTTTTTGCACTCAAGTAAATGGGACACGGGGTGAGTTATATGAATGAAAACGAGTGAGCCATACAAACTGGTAGACACTTTAATCATGAAGGTGTAACACAGTACAGACTAGCCTACATTAATCATAAATGACAGCAACATGTAACTAACAGTACAGTTTGAGCACATGTAATGAAGGATACAGGCTATGGCCTGTATATAAATGGGAACCACAATGTGATAGGAGGGCACCGTCCGGCCAAGGTACCATTACAAGGAATGGTCATCAGTGCAATGATACATTTTGCAGCAGTTGCATTATACACAACAATGAAGTCAGCAAAGAACCAATGTTAAAGTGGAAAGTCACAGAAGAAACTATTTTACCTGGAAAAATAGGCACTATACATACAACAAATTACATGGATATCATGCAAAAGCAAGATACACTAATGGCAAAAATAATGCTTATCTACATGATACTGACAAAAGATTCTGTGAAGAGATCCAATAGAAACTTAAGGAAGCCCCTGATAATGGACCAAAAGGTTTAAAACATGCCAGGCATAGGATAATGGCTACAGCAAATATAGTAGAGGCACTAGCTGGTGAATGGGCCTATTTATTCAACAACAAAGGTTATGTAAGTGAATATGAGTAGAAAAGTTACTTTACCTAGGAAAAATGAACATTTTTCCCCGCTGTCTCTTGGGTTGCCCAAAACAATGCAGTGCCAATCATAAACTGATTTGAACACACATTCTAAATTTTCAGGTCCCAATTCAGACTCCTTTGCAGACAGAAGCGCTATAACAATGTAACACAAACAGCATGGTCACTATTAACAGCAAAGAAACCATTTCTCTAGAGGTATACAGGGTGTCCCAGGAGGAATGTGAAATACTTTGGGAGAGTGTTCCTTATGTTAAACTATACCGATATAACCCAAAACACCTATATCCAAAGTTG
>JGI20166J26741_11448807_pt1 | contig 13497 bp, 9 predicted proteins | sample TergutCu122P5_FD_26741 | JGI IMG/M metagenome (IMG submission 26741)
GACAGTGGTAGAACCGGCTTTGTTTGAGTGAGACGTGTTTGAAATGACAGCGCCGATCCAAAGTCCCGCCAAATGCGAGGTGCGTTCCGTCATACGATTTATCAACGCAAAACGTCCAGCAGAAATTCACAAACAAATTTTTGCTGTTTATGGTAATGTTATGAATCGGCAAACTGTAATGAAATGATGCCATGAATTCTCCGAAGGAAGGAGTGATGTTCACGACGATGATGATGAGGTGCACGAAGTAGTCATGACGTGGTTCAAAGGGCTGGTGGCAGACTTCTATGACTCGGGGATACAGAAGCTGGTTCCAAGACTTAATAAATGTTTGGACAATGCTGGCGACTATGTTGAAAACTAAAGTTATGTTCAGGCAATTCATTCACAGTGTCGATTTGAAAATTTAAAATGTTGTACATGTTTAAGACCTTTGTACCTTTACTTTCTGGACTCGCCTCGTAGTATGTATATACGTACACAGGTATATATGTATATGTGTATGTGTATGTGTGTGTAGGTGTGTGTGTGTCTGTGGTAGTATGTATAATGTATATATGTACACATGTATATATGTGTGTATGTGTGTGTGTATGTACATGTGTTTGTGTGTGTATGTATGTACGTGTGTATGTGCGTGTGTCTGTGTATGTATGTATGTATGCACATATGTATGTATTTATATAAGTATGTATGTATTTATTCATCAACATATATATGTAGGCATGCATGTGTATATGCATGCATGGATGTGTGCATGTGTGCATGTACATATGTGTGTGTGCGTGCATGCACGTGTGTGCACGCATATATACGTGTTTATTTGTGTGTGTATGTATGTATAAATGTGGGTGCGCGCGCACGAATGTGTGTGTGTGTGTGTGCGCGCGTGCGTGCGTGCTTGTGTGTGTATGTACGTATCATGTAGCAGATAAATTCCATTACCTATGAATGATGGTGGAAAGTACAGGAAGTTTGATTAAACAGAATACACAGGTGAAGACTAAACGATATTAAGCTCTTGAAGCTACAGCCAAATGTGTACCAGTAGCCCCCATTATAAAGGTACAGATGTTGGAGAACATTAACAAAATTTTGAGTAAATCAAAGATTATGTGTGGAAGTGAGGTGTGGGGATTGATTAAGGCAGGGAAAGAATTAGATAATGTTCATAATAGATTGTTCAGTAAATTAATGGATATACAGAATTGTGTAGCCAATGGATTTGCTGAGATAGAACTTGGAAGACAGAGCAGGAAAAGCAAGTGCATAGCACAGGTTGTACAATATTGGTATTTGGTTGTCTGGACCTTGGCGATTCAGCAAAACATTATTATGAATAAGCTGTGTGCGAATTTTGATTATGTTGAACTAAGACATTGAAAGGGAAACTGTATAATATTGGATTAGAATTTGTGTGGAGGAAGCAACAGGAGTGTAACTTGAGAAAAATAACAAAACAGAGAAAGACAGATGTAATGATACTGAAAGACAAAATATTTTGCAAAAATGTCAGAGAAGAGCCCACTAACACTACATCAAGAAATGAACTTCTGTTGGATTAAAAAAACATGTACAGAATGTTGTTCAAAGGATGAAAGAAGTGGAATAGCATGGTTAATGGCAGGAGTGTGGAAGTTGAATAGAAAGAAACACAGATACAAAAAGCTGCCATATATTTTTAATTAAGCAAAGACGATTTCAAACACATATTAGAAACTATAAAATGAAATTTTTAAATGAAAAATGGTTAACTGGCAATAAAGGGGTAGCCTACAGAATAGTATTAAGATGCAGTTATAAAGATCAGATAAGAAACTTGAGTGGATGTTAGACAAAGCCAACAATAAATGCTTTAAGGAAACAGAAGATGTGTATCATAAGTATCAAATGGTTATAGGCTACAGTCATGGCACTGTAAGAACTTTACTACTACTACTATTACATATGAGTATTCACTGCTTACTCTGTGCACATGTGCAATTTGGACTGAACCTCATTTCAATCGTACTGTTGCTGCTTCAATAACAGAAAATACAAACTATGTGGCACACCACATTTCTATTTCTGGCACTCAGCATCAATTTGAGATGAAAGTGAAGACAAAAGTGACATGATGATTATTATGGAAGACAAATGAAAAATGGTACTGCATTTGACATTCAGAAGACCATGCATCATGATATATTCTTATAATAAAACCAATGAGATGCACTAATTTCTCAAATTTATTTTTGGAATAGAAACCTACATGTTTCCAACAGGTTTTCTGTTTTTCATCAGGAGTCAAGTACTGTATACACAGCAATAGGTATATGTCATACAGGTTATGCTGACTGCTTGCTAGTGGGATCAGGATGGGGTCCCATCTTGATTCCAGTAGGAAGCTACTGGATGACCTTAAGGAAAGGAGAGGATACTCTCATTTGCAGGAGGAAGCTCTAGATCACACTATGTGGAGAGCTCGCTTTGGAAGAGGCTTTGGACCTGTTGTAAGACAGACTACTAAATGAACATCCGACTCACCCTGACAGTTGGTGCCAACTGAGTTTGGGCCTTGTCCACAATGTCTATCCATGGAATCCAAGAACCATTGTTTTTCTTGTCATAAATCCACTCAAAGACAAGACGATGTTCAGGAAACAGCTGGTTTCTGGCTAACTTGAAAATCTGGGGTTTTGGGTAATCTGCATTTTGTCCATTAAGCAATGCTCTGTAGAAGGTGTCAAATATTTTCCTGCTTGCACCTAAAATAATGTTGAAACTTCAGTTTCTCTCTTTCCCTTAATAGAAACACATTCATTCTGTAAATAAAGCAGCAGCTACATATTCTACCTACAAAACCAACATATGCAGACACTATATACACAACAGTACAACTTCTAACCCTAAAATTTTAGATGTTTGTACGGTGCTGTAAATATTCCAAATAGATACTCTTAACTATGTATACACTACTTTCCTGGGTTTTACTGCATCTGATATCATATTAGCATTGCTGCAGATATCACTATGACACAAATGTACATTAGTCCTGTAACTGTATCATATTTTAATATGTATTAAATAACTTGTTGTGTCATATTCTCTGATGATGGTGATGTAATTACTGAGAGATGTAGGAGAGATAGACTTGCATGGCTGTGTATATTATACCTTTGTTGGTTTAGTACACAGAATACATATTTCCACTGCATGGAATGAACAACATTAAGATAAAGACAGTGGTTAATATCTAAACAAGTTTAATTAACAAATCATTTGGAGGAAGTGGGTGTGAAGTTAAGGAAGATACTATTGTAACTGGTACTTGCAGTAAGTAATATACGAAACCACATTATAATCAGACTCATAAAACATGATTTTACATGCATGCTAATGAATCTCCTATAAACAAACAATACTGCCAGAGTTTTAGCTATTTTCAGAACAAAGAAATTCACAAACACACATATACAGACGTTTCTGAAATGCCTGACACCACTTCAGTGGCTATGCATAAAAACAATGTAAAATGTCTGTGTAAATATGGGTCCTTGGATGCTCCAAATGTTACTTATGGTCCCTTTAGTTTGGTAGGAGAAGGGTAAAAATTAATGTGTAATTTTGTCCACAGGGAAGTGTTTACTTATAACACACCCATTTAAACATCACGGTTACTGTTTGGTAACAAAAAATTATAACAGTTTCCCAAGACATCACTGTGCATCCACATGACATGCTGCACGTTTGGTTAAGGACTGCAGCATGTGCTTAAAAATTCCAGGCATGTTACATACAAACTTTTAACTATCTTGAACCCTTTTTAGTTTTGTTACACCATTAAATGCTGTAGCATATGCAACACTTTTAATAATAATCCCATTAATAAAAATAAAGTGGGTTTGAGATATATATGTGATCTTGTGAGCCTTGCAACTGGTCCACTCCAACAAGCAAACTTGATATTTCTTATTCCAAAATGCTCTAACACCAATACTAAAATAAAGCAGAACTCCATCATGCATGAACTACACACAAAATCTTTGCCCATTGTGATTTATACATTATGGATTGATACTTTGTAAAAGGTTATGATAAACAGTCTCTTGCAGCCTATAATGGAGAACACCATGGCCCACCAATATTTCTTACTATGTCCACCAAAACACTGAATGAAAATCACTGGCATCACAATGGAATGATTCCATGTGGACTGATATATGTCTACAAATGCTGATTGTGAAATTCATGATGCCATCATGAGAAAATCTTACCACATCTATGAATATCACAATGGGCAAAAGAAGAGGATTACTATCAAACTAGTGAAGAAGTAATAGACAAAACCCTATTGTTGTGTGAAGCATCCAACTGTCTTTCTAATATGAAACCAAAAGTACTTCTTCATTCAGTCCACGTAACTTTATTTGTAAACAATTTTCCTTTTGTTTACAGTAACTATCTACAAGTTTTGGCTTCTATACCTAAGCCATCATGTGGCTGAACCACTATAAAAGAATGAAAGTATCTTACTAGATTTGTATCCGGTATCAATGCAATCTGGTAGTGACATCTCACAGCTTACAACAGTTTACTGTATATACAAAATTGTTCACCCCTGTAGTATTAATGTTGAATTTATGTTACTTTATATTTACTTAAAATTATGTGAAGTTCTTAACAACCTCAAAACTTTCTTTAACAATTCTATTTGATGATTAGAATTTATCTTGTTTTTTTTAAATACACTTATGACCAATCACTTTTTTCCTTACAACGGGCCGATATTTTGTTACATTGTATGCTGTTGTCTCATCTGGTTTTATTTCCTCCTAGTATTTCAAAGAATTTTAACAGCTTTATACACTAATTATAACTAAATATAACATCATGTAACAAATACAACACTGAAACCACAGGGCTAAACAAAACACAATAATATATACAACAAACTGGTGAAAGGTGTGAGATCTCACTACCACACTCAATTGATACGTGATGTACAATTATTTTTGTACTTTTCTATTTTTATACTGGTTTAGCCTGATGATAGCTGTGGTACAAAAGCAGAAACATGTAACAAGTTATCGTGAACGAAAATAAATTTGTACTTTTGGTTTCATACAACAACACTGTGCTCATTACGTGTAATCATGTGGGGTTAGGCCTTGCACTGATTGCAAACAGTAACAATACAGGAGCTGCTCATGCATGGCCTGCCAAACAGTGAAGGAAATATGTGTTCTGCAGTTGCAATCCCCTGTATGTTGGTCCTATGATGTTCAGAAACATCTTCCAGGATTCTGTCTTCCAGGTCCGCTCTTAAGGTTGTGGTCTGTTTTCCTCATTCTGTTTCTGCAAACACAGATGTTCACCTGTCCCTAAGAAGCTGAACAATGCCAGAATTGCTTTACTTTTTGGAGTTTCTTTACTGTAAACAGCAGTTATAGGCATGACAAAACATGATGTTCATACCAGCTGACCATGTCTAGCACAGAACAAGGTTTGGAATCTTACAGCAACACTGTCACCTCATCATGCATACAGGCAATATCATGTTTAAGTAAGGGGAGGGTCTCATGCAGCGAGACTGCAGTGTGGGTATGGACTACACTCAGTTTGTGCTTCTCTTTTCAAGCAGACCATAATTAAAAAATGAAATGTCCCACGGATGAATCTTTATTAAACACATGTTGAATTGTTCGGTGTATAGAAAATGCACCTACTGTGGTGCTACATATTTTGGCAACACTGCATAGCTAATGTTTTGGAAGAAATCCAGATTATCAGATGAACTAGAAGGAACACACGATTAAGACAATACATTTCTTTAAATAATGTTTTATATCATTCTGTAATATTTAACAGCTTTGTTTGTAATATTTTGTTGCAGTATTTCAGTGATAATAATGGAGTGAGAGAAACTAATTATAGGTATGGTGGTTTGCATAGCTGAATAAGTAGCAGAATGATTCAAAGCTAACTGGGTGCATGTCTCACTTAAAGTACTGGAAAGTTAATAATTTGTATGGAAGTGAAGAAGGGATTATTAACCCAAACTATACCTGTCATAGTAGCTCCAAAACCCCACACCAGACAGAAAACAAGAATGCACTGAAGTGACACAGTGCTGACTTGAGACTCTCCTTCCAACATGCGTATCAGCAACACGGAGAAGGACTGTGATGTGAAAAGAATGCTTTGTATACAACAAGAACCAAAACAGAATAAATTTCAAATCCACATACATTTTTGATTGATGTTATTTTGTTTCAGTATGCATAACTGGAATTTTATAATTTGGTTAAAAAACAAAAATTCACACTGATCTTACTCATACCAAATTTCTACAAACAGCACAATACAGTGACACATTTGTCATACTAGTTATGTTGACTGTCTGCTAGTGAGGTCAGGATGGAACTGCAATTCCATTCTGACCTCACTAGTAGACAGTCAACATAACTAATATGAAAATAACCATTGCTGTGAATACAGTATTAAGACTGCTAATGATGGACAGTAATTCTGTCCGAAACATGTAGAGTTCTTTACCAAAATAAATTTGAGAAACAGTGCAGCTCGTTGGCTTTTATTCTAAGAATACATCATGATGCACGGTCCTCTGAATGTCAAACTCAGTTCCTAACTTCAAGAAAATACTATGCCCATTACAAATAAAAACCACCTAATTAATGCTGTTTGAGGAAATAATAATTACTTATTTTGAGAATCAATTGGAACTCAAAATATACTTTCTTTAAAATACACAGATTTTGACAGCTAAACCTGGGAGTACAAGTAAGGCGCCACTGTGCTTCATGGGTTGATACCAAGAGCAGCCACATGAACATCCAAACTGCATGTCATATCCCACCTATGGTGTGAATGTTCGTGCCTTTTCATTGACAAACATCATATTCATCTAGAAAACTCTAAAGAGCAAAGTCCTTGAGAAAATGATACATAAATCTCAGATTGTCAAGAAAATGTCTTCCTTCTTTTTGTTAAACCTAAGGTGTTATTAGATATTAAATATTCATCACAATGGGAAAGAATTCAAAGAAGAAACTGTAGTTTGCAATGAGACCTACAATTGCTTTATACAAATAGGGATACTGCATTTTGCATTATTTCAGAACAGAAAGTGTCTCTCGGACATTTAGCTACTATTGCAATTTTTGTGGAAAACAAAGAATTCTTAAAAATCTAATTTATGTTACTTACATTATAAAGATGAATATCTGAAGTTACAATAAAGAGTTTGCAAGATGGGTGCATAACAAAATTCAAAACAGCAGGCACCAACCACTGTATCAATTCTGCTAGCAGCTCTAACTGTTCTGGTAAAATCTTTTCCTTAAGCACATTGCTAAAAGAAGCATGAAGAGCTCGCCATCCTAACTGGCTTGGTTCAACATAAATCATGCCACAACGTGATACTGTCGCTGGCGAGGCCTCTGCCAGGTCAGCGAGCTCGAAGATCACATTCATCTTTTTTGACATCTGAAAATAAAGGTTTCAAAATTGGTCTCAAAATCATACCTTCACTGATGCAAATCAAAAAATTCTAGTCATTCTCAAAACTCTGGTCAAAAGAAGTTGGATTTGATGTAGATCTCCTACCCAAACCTCTCCTATCACATCTTAGTCTACACTGCCTGTCTCACTAACTCCATGCAAAACTGTTCTTCTTGAGATGTTAATAGGAAGTTCCTCAGGTAAAAACAGAAATTTCCTGTATTTTAAGGAACCTGCAGGTTCCCTACCTGATCAAAAGATCCTGCCACCAGTCCCTATCCTGAGCCAAATAAACCCAGTTCACTTCACTACATAATATTGTGGAGGACCCTCCATCTGCACCACAACTGTACACCTTCAATCAGCCTCTTCCTGTCATGTTGTCAGACTATAAATTTATATGCAATTCTCACCACCCCCATGCATGCTACATATCAGGTCCATTTCACTCTCCTTTGTATGACTGTCATAATAGTATTTGGTAAAGGGTTCAAATAATGATGTACCCCAGAACTCAGTTTTCTTCACTGTAAGGTTGCTTCTTCTGCCCTGGGTTCAAACAGTCTTCTCAGCACTTTGTTTTTGAACACCCTCAATCAATGGTCTTCAATACACAAAGAATACAGAGTGGTCTACTGTACTGGTAACATCAACACACCCTTGCTTGGATGGTGATTTACTGCATACATACTACCCATTACCCATCTAGAAACAATCACACAATATATTTTTATCTGTACTTTAAGCTTTAATATGTATTTTAAAAGACGTGTAACATCTCAGTGCATCTATCCTTTGTAATGTACCTCCCTGAAGACTGCCACATGAGTGGCCAAAGCCAAAACATATAGGAGGTAAATGGCATACATAACACACTTCCACACAATTAATGCACATTTGTCAGTTTTGGTATCATATCTAATTTCTCAGTACACAGCTCAGGATCATTTAAATTCTTAAGTGTCTGCTCAGTGGGCTGTAGCATTATCATGAAGGATGACTTCACTTTTAACCAGTTCTGGATACTTCTCCAAATGCATCACACAGGTGGTACTGTAGAGATTACATGCATTGCTATACATTCTTCATTGAAACCTGTAGTACAGTATCACACACAAGAACACTGTATGCCAAAATGACCATATGTTTTGTGAGTGACAGGTTTCGTCAAACCACGTATTTTATGGTGACTGTGGATGAAGCTACACAGAAAACTGTCACTGGAATATACCAGTTCACACACACGTGCCCACATTTCACTGATTGTAATAACCCTATTTAACACGTTGTTCCCTTGGTGACAAAACATGTCCAGATTGATGTGACTAGTCTTGTAGTAAATCTACTATTGCTGTAATATCAATGGCTTAACACCCACTTGGCAGCAGTCCTGTGGAATTTTAATTTGTGTCATAGAACTGAAGCTCTGTGTACCCAGAAATCCCTTACACTTGGTTAATAATGTTGCCATCTGTGAAAAATTTCCATTGCACCCACAACATAGAGAGACAGATTTTCCTAACAACCCAAATTAAACTTCTAAAGAGGAGGAAGTGACAAATCAGGCACACAGTCTACCTCTAATTTGGTGAGCACAAGGTTTTCTTCAGGGTCTTATCACAGGTACATGACACCAACTTTTTCAGGTCAACACTGTACACAGAATGTAACACTTCCCACCACCTTTGATTTATTTTAAATTTTGTGGCAAATACATCTACACTCACAAATGCACGTAAAGAAAAATCTTAGATATAACATGATTCACCACCTCCTTCAATCTCACTTCCTGCTCATTCAGTCAATTCTAGGGGTGTCTTCTCCCATGCCGGAATTTCAAATCATCACCCTCTTTCCACCGATCTCATTGTCCAGCATGACTTCTTCAAGAAACGAAGGACTCCTGAGATTGGTCAGGCAATGAAAGAGGGTCTATTTTCATAGGCTGACCAAATTTTAGAAAACTTCAGCTGATTCTATTTAAAATTTAATTAACTCTGCTATAGGAGCAAAATTCCCAAAATACCGAAAAGTCACATACATTCGGTTCAGAGGATAAAACCACAGACTTGTCAATGGAAACAGTAAATGCCAAAAGAACCTCCCAAAGGGTGGTCCAACTGAGACTCCAACTCAATCAATGTTTGGCTAGAATACCTTCACAATCTAGTGTCTATCTTCATCCATGCACTGTTCAGTTATGGCCTCTGACATATCTGTGTGAACAGCCATGGAATATTCACTGTAACGAATGCCAGCAGTTGACACTCTTCTGGTTCAGAATATCTGTACCCACCTTGCAATATTCAGTGGTACAGTATGATCATAAAGTTACTCATGGAGCTCTGGATGGCATTTTCATTCATTTATACTGTTCCACTTCATGAACTTTATCTCTGCAGGAGGTTGCCAAAACAATGATACCTTCATGGTTAATGTGTGTGCGCATCGGATGGTAACATTTACAAGTATGCCACATGCTTTCAGACACATACACTATACTCCAATTCCCACACTGTCACATTTTTGCCAAAAAATAGAGTTGTAATGATTCACAGAGTGACTCTTGTATTTCCAGATAGGTGGTGAGAAAACAAAGGATTCTGAACTAAATGGTCCTTTATACACGGCGTTTTAACATTATAATATAGCAGGAAAAATGCTGTAATGAACCTTCGAGTTTCATAAAATGTAGGGAATTTCTTGACTAGCTGAAAACCATTTAGCTTCTCAAGAAGGACTCTGCTACATGGATTAAGTAAGTAAGTAAGTACGTACATAAGTAAATAGGGCAGGAAATATTTATTTTTATGTACACATTGGGAAAGTCACATGGAGGTACCCAGAAAAAATTTCCCTAGCTTGAACACACAGTTACCATAAGCAAAAATGCTTGTGACTGTCACCACATATTAGATGTCTTCCTCATGGAATTCCTTAGTCTACTCACAAAACCACTTACTCACACATACCTTGACCAACTGCAACATATGACCAGAACTGACATTCCTGGACTGCCTTATTTAGTGGCCTACAGAAAAAAATTGCAGGTGGAATTATCCTTCCCATATGTAGGTTGTAACAGCACCTCCCATTGTGTTTTATAAGACACAGAATTCACGGTGTTAGCAAATGGATTTATGGGACTGACCGATATTATACAACAAGCTATGCGTAATACTCATATATGATCTCAGTGAGTTTTTCTTGGAACCAGATCTCTCGTAAGCTTCTATTGTTAGAGTACTTGAGTACTCCAAACCACATGTTACAGACATAATTCAAATGGAGATGCCATCAGTGGCTATGGGCTAGTGACAAGGGCAGATATTTTTCTATTCCATGCCATGTCTCCTACACAATATGGCTGGTGGTAAACAGACAGAATATGAAGTAACCACTCAGTAGGAGTGCTTAAGAATGGGTCACTCCCTAATATGTCTTTATGGTGTGGGATTTAATTACAGATGGGATAAATTTTACATTATTAGAACTCTTGGACATATGTTCATTCACAGAAAGTACCGGTACAACAGAATATTTGCCAAAATTAACAAAAACGCAACAAACCTGAATTATCTCTCCAGACATAAGGCAGAGTTTCTTATTATCATCTAACACTGTGTTCAATCTCTCAATCCATATTGCATCAACTGGTCCATCAAACAGGATCCACTTGCGATCTGGCGTAGGAGCAGCTGCGTATTCTCGAAATATATTAGCCAATACACCTGGGACAGTGAAGCACAGTTAATATTACCACTGGCCACCAGTTTTGAAATCAGTTGTAACACAGAAATTATTATAACTTACCATCAAACCATTCATGTGACACCTGATCAAAGCACCCAAACAGCTGCCCCAGAGTAACTGCTTTTGGATTGATGATCTGGTAATGAACTCTGAATTCTTCCATGGTTGAATTTGCATTTACACTTATAGCTGCCAATGCTTCAGCCAGCATCTAACATGACATAAGAGTGTTTGAAACTTCAAATTCCGATCAAAGACTGTACAAATGCACCAAAATTCCTTTAATCTGACATCCAATAATTTGGATATTCCAATAATCAGCCACTTGAGTATTCCCAACATCAGAAGTTCTGCTTTTTAGCAGAAACAAAAAAGTTTCATGAGTGAAGCAAGCAAATCCTCAGCAACATGTTCAAAAAGGCTTCAGAGCGTGCAGCCACATTAATGGTTGTATCTCCCAAGCCCTTGTCTCATACTGTCACATTCTTCAGCTATGAAGAGTATCTTTTAATACACATGCCCTCATGCAGTGGATATGGCTTTTTTAAAACAAACTACAATCCCTGAATGTTTATATTATAATGCAGTATTACCAACCAACAATTTTGCCCATAAAATATACATACCTTATATAACTGAGTCTTGCCTCCCATAGGTAGTCCTACAATAATAAGGCCATGTCGCACAAGAATCATTTCATAGACTTGAACAATTTTCTGCATGAAAGAAGGTGTAGCTTGGAGGTTGTGCTGTGCAATGCATTCTTTCAGAGAACTAACAAGCACATCACACTCTCGTTGTGGAAGTACAATTCCCGGAAAAAGATCTGAGTAGATCCCTTCAAATAGTGGCACATCCTACAATAATGTTAAAAAAATCTAATTAAGTTATTATGTGGAGGTAACAGCTTAAAATCATTCACATCAATTAGAGACAAAGAAGCAAGTTTGCTATAAGTGTGGGATATTTAGGACTTTACCAGAAATTACACTGAATGAAGGATCATTCTATTTTACTGTTACTGTTACTACGTGAAGACAAAAAATTCTTCTTTTCTCATATTTTTTTAACCCATCACACTTAAACAGCTGACATTATATCTATTAGACTATTATTACCAAAATATGTAGCTTTGTGTGTAACTGTGAATGTTAACAATGGAGCATAACGAATATACTAGATTTCCAACACTCCGATTACATATATATGTACATACTTACATAGGTGTACAAACACACACACTTACACACACATACAAATATAAATACATACATACAAATACAGGGTGTATCAATATGATTGGAGCGGTTTCAATCTGCCATTACGGCTTTGAAAACGCACACAATAATAAGTTTCCCACAAGGAACGAAACAGCAGGTAAACTTCATGGTTACACCGTGCATCAATAATATTGAAGACTTTAATAACCAACTGACGCACACGCAGTTTTACTTATTTTAAAATGTTTTAATAACTCTACGTTTTTTAACGTTGTGTGCATCAGTTGGTTATTAAAGTGTTGAAACAGCAGGTGTTCAAGTTTTGTGCGCATGCGCAATCCCACCCCCCCCCCTTCTCTCTCGGTCTGTGACGTAACAAAGCGATAATGGTCACTCTGTGGTAGAAAGCGTTTTGTGTGCTGCAATTTGCGAAGCACGAATCAGTTGTTTCTGTGCAGCGGGCATTCCAGCGACAATTTGACAGTGCAGGATGGCCACGTGTGTCAGAAGCAAGCGTGGAACGAGTGAGACAGTCTTTCTTTAACCCCTTGTGACTACTTCCTTTGGAGTTACGCGAAGGACAAAGAGTTTGTGCCACCACAACCCGTGAGCATACCTCATTTGAAGAACATAATTACCGCTGCTGTGGAGACCACACCCGACTTGCTGATCGGAGTATGGCAGGAATTGGACTATCGCCTCGATGTGTGCCATGTGACGAAGGGTGCACACATCGAACATTTGTAGGCATGTATCATAAGCTTGTAGAGTTACTCTTTCATTTCTACTTTTTTTTTTCTCCTGGCGCTACAACCCCCGATAGGGGTTGTATTTTACAGCCCTCTAGTGGGCTTTAGCCTCCTCGCTTACGAGGTTTCTTGATCACATACAACGACGTGCCACAGTTGGTAGGACTCCTCGGAACGAATGATCAGTCCGTCGCAGAGACCTCTACCTGACAACACACAACACTCACAACACAAACATCCCTGCCCTGGGTGGGATTCGAACCCACGATCTC
>JGI20166J26741_11449030_pt1 | contig 13496 bp, 10 predicted proteins | sample TergutCu122P5_FD_26741 | JGI IMG/M metagenome (IMG submission 26741)
CCCCGGCAGGGAGCCGGTCTTCCTCTGTGCTGTTTGCCCCGTTCGTACCGTCCTTCACCATAGCAAAATACTTCGTCCCAACTTCAACCTGTTTCTTTGCGGCTCCCTGTACCACTATGTTTGCCCATGAATTTATGTTATCTGTCCCGGGGGGGGGGATGCATTGTTTTCCTGTTGGGACACTCGTGATACTGATGTCCGGGTTCATTGCACCCATAGTAAATTATGGGCTGCCCCTCATATGATATTAATACTCTATTGCCCACTATTGACATGTGTGACGGTATATGTTTCTTGAGGTCTATCTCTACGATCCTAATTCCGTTAGATACAGGATATCTATATCCCTCGAAAATAGTTCTTCAGTTATTGCCCTCAAGTCACCATACTGAGGTGTGGAATCGTGCAGTTTCCTGTCCTGTACCTCAGGAGGGAGTTTCGCCACTCTGACGCTTCGCACTCCCATTCCCGCTCTTTCTATGTATACTACTGATAACTCACCGTTGTCGTGAATATAGTCCAGTTGTTTCTGTGTCGTTCGTAGTACTGCCTGTAGTCTCGCAACGTTGATGAACTTGATTAAGACTCGGCGCCGTGGGCCGTCGAATTGTATCAGTCTTACGTCGTTCTCCGGTAGTTTTAGTTTTTCGTGAATACATTCGTGCATTTGATAAGCTGTTATTCTCGGACTCTTTGGATCAGATATGCATACTATGGTGTTGTGACGTTCGCGCTTGTTTAGTCCTTCACTGTAATCACTAGATCGCCCCAATTAAATCTGGGTTTTATTGACCAATGTTTAAAACCAGCTCCCCTACACTGTCGCGTTAGCTGTGTCGTTTCTGTATGATCGAAGCCCTGTAGAGATGAGGTTTTCTCTAACTGACCAGAGTGCACTGGAGTCCACACAACCCTTGTACAAAGGGAACCGGATCTCTTTGCCGGGGATAAAATAGCCATTGCACAACCTTAATCATCCACCATCATCTAGGGCGGAGATTAAAGAAAGAATAGTGCCTTAACTTTACTCCACACTCTGAGACTTCATTTCCTATTATTATTATTATTATTATTTTTTTTATTATTATAAGTATTCAGCCCTTGGGCCGGTTTGGGCAGAGACCAGAGCTCAGTCAGTCAACTGGTATAGCTCTGGTACACTGCATCCTAGGCAATTTCTTAGGCGTAGTTTGCCATTGCTTTCCCCTGAATTTTCTCTTATAGGATGAAATTTCTTTATATATATGTGTGTGAAGCGTTTTATAGCAATTTTGAGAGTAAATTTTTGTCACATCATTTTGTAAAAAATCTGATTATGCAAATATTTATCCCTATTGATTTAAGGTTATTCACTCATTAGAAAATAAATCTCATGGCAGTATGAATTTGAAACTGAAGCTAACCCAATTAAATACCAACAACAATTTGCACGGGCCTCCAGAATAAATCACAAAGCGAAAGAAAATTTCAAAACACAATTCGCTTTGTGACAGAGAACAGAGATACACTAAATTTTTATTGAATAGTACAAGGGAAATGCGTGATTCCAAGAGCCCCTGATCGTTGCAAGGGACGTAAAATTGAATGAATCAATAAAATAGCACGTTAGTCTGGCTGATGTCTTCTAATGTTTATTGTCCTTTTACATGACACGAATCCTACACAGGCGCTTTGAGTCAATATACAGCATTTCTACAACTTTTTAATTTATATTATCCTCGTAATATGGCCAGCCTACGTGTTAAAATAATGCATATCAGTTTTGCTATAACAATATAAACGCCAAAGCCGGTACATAAAATTTTGTTGTGCCGTTCTTCCATATTTTTCTTCCTTCTTTACCAAAACTATTATGAAAGGGGGAAGAAATTTGTGACGATTTTCATAAATAATTATCTCAACTTATCTGAAATTATCTGAACTACATATATTATAATACACATAAAATTCATAAATTAAGAATGTAACTTAATTTACAGTACTTTCGTTTAGAGTCACCCATCACTCTGATAACGCAGGCTGTAACACAGTCTAGCAGAATATCAGGCCAACCATCTTACAGTGAAGGATTTTCAGGTGAGACATCCCGGTTGTGTTTCAATAGTATAATAAACAAATATAAAATGTAGTCTAACACAACTTTCAATTACATAGTTTTTCTTCTGTATGAAGCTATAATGTTTGGAGGCAATTGTGTTCCACTATACGAGTAGTTAAGTTGTCGCCGGTGGTATTCTTCAAGCCTAGTCAGTAGGATGTGTGTATCTGCACCCATCCATCTTTCTTCCAGTTTGCCTAACATAATTCAGATACATTCGGATTTAAGAGTCCCATTCAGGTGGCCCTGCACACTTGTGACACCTAATAAAAGCATTCCACTTTACCGTCTAATGCTGCTATTTTTTTTTCGTATGGAGATTCCTCGAAAGAGCTTTGAAACATGCAAAAACGCGATAAATATTAAGAAATATTGATCGAAATCAAGGAAATTGTACTACTTGAAATAACAGTGGTATGTAGGAAATTGATAAATCATTTGTTAACATATTTAGGAGAAGGCAAATAAACCCTTATGGCCATGTGTAAGATTGAAATCCGCAATGGAGTATGTTTTAAAGGAAAAGTCTCACGGATCGTCCCAAACCGAAATGTTTTCCGCGCGTAATGGAACACAGATTAAGAAGAAATGCCTGACATTACATGGAAAATGAAGATTAATATTTTCAGACCTGAAAAGTTATTGATTCCCAAAAAATCAAAATATATTATGTGTTTCAGAAATTGAAATCCTTTGTTGACACTTAAGAAAAGGGATTTGAAAAATTGTAATTGGATCTGGAAATAAGAAGTTTGACGTTAATTAACTCGAACAAATTAAACCAAAGTTTATAAAAAAATCCACTTCCCTTATATTGCTTGATACTGAAGATGGAGGCATTATTCTTCTCCTACAAGTCGTCCTTTAACAGTTGAAACAATCTTACATCAGAGAAGAAATGAATCATGAGCTTCAAATCGTCCCATTGATTTTGTTTCACACCCCTTTCAACTACTCTCTCCAACTGATACATGTTAACAGTTGCAACCAGTTATTGATATATTTACATGTGTTGAAGCCTTGAGTACGTAACTTAGACGAATTCAAATAGGCATTGTTTTTGAATAAGAGATTGCAAGAGTCACTGCAAGAATCTGATGTCGACGTAGTGCCGTACGTAGCTACAAGATGCCACTACAGCTCAGAGCCACCTGCGCTGGACATCAATTTCACTGCTCTACAATCGTGACATCACAAATAACAATAGATAGTGTGGTCGAAATAAGGCACATTTTCTAGTATTTTCTCTGTGTAAATTTCGCAGTTCTACTAAGGGCTTCAACAGTTTGTTAAATTGTTGCCAGGGGTGTTCGAATAATCTTATTTTATGGTGGATCGAATGCAAAATAAAAGTGAGATAAATTGTCAGTTGAAGGTTTTAGAGAGAAGGAGAACCGGAATTGTCTTCGACACAGTTCCACTGGTCAGTTGGCAACAAATAAATGTCTGACAAAAGGCCGAATAGTGTAGTTCAGCCTCGCTTTCTTTCTCTGACCTCGCATCAGCCATCTGTTTCTATTCCCTGCAGTACAAACCACCTTCAGACAAAGAAGGTTTTACAACGTCAAATAAATAAAAATACGAGTATCAATAGTAAAGTTAGCGCTCTTGTGACAAATAGAAGGGTGTTTGTGTCCCTTTTCAAGCAACGTGTTTTTCCTATTGTGTGTGTTTAATTGATTATGTGTAACTGTGTGTGTCTACTTTTATGTGCATATGTGGGTGTCTAATTGTGTATTTTCAATTTTGTGGGTTTATGTGTGTGCTTTTATCTAATTTTGTGTCTAATTTTGTGCATCTAATTGCATGTGTCTCTTAGTGTGTGTCTAAAGGTGTGTGTCAAATGATGTGTGTCATATTGTGTTTCTTATATATGTGTCTAGTTGAGTAAAACACATATTTATGTGCCATGATATTCCCTAACTTTTTAAAACGGTAACATGAACATTAATAATATCATCTCCGGTTAAAATAAAATCAGAAGGCGCTATCATGTGAAGCATGCTTTTTTAGATATAAAACGTTCCAGAAAATCATACTCCTGAAAATTGTTTTTTGTAGAATATAAAAAGTTGTGAATTTAATCAGAAATGTCACTACATGCAATGGCTTATTTATGTGCTGCTACGTGTCCATTTCTTTCTGTTCAGCAATTTGTGCATCTGTATTTTGGGCACTGGTGAATTGCAACCGATAGACACATTAGGTTGTTAGGTTTCAGGTACTCACTTTGGAGAATGTTATGTAATAACTGTCTTGTGAGATGTGACGTAGCTCACTTTTGTAGGTAGGGCAAACCAGCGTTACGGATGTAAATGCAGCCTTTAATTTTAGAGGTGCAGGGAATTCTTGGTTTTTAATTTCGAAGACAGAACATTTTAAATGAAACGGAAAGTCACAAACCGCTAAGTTTTGTTATGAAATAAATTTTATTTAGTGTTAGACAGTGAAACATTTAAGGAAAATCATTAGATTTTCTTCTTGTGTGGTACACGTCATGAACAAAACTTCAAAAGATAAACACATAAATGAAATTTGTGTCAGTCTTTATAGTTGTAGTAACATGAATATATAACATAATAATATAAAATTAATACATTATGCAATATATGTTTTAATAAATGTATTATATATTAAAAATTAAATAATATTGGAAAGACGTTCTTAATTAAATATATATTATCAGATGTTCATATAATGTTGTAAAGAGGGTCAAGAAATCATTATTTATGTAGCGAAATATTACTTAATTCAGATTTACCTTATCGTCCCATAAAAAGCAACTTTTCATATTGATTTTAAATCCACACAATCAATTCTCTGACACAGAACGGGAAATCGAACGTAAAGATCGTGAAAGCTATTACAAGAAATACTGAGTTCATCGGTGCGGTGGTAACATTGGAACTACGAAATAGACAACAGCTGCAGTGACAAAACTATTACACGACTTTTTTCAGACAGTATAAGAAGTATACCTGAAATGGAACAAGACTTCTTTCCTACAGATTACTTCATATTACTACATATGAAACACTATAACATTTGACGAACTAGGATGTTTGCCACTAAGAGCATCTTTATTTAAACTACAGGGAAATAAAGGCAAATATTAAACAAATTCAACAATACACTTTGTGTTACAGAACGTTGTGCTGTCTTTTTCACAACATTTATCTGTGCGCATCTCTAATTCACGTACAGAATGTTCACTGAGTGCATAAAAATGTGTGATGCAGGTGAGGACTTCAGTAACAGAAAGAAAAAATTAAATATGCTAACTGAACATCAGTACCGATCCAGTTCCATATTACATGTACGTAACAAGGATTTCTTTGGTAATTTTCGGAGGAGAAACCATTTTAACGAAGTGATAATTCAATTCCGAAACCCCTTTAAATCATACAGACGTGGATAATACGGGGCTATTTTACACGCTAACCCAAAGCAAGTTTATCATTTGTTTTTAAACTGGTTTTGTCTAATTACAAAAAGGAATAAAATCGCTGTCGTCTAAATACGAGCGAGTGAAATTGTATCAGTTCAATTTACTCATTACTAAATTGTTAGCTTTACGTTCCACATGTAACCTCGGTCAGTGTAAATAATACAGCTAGTAAAATACCGTGTGAAAAGGAACTAAATTTCTTCACTTCGTGTCTGATATATCTAATGAGCTAGAAACGGATTGCCCCGCTTTTTCATTCATTCCCTTTATAAGAATGAGTAGTTAACTGGCTGGCAGTTGGCAAGTAAACTGGTACCCGGTATAATTAAGTTAATGTAACAGTCTACCCATTATCAACTTCAAAACTCTTATGCTTAATAAGCGACTGCACAACAACTCGAACATAAAGCAGAGGGCACTTAGAAACCAGCCCATCAAAAGGAGATAGAAGGCTGGTTGCATGTGAAACAGGTTGAAGCTGTAATATGCATCAAGTGGCTGAAAGATAGCTATCTTCCGAGAAGATAATTTAAAAGAATGCATGGTCAAGGAAATCCAGTAGTTGTATATACCTGCTTCAACCACACGATCAATAATTTCATTAACTCGCTTCATCAGTGGGTCTCCATGGAACATGAACATTCTCAGGCCGTCGTTATAAACTACCCCGTCTTCCAACCTGCACAAGGTGGGTTCAGAGTTCTCGTCCAACATAGAACCTTCAGCATATTTTCCTTTAGCATCAAGATCATCCATCAAAACCGAAGCATTCTTATGGTGTATTGCCGATGAAACACATTTAGACCAAGAAAAACATTTCGGAGATCTTTCAACGTCTGTGCCGTTACCATTCTGGAAATAGTAATGGTCCGAAAGATGGTAGACAAGTTCAGTACCTGAAGCGTACAGTTCATCCATGCTTTGAATTGGTGTTTTGTAGCCGGAGTCAACAAGAAACGTTGTGAGAAATGCCTGGAACACTGTGCTGAAAGCCACAGAGAAACACACCCAGGCGAGGAAAAGCAAACGTAGTGACGGTGTGCGTGGCACTGTTGACACTGCCACCCCTACAGTCACAGCCCAGAAGTTGGTCAACGAACTTTTCAGTGACTTGTACACTTGCCACTCCGACGTGCAGCTGTATCGCCCAACAAGTGTAGCCGAAATGGCGGCAATTACAAGCGATATAATAAGAACTAACCACAGTTCCCCTGACAATATTCTAAAGAAGCTGCTCCATCTGGGATTTTTGAAAGAACAAGGAACATACCAACGGACACTCGTCAGGCAGTAGGAATTAGTGAGGTCCACAAGTGGATGAAACGAAAATGGTTTTGCCACACAACCTAAGGCAATGTAAGCCTTCTTCGCAAACATGTGCCAAATTGAATTATTCATAAATCCCTTATATTTTCGAAAACCAAATGGAAAAGGGACACGGATAAAAGTCATGTTCATCTCTTTCAGAACTAACCGCAGTAAATCCATCTCCAAGCCTTTTACATGCCTCACAACACTCCCATTTAAATACCGTTGCTCAGTATGATACGTAGTAAAGTTCCACCCATTGATTCTTACAAATGCTGTCATAGGACATCCATTGAAGTTGTTACTGAACTTTCTTGGAAAAAAGTCAGTGTTCTTGGTGAAGTGCCCTTGTGCAGAAATAATCCAGCTGTCCAGTAGGGTGATATCATTCACCTCAGAACAACGGTCTGAACTCTGATATGGAAACCAAGTGTAAACCCCCAATTTCATGCCTGTGTCTACATCGTTAACGTTTAATGGGCTGCTATGTTCTTTGTCTATTAAATAATGCTCTCTGTTTACAATAATGCAATTATATATTCTAAGTTTTGAGAGAAAATCAAATATTTCTGTTTGTTGCGACATTGAGAATTCATTTGCTCCAGCCACAACAAATCGAGATTCAGAATTCCAGAACCTTGTCCATTTAGTTCCGTCTTTAGCTAGGTCAAGAAATTCCTCCTCAAAAGTACTGATATTCCCATCTGGTATTAAAATAATGTAATTGCCATCTCTATCTATGAAGTCTGTTTCATCTGGTACGCTAATATTACCATCAACAGTAACAACGACAGGCCAGAGAGAAGTTCGTTGAATCTCTGAAATCAGTTCCTGCTGCACATCTCGGTAAGTGGCTTGCGATGAGATCATTAGAGTTCGCCCTGGTGCGAAATATCTGTGGCTGATGTATGTCAGACTGCGCACCAAATGGATTTCCTGTAAATTAAGGGACGCAGTTGGCAGCAGTGTTCCTTTCGTAATTGCACTGCAGAACGGTATCACCAACAGGATGCCCAAAGTTATTTCATTCTGCAAAAAAAAAAAACACTTTTGTTTTCTCAGCAACTTACATTCCCTGTTTATTGAATTAAAAGTTATTCCCTTCCCAAAATTCGTGTACATGACGGTGGGCTGAAGTGAAATTGAATATTTTTTCAATAATTGTGATTGTAAGTTGGGATTTTCCTGCTTTTACGTTTCTTTTCATTCTCTTTTTATGGAAAAGAAAATTGAAAACCCAATTAAATGCAGACCTGTTTTCAGATTTCAGGAATAAACTTCGGAATTTATGTTATTTTACTAGAACATGGTAAACAAAATATCCCCAGACCCTTTTCTCTATTTTTATTCTGCAAACCCGCCAAGTTGTATGATTAATGAAATTCCGTACACGTGAATTCTGAATATTTCTTCCAGTTGCTGAACTCCCATGACCAGGAGCACACCCTGTAACATCTTGTGGAATTTCGGAAACAAAACGTCCTTGATGAAAATGAGGAACCTGAGTCAGAGCCTGTAGAGAGGGCAAACAAAAATTTGAATTTACTGAGGGAATTCGAGGGACAAAACCTGACATGAATATGTCTGCAGTCACTGAATTTAACGAACAGCGAGCAGAAGCAACTGGACAAAGAGTTGTGAGGATGCTTGCTTTCTTGTTGTGAGAAAATTCTGAAGGGAAAGGAGAAATCTTTAGTGACTGATTATTTCACGATATCTTCAGTCACACAAGCAAATTCTCTGTCGTGAAGCAAGCGAGCATCTTCATGATACATTTTCCAGTTGTTGCTGCTCGCTGTTGGTTTCAATAAATGCTCTTGAACAGCCTGTTGTTAATTTCAATTTAGTCCACCTCATCCATTCAAATTCCAAATGGTCATAATCTTTTCCTCAGGCTCAGGCTTAGGTTCCTCCTTTTCCCCAGGGGCGCTTTTTCTGAATTTCAGAAAAGTTTCGAGCTTGGGCTCGTGGTCAAGTGTGTTCATCTTCTCGAAGTATTCTTCAGCATCGCTCGTACGCAACTTCGCTCTTCACATAATAAGTTGTTGCAGGGACAAACAATATTAATTGAGAAACAGTGAGACAGTAGAAAATTTGGGGCATTCTAGATTTATTATGTTCTAGTAAACTAGCAAAAATTCCAACGTAGTTTCTTGCTCGAATCTCATTTCATGTTTCTAATTAAGTGAAGTTCAATTTTTTTCCAAAGAAAATCAAAATACTTTGTTAATTTGAACTGAGTCATTAGTCCTTCAGATAAACAACATTTTTTGATTCTGTTTCTTTCCTTTAAATAGACACAATATTCTATAATTATAATTTACCAGCTATTTCTGACGGAATTTTCTAGGTAATAACAAATATACACACAACATACAAATATATATATATTTGTATGTGTATGTGTGTGTGTGTGTGTTTGTGTTTTTTTAATGTTTCAATGTAATTTCAATATCGGCAGAGAGGCCTTTCAAATGTACACTTTTTCTCAAGTTTCACCACCAAAATCTATATCTAACACACTTGTACTTCGTGCGTTCTACATGCTTCATCCAACACTCTAAATTTCATTTGACCATTCGAAGATTACTGTGGACAAAGAAATCATTAAGCATCTCATCGTGCAAACTCCACCCGTCCTTCGTTATCTCATCCGTCTCAAGGCGAAACATACACGTATTAATGTTTCCTGGAATTATTCCGCATTGTTTGATACATAAATTACTATAATAATTTCCAGAGCACATTTTTCTGTCACAAGGTATATATGAGTTAAAAGAGACAAAGTAGAAATATTGGTATACAAAAATAATATTTGAAAGCATTTACCGACTGATTTAAGAAAGGAGTATTTTTACAATTTTATGCACTAATCCACTAAGTACACGTAAAGCAGAACTAGCATTGTGAGTTTTAACCTTCTTCCTGTGCTAGGTAAGCAAGTGATCATTGCCTCTTTCCAAGACCGTCAGCAAACGTCACGGGCGTATTTTGACGTAATTAAAATGTAAACGTAGATATTCTCAATAAAGATATACAAATAGTCAAAACATAACAGATTTATTATAATCTAATATTTCCGGGCTATATGTTCAGTAAAAGAGCATGTTAGTCTAGCTGACGCTGCCTGACGTCATCAGATTTTCTTACTTACTAACTACATGCAGCAGTCCTTCTTGAGAAGCTAATCGTTTCTCAGCTAGTCCAGAAATCACCCGCACATTATGCAACCCGTACGGTACATTACCGCATTCACACGTTTCCGCCTACTGCCTCTACTCTTAGCAAACTCAATGCAGTACATGACCCCATTCCACTTCCGGAAGATCCATTTTAATATTATTATCTTCTAAGCGTGGATCTTCCAAGTGGTCTCTTTCCCTTACAATTTCCCACCGAAAACCTGTAAACATCTATACACTTCTCCATACGTGCTACATGACCGTCCAATACTTTCTTTATATTTGATCACCCGAACAATGTTTGGTGAAGAATTATATCACTAAGCTTTTCACTATGTAGTTTTCTCCATTCCCCTGTTACCCCGTCCCTCTTAGACCCAAATATTCTCCTTATCTCCTAATAACAAACACCCTCAACCTACGTTCCTCCCTCAATGTGTGCCACTAAATTTCACAAATTTTACTTCAAAATCAATATTGATGAAACCCAATAAATTCCTCTGTGTATGGAGTTTGTCTGGATGGCAGTAATTTGATAAAATTTGTACGTCGGAAAAATGATATGCCTGTTAAATTACCTACTTACTTCCTTACTTAATTTCTCCATGGGGCGGAGTCCTTCTTGAGAATATAATTGGTTTTTAGCTAGTGAAGAATTTCCTCGCATTTTATGTAACCTAAAGATTTATTACCGCAGTCACAAGTGCCCGCCATCTGTCCCTATCCCAAGCCAGAACAATCTAGTCCGTACCCCCCCATCCCACTTCCTGAAGATCCATCCTAATATTATTCTCCCATCTCAGCCAGTGTCTACAAAGTGGTTTCTTTCACTCGATTTTCTCACCAAAACCACGTATAGTCCTCTCTTCACCCCCATAGAGCCACATGCCAAACCCAGTTCATTCTTGCCGATTTTATCACCCAAAACTATGGAGTTTGGGGACAGGACATTTAGCAAACCAATATGTTTTTTTCTCCACTCCCCTTTGACCTCATCTCTCCTTTGCCCAAATATTCTACTCAGCATCTTTAATTTCCCTTCCTTCCCCCATGCATTAATCTCTTCTGCTGGGATTTGCATAAGTACCTGGTGATTTATGTCTTTATAGCTTTCAAACAGCCGTTTCACTGTCAAAGTCACTCGGCTCTAGCAATTGTGGTTCTGCTGTTATCATCAGAGATTAAGCCAAAATTCTTCTGAGACTTTCCGTCTAAAACAAATAGCCTCAAGCTTAATACGTCAGTATTTATTTCACCTAGTCTCATTCTTCAGACGCAAGTAACACTGGCCAGTATAGTCCTATACTACAAGTCAGGACAGTGTGCTAATTTATGTGCACGTAGATCAGTGTGTTTCTGGTTGAAGGTGGAGGCGGCAGTATTCGTCTGCTTCGAAGAACCCGCTAACCACTAGCCTGGGATAGTAAGTTCATAAGGTTTCTGAGACTATCTCAATAAGGACTGTCCTTCAGCGAGTTAGGAGCAGGAGTGAACAGTGTGGTATTACTGTAAATGTAATTATAAATGGTTGAAGTAGTCACTGTTTCGCAGCGGGTATCGTTTTGAACAAGACCAATTATACGACGTGATTATGGAGGACATGTTAATATTTTGGGTGGTGATAATATCGGTCATTGTGAGAAAATAAAATCCATATGACCATGTGTTCAAACCAAACTCAGAATTTGTTTGTTACTGAATAATTCTGCAACGTCTAACTTGTTGAAAGACAGGCCGTTTCAAAAAGTCAGGACAGTGTGCGAAATCATGTGCATGTGGAGCAGTGTGTTTCTGTAGACAGTTGCAAAAGGCAGTATTCATATGCTCACGTTGCAACTGGTAATCACGCGACTAGTATAGGAGGGTCATAAGTTTTGTGAATCTCGTTCTGAAGGTTGTCTTTTAAAATGACGGATACTTTATGAATGTAATCCCTTTATACAAAGGTCTTTATACTTACAATTCCTTTCTGTTTCGACGTTGGTTTGTGTGAAGCCTGACGCTTCCTGCGATGAGACGCCGTGTGGTTTGGTAGAAGTTGATCAGTATCCGACGTCATACTGGAGACAACAAAGTATCTCCGAAATTTAGGAGACCTTTAACAGATTATACATAACAAATCCCATTACATATATTCTCCAAATGAAACTTCATTTATGAAGGGCGAATCCATTTTCTTTCCTTTCTACGTTTGTGTTCAAATAGATGCGAATAATAGTACAAGACAGTAGAATTAAGGTTCTTTCTTAGCTGTCAATATCGCAGTGCACAACAGCGTACCGCTGAACAGCAACACCGCCAATTGTGTATTTATACTGCATCGTGTTGTGTATTACGTGAAGACCAATATAGGTTTTATGTGATTGAATAAAAGCACGCCTAATTTGACACAGTTATTTCTTACATACAATATATTTTCACTTCAAAATATGACCAAAATTGATCTTAAGTAGCACATTCAAAATATTATTTTAAACTGGAAATTAAATAAACTTTAAATTTTACGATAATTTAAAGAAATTTAAATATATGTCAGTTGCTGTCTGCATCCATAAATGTATTCGAAACGGTTACATTAAGACTGTAACCTGAATTGAAGACATTCTGTGTTTGATGTTGTCAGATATAATCAGTTGGGTCACAAAAGTTTTATTTATAGAAGAGACGTCATTATTGCCTTTTCCCAAGAACAAAGAAGACGAGAGAGAGGGAGAGAGAGAGAGAGAGAGAGAGAGCATTCTAGGGGAATAACCGACAAATTAAGAAAATGCCACTTTTTACCTTTCTAATAAACAAATCTCTTGTTACATTGAGCCACTTTATGTGTGTTTGCGATATTACAGAACACGTCTCTCCTGTGGATATTTGAAGGTAAATTGCACATTACATAGACTCCACCGGTACGAACTGGGATTCGTGTTGCCATTTTTCCTGGTGGTTTATAGGCCAACACCACACAGCGCGACTGGGTACAGTCCATTCTATCTATTACTTGGTCGAGGTATGGTTTTACCAAACGAGGATGATTTAAAAGCCGAAGTTTCGCCTAACATACAGGACGCTGATCAAGTTCAGAGACTAGAAAACTTGAAATCCACTTAAATGAATTCATAAAAGGAAGTTATGCTCAATAACCGGAAATCAAACCAGAAGAAGAAAGCCTATTATGATAAGAAAGCTAACGAGAGGAAATTTGAGGTTAATGATAAGGTTTATTTGTTTTGTCCTGCTAGGAAGCCCGGCAGGTGTCATAAGTTTAGATCGTTCTGGCAAGGACCCTTTATGGTTGCGCAGAAAATGTCTGATTTGAATTATAAAATAGTGGACAAGAAAGGGAGAGAATTTGTGGTTCATATTAACCGTTTAACACTAGAAGCGCCGGTGGTACTTCACTACCTGAAAGCGCCAACGGCGGTCAAATTGACCGCCGTGTGCTTTATCGCCTTTTAATTTATATCAT
>JGI20166J26741_11449141_pt1 | contig 13496 bp, 11 predicted proteins | sample TergutCu122P5_FD_26741 | JGI IMG/M metagenome (IMG submission 26741)
TGGTGACTACATTGAAGGACAGTAAAACTTTGAAACATGTATCTATTTTGTATCAGTTGTAAATAAATAGTTGCCATTATTAAAGTTCCAACCCTCGTATATCCTGCTTCCTTACTCATAATTACATTCCTCCACAAGTGAACAGAATTTCTTTGTTAAGTTCTAACATGTTAATTGGCATTCATATTTATTTTTTTCAGTATATGAAGTGCATACATTGAAAGTATAATAAGAAAGTCTCACCTATCCATCTGTCCATCTACATGTTAACTGAAACTACTTGATGGTGGAGTTTATTTAAATGTGCAGTTAGCAGTCCATACAAAAAAAACTGCTAAGAGGATTTTATTTTAGATCATACTGCTCAATTCTAAGACCAAATCAAATTTTATCTGCTTTCTCACATATGCTCATCCTACCAAAAACTTAGTACATGGCAAAATATATAGTGTATCAAGATTCATAACTCTTATTCAAACATATTTTTTGATAGTGTATGTGGAATGGAATGCAAAGGAAAAACTGACAATTTGCAGTGTGATCAGGTTTTTATCACTACCTTCAATATGAAAAGTTTAAGTTGGAAACAATAAGCAAACATAGTTACTATGGCAACAGTATAAACAAGCTGGGATCAAATGCACCACAGCCAGCCACTGGTATTAAATTTTTTAGTCCTCTGCATGTCAGATCAAGGCTTGTAAAACCATAAACTTCTCCAAATATGTCGGCAACAGGCAGTACAAAATCTAAATCTTCTACACTTGTAAGACAAGAAGCTAATGAAGAAAGTTGTGTTTCTAAGGAAGGATTAAAGCTGGGTGTTGAGACAGAACAAATTGTCAACATACTGAATTATACAATTTCCAAAGTTGAATTAGTGGTAAGTCCAATATTATTTAGGCTGTGATCAGTAGAACTCTATCAGTTTTTTTTTATATTCAATTTTTGTAATAGTGTTTATTTAAGTTACAAATTTGCACTATGTCATGACTTCATTTAATGCAAATGAAATTGAGTTCAGAGATAAAATGTTTCATATCAAAATTTAATAGACTGTGGTCTGATTTTCCAATTTAGTGACTTCAGTCTGTGTTATAATTCCTGTACATGAGTAACCGGAAAGACACAAATTTCAATACCATTTCCACTGAAACCAAAAATCCTGCAATACACCCTGACACAATAACATTTCACACTAATCTCTCAATAAATGATAAATTAAGCTTTATGTTTGTAATTGTATAACACTTATTTCAAATTTTTTAAGAAATGTTCTTCACTCCACTACATGGCAACATATATATATACTGTTTTATGCATTTATGTACAGACATGGGTGGTAGTACCTATAGTAGTAGGTATGTTCCATAGCTCAGGTGGCTTGTTGGTTTATCACCATGGAGGCCTGAGTTTGATTACAGTGGGGTCTTTGCAAGGTTTGTGGCAAACAAAGTGGCCCTGTGCCATATTTTCCTTCAAGCACTTCAGTCTTCCCCTGTTAATTATCATTTCTTCTCCCTTCAACACAGTACAGCCTAGAGAGAGACGCATATATGAAGAAACTGAGTGCATGCACTGCAATTCCCATCTCCTAAATTTTGTAACCTGTTCTAGGGCAAAATAAAAAGGAATGGGTGTACAGCAATTGTAGACTGTTCTAATTTGGAAATAATTTCGACAGGCACTTATTAATTTGTCATATTTGCTCATCAATAACAGAATATAGTTAATTCTAAACTCAATTTTGTCAGGCCATATTAAGAATGGTTTACTCTGACAATTTTGTCACATTACTTAAAGGTGTATGTACATATTTTGAGCCTGTTAACAAATTTTGTGGGGCATGCAGTGGCACCGCGCTACAAGCCAGAAGGTCACGGGTTCGGTTCCTGATGTGGTCATTGGAATTTTTCATTGACATGATCCTTCCCACCACACTATGGCCCTGGGGTCAATTCAGAAATGAGTACCAGGAATATTTCCTGAGGGGTTAAGGCAGCTGATGCATAGCACTGAGAACCTTACCACCTTCATGTGCTAAGTGTCTTTAAATCTGAGAGCTTCAACCTCTTAGAGCCCTCAAGGCCTGTCTGGGCCTGCACAGGGATTGCTCATTTTTTTTTAAAACAAATTCTGATGGTACCTTACATACAGCCCCCTCTATTATAAATGTCACATGTAAGTTTCATTCCATTTAAACAATTATAAGCTTGTGCTTCAAGGACCTAAATATATTTTTGGTCACAATCAAGTATTTCTAAGGGAAAAAGTCTTCAAATCTGTGTGTATGCATAAAATAGACATCATATCTTATTTATATTTGCATACACATACATCAGTGATTTCAGTGTATGTGTAAAACACTGAAAGCATACTAGCTCTTGTAATAACTATGCCATGTGAATGAAGTTCACTTTGTAATGTATTGTATTATAACCAAACATACAGATTTAAGGGAAATTGGAAGGGTACTCAGAGGATTTAAGAGCTGGCTGTTTTTTTCCCGAACTTATCGTATTTAGGCCAGTGTGGTATTCCTACAAACATTAAGGGAAAACATGGCGAACTCTTGTCCTATATGAGTAACTACCCAACTTCCCTTCAATCAGTATGTTCATTTATTTTACATGCTTGGACCACAAGGCATCATTCATAAATGGAATACCTTTTTAATCCCGGCCCCAAATGCTAATTTGCCCACAGCTGTTGGTCTATCCGCAGTTAACGTACTGTGCATTGTACTGCCACCAGGCATGTTTGCCACTGCTACTACAGAATGATGCTAAGCTGCTCCGTTCAAACCTGAAGGAAGAAGAAATATCTCTAGTCCTTGAAACCTGCTGTCCTTATATAAATCAACCAGACAATCTTGAGTTAGAAATCATTACCCATGATAATACTGAAGAGTTGAAGGCAAATAACCAACAAGATACTGTGAAGGAGAAAAGTGATGTTAATCCAACAATGCCCGAGGAGAATCCCTTGCTCAAGCAAGGGATGAGGTCTGGCAGACAGAATCCAGAGATGCGCAAAGTCATTCACCTGTTATGTAGCACACCGCCTGTCAGAAGTTTGGTCAAGGAACTGGGACAAAAGGTTTGTGGTCACTGACCAAACAGTTTTATTTATCAGTATTATACAAGATGTTGACAGTCATCTGAATCTAACTACCTGTAGCATGGTCTTCCTTCAAATTTGATAGGTACTCTGCTGGTCATAACAGTCAATGTTTCTAAGGAGCCACAAGAATCACTACCATTTTCACAAAAACTTCTGGACTCTATCCTGCACCTTTTTTATACTATATAATCCACCCTATCACAAATGTCCAAGGTTTAGGACGTTTAAGATGCACATCTGATTCTGCCCTTGGTGTTCCATGAAAAGTATTTTATATGCATTTCTAGTTTAGTACAGGCCTGCTACATGTCCTGCCCACCAACGTATCCTTGATTTTTGTGGAACAATTTTAAGGGAAGAGTACAAATCATTACGCTCTTCATTAAGTAATGCAATCTTGTGTGTTAAGTATTTCTTAGACCCCAACACTTTCTTCAGCACTTTATCAAACACCCTCAAACTACAGTCTTCCATTATTGAGGCAATAATCCTTCTCCTACAGCCCAGACTCTGGGCAGGGGGTGGGGGCAAGGCCATGTGCTTGTCTGAGGCAAGTTGCTTTTGTGAGCTGGTGAGCAGAAATTCATAATAATCATTTATAGTAATAGACTAGTTTCCAGATCTGCCTTTCATTATTGCAGAATGACAATTACATGACCAGCTGCTGATAAATGATCTAATTGTACATGCAAGTATCTTGTGAGTAATGCTATGTAGAGGCCAGTTGAAATAGGATGGCACATGCACAGAAACCAGATTTCATCTTTCAGCAAAACAAATGAGTCCATTTAAATCGGCGGGGGTGTCAGTTCAGTCGACTACTGGCAGCCAAGGTGTGCACAACAGTGGTAGTAATGCTGGATACACCATGTTCCAAGGTAGTGTGAAGGGTACTGGCTACCCACTCCATTCGCCAGTTTCCCCTTCACTTCCCTTCCTGTGCGTCACCGTGTGCCATCAGATTTCAACTGGAGTCTACTACATACACATCCTACGTGCCTGTTTTCTGTGGGATATGAGACTGCAAGAAACAACATACATGAGAAACAAAACCTATACCTACATCCTTCATATTAAGTATAAATTACTTTGCAGTTCTGTGTGAGAAAAAGTACTGCCCATTTATCACCATTTCATGACAAGAAACAAAACACTCTTTTATGCTGTAATAGTCCACTGTTCTTATTTAATCCATGTATTAGTTCCATCTTTGTATTTTCAAATTGCATCTGTGAATACAATTATTTTACAAGAATTTGTTAATAAAAATTGATTTACATTTTTCTTCTTCCCAAACACACTTGAAAACCTCAGAAAATAAATGAACATTGTTAAAATAAAAGAAGTTCCGAAATCCTGCAAATTTTCAATGCTAAATTCTCTGTCACTCACAAGCTAAGTTAATATTGCTGGTTCAAAATAATAAGTCAAGGAATGGCTTACAATTTTATATGTAGTCACATATAAGCTACATTGTACGATTCTTATGTGGCAAATGAAATTTAAGTTTCTGGAGCAGTAAGCTGTCAAGGCCTTCTCTTCACGTACATGGCAGTGTCCAATCAAATACAAATATTGCCCACATCTTGTGAGATATTTATGTTAGGGCAACACATGTTGACAGGGAATTCTGTGCTGATTTAAGCGAGTACTACACACCCTTCATGTCTGTAACATTGTTTTTATACTACTATTTACATTATGATAAACTCACTACAGCAAGTCGTCTTCAAAGTCCAACAAACACTGAGTCACTCATTCTTATAATGTCTTACTTTGTGTATTTTTATGGTCCTCAAAGATTAGTATGTGTAATTTGATGTTTTTCTGACCATGCATCATAATATAGACTTGTTTCAAATTACCAACTTAATGCACAATTCCTCTATTCTCTAACAATATATATGTTACATTATAATCCTCGACATGTTTCGAGCAGTACATTGCTCATCTTCAGGAGGACAAATTGTATCACTGCAGCATCTGGTATCATCACTCTCTGTAAACGGCTGTACAGTACGCCGGTTGAGAGCGGACTGCAGCCCATAATGTTATCACACCACCCTATTTCATGAATAAAGATACTACTAAACAACTGCCATGATGCAGGGCCATCACGTTAAGAAGATAATTATCACTCAAGACATTCCTATTTTGGGATCCCAGAGGTTCATTATGACAGTCACAACATGTAGTAACTAGGTACCATCCCTGGTTAATTCAATTAAGTCTCCTCCAAACACAGTTTCTCTAAAATCCACTATGATATTACCCTCCCACCTATTAAGTATGTCCTACATATGAAATTTTTGTGTTCATCATGAAACAAATATTAGTACAAGCAGAAAAGTATTATGAATGTGCATTTTTCAGATTTCCCCATCGGCATCTATGTTCATTCAGCATATGAAACAACTGCAAGCCCACATGCTCAAACACTTGTCGACATCATTTCATGAATGTGCAAGAGGTCGATATTTGCAGCGTCTGTGGCACCACAATGAACAGTTGAAAGAAGAGAATTCTGTTCTCAGTGCCAAACTGGAGGAGCAAAACAGAGACATACAACTGAAACTTACGGCCAAGAATTTACTGATCAACCAGCATGGAGCCAAGATTGAAAGGCTGAACAAGAAGTGCGAGGAGGATTTAAAGAGAAGAGTGTAAGTCTGACACTGTATGAATATTATATTAGACATTATCCTTTGTTTAGACATATCTGACACACAGTGCTTAATTTTAGTGTTCTATTATTAGCCTCAAACTACTGGAAAAGCCTGATGACTCCTACAGATTTACCTTGTTATGTATGTAGTTATGCTTCAGAGTGCAAGATGGCGAAAGACTGTAAAGACAGTGAGATTCAGCAGGTCACACTGGCCAATGAAGTAAGAACCCTTGATCTCAAGATGAAAGCCCTGCTACGTACTCACCTTGCTCAAGAAAAGGAGCTCAGGGCACAAAGGTAAAGCTTAAATAACTGTTACATACAGATGTAATTATGTAATGATTGTCTTGTGGCATGTCTCAGTCTAAGGGTAGATCATAAGGTGAGGATACTAGAACAGAGAACAAAGTGCTGAGGAGAATATCTGAACATACGAAAGAGGATAACAAAGACAACTGCACTAGTAGGAGATGCATAATTTACACTCTCAGGCTAAGATTTTTAGGGCAGTAAATAAATAAAGGTGGGTGCACATGTAGCATGAATAGAGGACATGATAAATTCAAATTAAATATGAAGTCCAAAACCTAATGAAAGAGAACACATGGGAAACTGAACACTTATAGAATATTAAAAAGAATCTTAGAAAAGTTGGACAATAAATGTAGAATAGATTCATCTGGCTTTGAACAGAGTCTAATGAATGGCTTTTGTGAATATGAAAATTCTTTCACCAAAAGTGTAACTATAAAGTAGTTAAGGTAGACCCTGTATCACTGATTTGGTTCAATGATATGTAATGCAAGTTGCTCTACTTCAATTATGTACAGGACATTTTTTCATTTTAAAGATGAAATTAATTTTTTTAGTTACTAGAACTTCTGCTTTACATTCAAGAGGTACATTTCTGAACCGGGAGCTTGCATCCTGGCAGTATTTAAATGGCTTTCATCAATCCAGCCAATGAAAGCTTATGTAGAACTACATTCATTCCAATTCATAGTAATCCTGCCATTTCTCACCCAGTGTAAGGATTTATGTTTTAACCCTTTAATGCCGGATTTAAATCCCACCGTGCAGTGGCATTCTCCCGAGATTTTAACTTTTAATGCCAACTCTTAGAATAAAAAGCATATCTCATAGGCTTTTCATTCAAATTTAATGAAATAAAATTCTGTACTCTGCTTATGAATTGGTTAATCCGGGAAAAAATGTTAACCTATTTTTATAACAAATTTAGGCCTGTGAACTGCATGCATTACATAAAATGTGGTGTAAATAGTTCATTACTCACATAATTCTGGTTGCTGTAGAAGGTCTGTGGCACCTTGGATCGGTTTTATCACTACACACAGTATTCACAAGGGGGGTGATGATTTACAAATTTACTTTGGTGTGATATTCCGCGAAACAAGGCGCCCAGCACAGGCCCACGTCACATCTGGCGCATTTACACACAGTGCCTTTTCTCAGGCCGCGAGAAGAACACAGTCGGCAGCGGAATTGCGATGGTGATTTCGCTGGCCAGTGCTGGTTATGGCAGCTCTCGAGTCGCACAACATTTGTTTTGGCCGAACGTGGTCTTCTAACCAATCTGGGGGTGGGGTAATCTTGGCTCTTTCCAGCTTCTTCAGTCAAATTTCTCACCAGAAGGAGCCTGAAATCTCGGTGGGTATATTTAGCCCCACATGAAGATAACAGTATCCAACTGTTGAGTACTGTTAGATCTAGAAGGTGGAAAAATAATTTCGTGGTCCACTTCAAGGTACGTCGACTCATTGAATAGCTGGTGGCCATACGATCAGAATTGTCGACGTAACCCATGTGCCGGTTGTACCATTCCACGATGTGAGGTTTCACCGGGTGGTTATTTTCATCACAAAAATTTCCTTCTTCTGGTGGTGGGTCCATGTTAGTCAGCATGTAAACTTCTTGCCTGTCCTTCCAAACTAATGCAGTCAAACCTCCCCTGATCCTCACCCTTACGTCACCCCTTTTCAATTTCAGCTATTTTGGTCCAAAGTCACAGGGCATGTCTCTTCTGTTGGGCCATACTGTCCCACATGAATTTATCTGACGGCCATTTCTGAACACCTATGACAGTCTGCCTTATCCACACTCCTCTATATGACTGGCCACACAAGCTGAATGCCACTGAGATATCAACTTCTTCTACAGTGACAGCAAAACAGATCTAAAGCTACTATGTACTTACTGTATAAAATTACAGCTATTTGAGTGTGCCCAAGATATTTGTATTAGATTGACATCTGTGTGTTGCATGTTACTGCCCCACAACCACTACAGAGTACACCAGCACTTCAAGAGGCATGTCTGTGAGCTCTCTTGTAGCAGTAAACATCGATTTTTGAGCATTAGTTTGTTTGAAACAAATGGGTACAGTATGCCACTGAAAACACATTGGGCGAAATTAGTGTTCAGTTTCATAAGCCAGTGTTGCTATTTCAACTCACAGTGGACTCCAATGCCAGCGATAAACAAAGCTCCTTATGTGTGAAAGGAAATACGCCAGCTGGGACAATTAAGCAGTTGCAGTTTGTTGACTTGTATAAATCAGGGTTGTGGAGGGATTTAGGTGGTGGAAAGGGTCCATTCTGGATCCAGACAGAAACATTGACCTTCAAGGGTCCTGCAGCATAAGAAAACACCGAGGTATAACAAATAGGAGTGAACAAAATTCCTGCAAACTTCTACGCACTGTTTGTGACGTGATATCACGTTATTCAGCTTTTTAAAGGGCCTTTTCTCCTGACGTGTTTAGAAGGCGTTCAGTGTCAAAGGGTTAATGACTACAAAGCAGATGTGTGAATCATTACAACATTCCAAATATTGGTTACAATTTCTATTTTCATATTATTTATGTTTGCAGAATGAAGGTGGAAATACAACTAATCAGCTGGCTGAACAAGTATGACACTGATATTGGAAAGAAGCAAGCTGAGTATGATGAGGTGTTGGCTGGTTATGAGAAGGAGCAACAACAAATGGAGACACTGAAGGTAAAATAAAGACTGAATTGCACACTGATAAGATACTTACCAATGACAATGGTCACAGTGATTGAAGGAAGAATCATTTTGCAGGATGGAAAATGGCATAACCATCGGCTGACCCAACAAAAGAAGCACAATTACCAGAGTATCAATAATGACTGCTTTTGCTTTGACAAACTGCAAAGACCAGATTGCAGAAAAACTGTAAAAAAAATAATCTAAATTCCACATCCCTCCTAATCAATAATTCATAACCACCCTATCATTCAACACTATGTAACCTAAGTAAAAGAAAAGAACTTTTGAAATTATCAAAGAATTAATTACATTAATCATAAACTACGGTATGACAAAACATGAAAAATATTTACCTGAAAAAAAAAAAACATTTTAATACAACGGAAACACATATTCTAACAACAAAATAACAGCCAGGCTGAGTATTTGGGTTTCTTTCTCACATGTCATCTGTGCAGAAATATTACTTCAATTAATACCCTGTGTATTTTTTTGTGATTTTAGGAACAGTTTGCTGCTCAGCAAGAAGAGTATGAAAGACTGATGAAGGAGAAGGCAGATGAGGAACAAGCTAAGCTGGAACAGAAGGTGCATGACTTTGTCTGCAACAGAGCAGCACGACGAATTCAACGACACTGGAGGGCTTATAGAGCTCGCAAGCTAGCTCGCCGGAAGGGACGCAAGAAACGTAAGGGTGGAAGTAGTGGCAAACAAGTCACAGATAGTTAGGAATCATTTTTTATTGTAAAAAGTACCAGAAAAAGCCATTCTTTGTAGGAGAATTTTATGTTTGTAATGTTAAGGAACTGATGGTACCAATGAATTTTTAACTATAACAGTCTCAGAATCAGATACACTTGTTCAACTGCAGTTACACTCCCAATTAAGGTGTATGGAGGTTTAACCTTTCAAAGCACAGTTGTATACACCATCTGCTATAACATTAAAAAATTCTGAATTCTGCACACAGCAAATGCATGGAATTCATACGACTCTCAAAAGAAAATGTTATTAATTCACTGCACATTAACTGGTATTTGTAATTGAGATACAGTGTTTTCTGTGACCTGGGAAATCAATTTTTAAATAACAATTAGGTAACTTTTAGCATGATGTTTAAGTGAAGTCTGAATTATGTGGGATGACATACCATTAAATTTTGTACTGAAGTTCACTGTCCACACTACCAAAAGTGCAACCTCATTCCAGTCTACCATGTAACATGCTTGCACTTCTACCTGTATTAACCCTTATAGTAATCAGATTGAACAAATAACAGAGAGAGAGAATGCATGAGTTGCCAGTTTCAATCTCAGAATGATCCTATGTATACGATGTCCACCATTTTACACTGTTAGCAACATATGCTGTCCAGTGGCAGTGACAAACACTGTATGACCAGGGGAGAGAGAGGAGGGGAAGGAAAGGAGGAAAAAGGGAAAATTTTCTTTCATTTTTTCCTCCTGAACATGCTCTGATTAGGAGTATATTACATCCTGTCCCAACCTCTACTTGCATTTACTGATATAACATATTTGATACAGCAGAATGGAAACTGGGTGTTTTGATCAGTGTGTTGTGGCCGGTGAAGAAACGAGCTGATAGGCTGTACTGATAAAAACAAAGCAAAGAAGAAGCTGGAGATGCGATTGAACTCTTGGTTATAACAGTACTAAACTGAGGCAAGCCAATAAAATTCCCAGTCACACTAGCCTGCCACCTCATGCTGAAATTGGAATCATTTCTTGAACACAAGTGGAGTGCTCTACCACTAAGTTCCAAAAAGATTAACAGCTCAGTATTTTTTCCTGTTCATTTCTAACATGTGCAGTTTACACTGACAACCTGCACATTATTTGTCTTGTACCAGACATTATGACGTACCTTTTATCATTCCTGATTTGTATTCAGGAAGAATTTGCCTCCAATTCTCAACAACATTTGACAGTCGCCATCTTCAACGGAAAATATTTATCTTCAAATCTATTTTGTCAGCTTATAACCTGGCCCACAATGGATGTTCACAAATTTGACAATATTCTCTAAGGAAAAGAGGGAAGTTCTGCTTCAGGTCACACACAAATTTCAGAACAAAGAGGCAACTAAAATCAATTACCACGAACAGTGACTAACCTTTAACAAACAAATGGAACAAAACTGTGTCATTAGATGTACACTCTTTTCATCGGAAAGGCAAACCACTGACGCATAGAGGGCATTTCAATTGAATTGGCAGTGGAAGAAAACTGGCACTTAAAAGGCTGCACACTATGTGTTAAAAATGACATTTACTTTTGCAACATTTCGACAGATGAGAGCATTTGTGAATTGGAATAAGGAGCCACAGAAAAATGATGAAGAATAACATCAGATATTATCTGAAAAGACTGTGAATTTATTTACTGAAAGGTTCAATGAAACATAATCATCACACTTTACAGACTGACAAGAATAAATTTAGTCTTGTAACTAAATTTCATACACACAACCTGACATCAGAAGAATCAGATGAACCGTGCTTCAGCGATGTGTGAAAATACCACCAGCAACTTTGAGATATTTGTAGGGTCTGCTGCGGTTTCTACCCCTGGAACAATCAAATTAAATTAATTAGTACGAAAGTGAAACTTTATCTCTCACTCTAAGCAAACGGCACACACAGAGGGTGTTTGAGAATAGTGACAAAGAAAACATTTGGATTAACAAAACAGCAAACAAAAGATGATGGAGAAAGTTACACAATAAACATTGTCATAATTTGTACTCCTCACCTAATACTGGTACAGTGACTGAATCAAGAATAAAATAAGTAAGACACATAGCATACATGGATTTTGAACTTCAAAGGATGAGGTAATAAGAAAGAATTGGAAAAAATTACAAATATAAAATCAACAAAATAAGATTATTAAATATAAGGATAATAGGAAAACAGATGTTGGAAAATTTGAATATGAAGATGGGCAATGAACTAAACTGACTGACTTGGGTCTAAGGGTACAATTTTGCCAATAATGTAACAAACTTTCTGATCCCTGAAAGAGTAAATATCTTGAACAAGTACCTGTCCATGTTTCCAAGAACATTTAATATCACAAAGTACACTGGTACATAATATGACATTCTATTGCTACCTATCATTCTTTTCTCATGAAGACATACCTGGGAGCAAATTTGAGTTTTTTTTTGTTAAGCCTAGACCTAAGCTTTAAGTATGCTAAATGCCCATCAGGCATATATATATATATATATATATATATATATATATTAAATTAATGTGTAACCCACCTGACTGGCTGGAAAAATATCTTGTCACGGGGAAACTCTGGGGGAGCAACGCCAACAGAACCCGCTGACTCCAGAAACACATCTAAACAAGCCATCAGTCGCAGTAACTGGGCTGCTAACAGGGTGTTACCCCAGCCCACTCCATCTACCAATTCCATCCAGTGAACATTCAACTCACGCTCCATATCCTAGATATATACAGTAAACAAATTTTATTACATTGGTCTTGCAGGTAAACTAATTTTGTGTCCATGTGCAAGAGTGTTTATTTGCAGTGTGATTCATTCAGAGACACTCAATTTATAATTATAAACCACACAACCAAAACTTGCCAAGTACATACCTTGGTTGATGTGAGGATGGGTTACAGAAGTTGCTAAAAGTGGTTTTTTCTTGCTTGGGGATACATTTAAACACAATACTCTGGGTTCATAAATATTGCAGGTGAACAGCTGCAACATTTTTATTTATAAGGTTTCTTTTTAGGCTGACAACAGTGAGATGTTTGTTGAAACACCCTAACCTTTGGCATACCCCACATATATTAAGGTACATGCTCATCATATTTTGTTTTCATTTACTGTATTTACTGTATTCATCCATTCAGCCACAAATGTGACACTGGACATTACATTTACAAGTTATATTACATTCTTAACATATAAACATTATTAACAATACATATTAATAATATATAAATATCTATACAACATATAAAGTATGTAATAAAGTAAGTAATTGATACATTAGTGAGTGATTTATAGTTCTTACTTCGAACATCTTGTGACTCACTTTTGTGTGTGTGTGTGTGTGTGTGTGAATGTGTAATGCCATCCCCAAGAAGATTTACAACTGACATGAGATGCTGAAATGTTAGCAGCACTGCAACCATAATAAAAAGTAAAGATAAAGATACAGGAGAAAGTGTTGACACTATAATGTCAATCCCACAAACTCTTATGACCTCACAATTTCAGGCAACTGATACTCACCCTAATTGCATCATTGTTTCCTGCATCATGTTCCCCATGCCAGTTTAACTGCAGACAGAAGACAGTAGGTGTGCGTGGATAGTCGCACTTCACACATATAAGGGCCATCAGCTTTGCTGCAAACAATACAGGCAAATACAGGGCGTTTCATAATGTTCTCCATGATTACAAACATTTATAACAAGGAAACCAAAGGACCTACCTTAATGGAATTTTTCACAGCCACGGGAAAACTGAAAAAGTTTTTATTGACAACTAGAGGTGTTCGATGTGTGCACCATGGGTGACACGGCACACATTGATACGATATTCAAGTTGTTGCCACACACGTGTCAACTGATGTTGACGCGTGTGTAGCAACAACTTGAATATCGTATCGATGTGTGCCGTGTC
>JGI20166J26741_11449252_pt1 | contig 13496 bp, 18 predicted proteins | sample TergutCu122P5_FD_26741 | JGI IMG/M metagenome (IMG submission 26741)
TTACCTTCTATTCTGAGTTTCAAACGGTCATAACTCCGTAACTGTCCAAAATCAGACACATGTTTATATGAATTTTTTTCATCACAAAGACCTAGGAAATCACCCCCTGCAGTTATGCCCTGAAGTCGTGAAACACCCTGTATACACATACACACACACCAGTTCCATCTACCATGATACATATACAGTGTCCTAAAGACATGTTTGCATACTGTAAATCATGATAACACATACAGAATAGGGACACAGTGATATTACTGTAATGATGTGTTAGAAAGGTGTGAGATGACAAATGAGCATCACATTGTCATCACTGCAATTACTGATTCAGCAATGAAAGTGGATTCTTAAGTTGTAATGGAAAATGGAGAATGTCGCTAAATCTGGAACACCATCATTAACACACAAAACAATTACAAGTCCCTGTAAGAAGTCTGAGAATGGTAGAACAGTGCAAAATGTCAACAACAGCCAATCTGGAGGACCTTGCAATGCAACATGCAATAAAACCGTCATGACAGTGACAGTGACATTTTCTTCCTGGTCTACTACTATGATGCTTGAGGTTGGCTGTGATGTTGAAACACGACAGACAGTAAGTGAACATTTTCTGAAAAGTGTCTGCTGTGGGTTTTACTATCTCATTATATGGATCTACTTGGTAGCAATGCGTTACAAAAAAATTTGTGAAAATATTTTTTGGCAGACACTGTACATATACTTAACTCCTTTGTATCCTGTCACACATTTATGGTAACATTTTTAGTGGGTACCTGATTGCAATAAATGCATCCACATCCTGTTCTGCGGCCTTGTAGAAGCTGCTGTATGTTTCTTGTTTCCCAAACAGCAATGTCTTCCACTCAGTCAATATCTGTCTGTCTTGTGATATCTCTGACTTTGTCCGTTCCACAACAGCCTCATCCAACATTACTCGTAATCCTTGCTCTTCTACTTCATAGCCTTTCAACTGGTCCTCCCACAGCTTGACCAGATGCTCTACAACATTTGCCGCTCACAATAAGTTCAAAGCAAAGGTGTAAGTTTTAGTCTTAGGTGAAGTAAACTACTAATCAGAAACTTTAAAGATCTGTAAAGAGAACTAACCTGTTACCCTCACAAATCGAAGTCCACTCTCAGCATCTATACGTTCACCTCTGTGTGTTGCCATTTGTGCTCTGACACGACGAAGCTTTTGCAATGCTGCCAACATGTTTATTTGTCGCTGTGCCTCTGACTTCTTGCGCGTGACTTCTGACAGCACCTGATCTGCTTCATGTTTCAGGCTCTCGTCCTGTCAAATCATGAACAATAACAATAGGGGTGGATCAAAAGAAATTACAAACAACTGTATGAACTTTCATACTGCTAAATCCTTGTGCAAAAGTGGTCTCACTGTATAAGCTGAAACGACTGCAATAATGCATCATATGTTCTCAAGTCCTGTAGCAAATCACTGATATCGTAAGATGTTAAAATGAAACACAGAAGTCTGAGAAAAATGTGTAAAAGGTATAAAAAAAATCACAGAAAAATAAGTTAAAAGGGAAGGCGCATGTTTTGATTTAAAAACATTATTATTACTACATATGCAGCACCACCCAAGTTTCAGGTTCCACACAATCAAAATCCATGTTCACATTTGTAGCCACAGTAAAACAATATATTAATGAAATAAATTTAACTAATGTAAACCAACTTAATGCTTGTCACTGATGAACTCTTCTGTCCAGGAGCACTATGCGTCTCTGATACAACTGTCAGTATGGTGGTAACTTAGATTCAAAGTTGGTGTGTAAATACCCTCTCTAGGGTTTGGTAACTTAATGCTTAAACAGTACAAGAAGCAATCATGATCAAAACCGGGTAGAGCGCAGCAAGGTGTATTAGCCGGCCATACTTAACCACGGAAATTTACCCTCTTTGCTTCCTCGACCAATTCCTGCATGTTTTTAAGCCAGGTATCAATGTTCTGATGCAACTGTTGTCTTCTAATGTGAGATTCTCGCAAAGCTTCTTTACGTAATGCTCGCTGCCTTCTCTCTCTCAGACGCTTCTTCTTGCGTTTCTGTAATGTCATCTTCAAAGCACCTAAAGTTGCAGGATCATGCAGTTTGTCCAAACAGATGCTTATCTCTGCCTATACAAAATAAGAGTTTGAATTCATATGAAGGTTATACGTGTATATGCTGGTCATTAAAAGCTGTGACCTTTATTTCTTCTGACAAATATTTTATCAAAATTGAATACAAGTACAAAGAAACAGCTGACAAGAATACACGAGACAATATCTGATACTGGAAAGTCTCCAATGTATTTTACACATTAATGCCAACAATGAAGTACTGTAATTATATAACTCTGAAAGAAAGGTTAATCTTGATGATGCAGTCTATAATGAACCTGTCTCAACCATTTTATTTTGTTGGTTTTGAGGTCTGTGGCTTCTACGTTTTGGATTGTTACACCGAAAATGATCAGAATTCTGTTGGGGTGAGACAGTTTGGATATGTTTCTTATTGTTTAGTGATTAGATCTGAAATCACTTCCATAAAGTACTTGTCATAAGGATGAATCCAAAGAAGTTGCTGGGGTGAGGCCTGGATTGTATACAACATAAAGTGAACTTGTGATTGTTCCCAAAGTTGTAAACCTTATGTGTGATATTAGACTTCCGTGTCGCAGAAACAGCTCTTGCATGTTCATAAATGATCTTTGGTATCACATATAGATTTTGAATATTTTTTGGAAGAGAAAAATTGTTATCTACATTTTCTGGTCTGCAAGTTGTTCAGATTCATGATTTATCAAGCATGTGTCAATATTCTGTGCAAGGAAATGCCTTAGTGTCTCTACTACTGAAGAATATCTCATTTCCTGTGTGGGTTGTACATTTCTGCACATGTATGTAATAACCATCTAGCACAAAACTTCTTGCCTTCCAGCAGCCCCCCCCCCCCCCAAAAAAAGTGCTTGATGACTATATTGACAGTAGCCTATTGGTAAATATGAACTACAGTTCTGAATTCCAGCTGCATGATTATAAAATTCATGAGCTGTTAAGTGTGTGACTGGTTACTGCCACTGTCAAGTGTCCACTGCACAAACTGTCAGTTTGAACCTGACAATTCCTAGTGTCTGGACGTCTTAAATGAGCGCAGTTTCTAAGTTTAAAATATATTTTTAGGGCATGCCACTTTTGTACGGTGTACACACACCTATGAAACACATAAGAATCACAAACAGGTTCTTCTCCTTCTACACACATGCAAACCAGTCTTTATTTAAAACAAGACAATATCACGAATTTTTAAATGCTAAGTGCACCTGCACCTCTGTGACAGAGACAACAAACACTGCCAGCAAAGACAACAACCATTTGCCACTGTTGACATGCTAATATTAATTGCAAACAAATATTTCTGGGGAAAAAACTCAGCATTATTTTTAAAGGGACTGCTATACACACATTACAATACCAAAAGATATCACAGCCAATATTACAGAAGGCTTGTTGAATGAATGTTTTATTGTCAATGTATGCATTAATAAGCAAAATGCACTCATTAGTTGTTACAGTTACAATGAATCATAGCTAATGCAATTAGTTCAAAGCCTCCAATGCATAAATCTCCCAAGGGGAAGAATTCCTTGCCCACCTGAACTTTTTTTATGTGGTCCCACTTTTTTCTCCAACAGGATGGACTCAGATCATGATAATTAATTTGAAGGTCCACCTGTAAACTGTCAAGTTCCTCCAGCTTGGTCAGACATAACTTCAACATGCATCTGGCATCAAACAGCTGAAACAAAAATCAAGTGCACACTTTAAATGGTTATTTATGCCACATTTATACATTTACATGATTAAAAATTTTGCTACAGTATCAACAGATGTAATGCCTTATATGGGATACTGCCCAGAACATTGAACTGCAATCTCAAAGAAGACATGGTGCCACTCAAGCCAAAATGTTTATTCAGTAAGTACCTTATTACGGGCTTCCCTGTTCAAGACACAAGCAACAGATTGCTTCTTTTGGTCAAAAGTTTAAATAACAGTTCACATAACATGGTAATATGGTATGAAAAGGAACTAATGTCTGAAGAAACAAAATACTAATTTCAATACGACAGAGAGGCATAACCACACAAAAAGGAGAAGTGCATAAAATAAGAACCTTTAGTGGTACAGCTGATTGTTTCTGCTGTGAATGAGTGCCAGTTGTTTTCCGTCTCTGTAACCAGTCTTTCACCCACAACAAATCACTTGTCGGATGTGCATACATCTCTTGACATGATGCATTCACCTGACCCCATTCTTGGGGCTGCAGCACAGTATGAACTTTCGGTGGCAGTAGTACTGATGGCTGAGAAGGTGATGGTTGAGGATGACACTGGTAAGTGTCTGGACCCCACATTTCCATGGCACATATAGGTCTGAATCCAGGTGGAGGAATGTTGAAGTTCATCATTTGGCTAGGTGGACATGACTCAACCTCACTTGTCAATTTGTTCATGAATGGTGGGGGGTATCTGTAGGTCATTTTTAACGATTCACATATACTGTTAAAACAAGTTTCTTTTTGTATAAAAATGTTATATAATTACAAACCAGTTTCTTTCAATACCCAAAAACATTAAAAAATTAAAGAAGAAAGACTGTTTTTAAGATAGCACATAAACAAAGCACAAAACATTAAACAGATTAGCTTTTTTTTGTCCTGCTGGTTACAGTTTAACAAGAATGTTGTAAGGTTTCAGAAGTTGACAACTGTGCCTCTGCTTCTTCCAGAACCTTCTTAGCTGCAATATATTCTTCTGACTCACTCAAGGCTGCTTCTGTTTCCAAAAGAATTTTCAGTTCATCAAATGCCTTCACCAATCGTCGCTGGCAGTCAGGAATCATCATTACACATTCCCGTAGCACTTCCTCTTGCTTACGAATATCATGTTCATCTTTTCCTGAAAATCAATGTCACTTACAAAATCCAGCTGAAGTTTAGTGTGTAACAGGGGCCCACAATGGGTCTGCAAGAAACAAATATGTGTTCTTCAGCAATGAATAATGGCAAATATACTACATACAAGCCATACTAAAGTTCCACATAATGGAACACAAATGTAGGACAAATGTTTTTTATACGGGCAAGGACCGCAATAAATCTGGGCTTATGATCAAAATACTGGTACACTGCAAATACCTAATGAACCGAGCACAACAGTGTAGAATTTTCTCACAGCGTTAAACATGACGTTATAGATCTTTGCCACACAATGTGTTAGGAGGGTTACTTTAGCTTGGACAGTGAAAGAGAACATGTGGGTCATATTCAGCAAGCACTATGTAAGGAATTTAAAGGACGGCCCTTATCCTGCGGTATTAGTCATCCATGTGGTTACATCAAAATTTGGGCATACTACGTCAGTTACTTAATATTACCGGAAATTTTACTATTTTGTTGCCGCTCAAACCCGCATGCCCACTGCATTTATTCATCAGGCAGCCGAAATATGGATGTGTTTTATACACGCCGTTTATGGCTCTAATAAAACTAAAATGCATGCAATTCTACATAAGTCACTTTACAGATGTGATGGAGCTACATGGCTACCTTGGTCTTTATAAATCTGAATACGTTGTCGCTGTTCACCTGCTTCCTTTTCGTACGACACTTTCTCCTTTGCCAAACGCTTGACAACTCCAGTTTTAATACGAAGGGCTTTACGAGGATCTGCCATTACTCAACCCAATTTTGACTACTGCGGAGTCAACCTACTGCACCGCCCATACGACGAGGACACATTTTGCCTCCACCTCCAAAAAGGGAAAAGTATGGCGGCGCCTGGTTTCTGTGTCCGCCGAATGTGGCGCCACTCTCCGTATGTGATGAATTTTGTTTATGCGCGCAGCCACCATATTGTACGTCTTTTCATGCAGGTAGTAGCTGTTGTTGTCAAATGCAACTCTCACATAATCGGAGTAACGATGGCATCCTCTTACGTTGTGTTAAAATACACTAGAACCACCTCAAAAATTCAGAAATGTAAACATTCCGGCACCTACATCTGGAATTTACTCCACGCAATATATGTTCGCTTTGACATACCTCACCCAACTGCATTCTTATACAACTTGTCCCCACCAAGGCCATTTATCTGACATCTGCTTGGTACTAAACACAGCCACTGAGCCACGTGGTCAAAATAATATAAGGGCTAGGGTGCACGAGTGGTTTTTTTTTGCCGCAGCGGTTAAACAGCCGCGGTGGCTGATTATTTCTTGGCTGTGCGCACGGACGGTGAAAGAAACGCTACGTTCTCACATTTTCCTCACGATATGGTGCCGTCAATACGTGCGCTACAAAAGCACGAGGCATTTGCTCTGTCACAACTTGTTTTACGACCATACCCTAGCAGAAATATGAATGTTGCCAGACGTATATAAAATTACGGATTAACTCGGGCAAGAAGAATGGTGGAATGTGCATTTGGCATAGTGTGCAATTGTACGATTGACGTTTGCCCAGATTTCTGCGATGTAATAGTTAAAACTTGTTGGATACTACACAACTTCGTTAGTCAGAGAGACGGCTTTCAGTTTCAGAATACTTTATACGAATGTCAACTCGAGAGTATTGATATAATTGGTAATAGTGGTAATGTTACAGGAACGGTTATGTGGAGGAGGGCTCAGGGGACGGGAATGTCTGTCCGTTGGGGAAAATGGCAAGGGGCTATTCTACCGGATATTTATGTGTAGAAGAAGGCTCTGGAGATGGGCAACTCTCTCCATAGGGGCCCCGTTGGACCGCATGGGGGGGAAACGGTTCACCGAGAACTCTGAGAGATAGTTGAAGGAGGGGTCTGGAAACGGGGCAGCTGTCTATACGGGCGCTCTGTGAGGGGAACCTGGAGGGGAGTTACTTTACTGGGGACCCTGGAGGTTATGTCGAAAAGGCTCTGGAGAAGGGCATCTCTATCCATAGGGGCCCCGATGGGAACCTGGAAGGGGGCTCATTTACCAGGGCCTTTGAGAGATGGATGAAGGGGGCTTTAGGAGTGGAACGTCTCTATCTGAGGGAGCTCTGTGAGGGGAACCTGGAGGGGGGACTTCATTACTGGGGACCCTTGAAGACACGTAGAAAAGGCTCTGGAGACGGGCATCTCTTTCCATAGGGTCCCCGATGGGGAACCTGGAAGGAGTCTCGTACACCGGGGGCGTTGAAAGATGAATGAAGGAGGGCTCTAGGAATGGGGCAAATCTCTCAGGAAGCTCTGTGATAGAAGCCTGGAGGGGGCTACCTTACTGGTGACCCAGAAAAATATCCTAATAAGGCTCTATAAATGGACGTCTGTTATCACAAGGGCCCAGCTTTTGGGGGACACGGAGGGACACTTTCCTAGTGCCTTTGAGAGAAGGGATAAATTTCTTTATTTAGGGGAATATTTATAAGAAATTTTAGAGATATGTAAAAAAGAGCCTTGTAAGCGGGCAGCTCTCTCAATAGGGCCTTGTTGGGGAATCTGGAGGGGTTCGTTCACTGGGACTTTTAAGAGAAAAACAGAATGCATATCTGGGTTCCTCTTCCGTGGATCCAGAGGGCATTAAAAGTTATGTCTGGGGGCCATCTGGAACTTTAGCAAGGAACAGGGCTCCAATGAGCTAATAACAGATTGTGGGGCACAAAGGGCCCGTTACATAAGGCCTAGGTGCACCGGAACCGTTAGAGCCCGAACCCAAAAGCAAATCAATAATTCAATTGAACGGTGTCGGACTATTCTCCACCTCAGTTATTAATCTCTCACTGTCAAAAATCTTGAAGTTTACATTCATGATATGTGCTGGCGGGTGTCCTTCTGCTGGCAGGAGCACGGCGGGGTGCATTTTCGGACCTCGTCCCCGAAATGCCAGTGGTACCAGCAGATGTCGTGGGGTGTCGGAGAGTTATCGGGGGTGCTGCGACGGTGGTTTCTGGAATACGAGCGGTGGTGGTCTCTGGATTTCGAGCGGCTGCACAGAGAGGCAACCAGGCACGAGAGATACTCCATACGCTCCACTAGCTCGGCTGTGTTGTCGGGCGTCGCAGCAGAGAAGCTAGCTGTGGTAGGCTGGGTAGTGACCTAGCAAATTTTGTTTGGGAGGTGGGAGGCTGATTCGAGACTGCCCTCAGTCTGGTCGGCAAGTATGTCTTGTACGTGCGGTGGTAGACGATTGGCCTAATGGTGCGAAGAAAATAATCTGGGACGTCTGGGGCCAGGCCCTTGAGGTGCCGGAGGAACTGCGATTGTTTCCGGTCGCCCATTTCCTTAAGTGAGAGGAGCTGTCTTAAGCGCTGAAGTGGACAACCGGTGCACAAGCTCTGCTTTAAGCCGGTCGTAGGGTTTGTGTTCCGAAGGTGATGTTATGATGTCTTCCACCTCGACCGCTTGCTGCTGGTTGAGTTGAAACACTGCGTAGATGAACCTGGTTCGCTGGCGCGTGATGGCTGCCAACTCGAACTGAACCTCTGCCTGAGCGAATCAGTTGGCTGGTCGGTCGGGCCAGAAGGTGGCAGGCGTACAGCGACTCTGTACACCGCTGAGCCCAGAGTCTCCTCAGTTGATTTCGTCATGCTGTAAAGTAAGTGTAGTTGCGTCGCTCGTCGGGGTCACCAATATTAGTGGGATGCTGTGGGTTTGCTTGCAGTGAACAATCGCAGTAAAACAAATATATTATTTATTAAAGCCTTAAAAGATGTGCAGTGTCGTGTTGTATACGTTGCTGTTTAAATATTGTGATTACGATGCGTCGACCTGGTATGGTTTCGAGCGTTCTGTTCCCGTTGAGAGCACGGACAAGAATGCCTAGTGTGTTGAGCGTTGTAGAGCGCTAACAGATGGCAGCACGGTCGGGTCAGCTGTGCAGTCTAGGGGAGATGCGCTGATGACAGGTACTAGGCTGAGCGGGGAGCACTTGTATTCTCAGTGTTGTTGCTCCTGGAGTGTCGAGTGCCGGTTTCTACCTTCTTGATGTATTGAAGCTGGTTATTCCTTTCTAGATGTATCAGAGGCAAATTATTCCTTTCGAATGAATTATTTGCTGACCAACCAACCAAATAGCTAACAGAGGGCGGGGATGTGCGCGAAGGTGCAAGTTGAAGTCCGTCTGTCTGCGTAGCCACTCCTGCGTTAACCGCAACGTTGGGTTCAGTAATAGACATCTAAAACTATAACAAGGATTGTGCTTACGCTAACGATTTCCCATCGCGGTTAGAACTACGTAACTAACAAGCTAAGGATCGTTGTTTAAAAGACAATAGATCCTATTAGGGGGACAACTTTGTTTGGAAGGATTTCTGGAATTCGAAACCAGAGTGGCGAAACTAAAGTTAACGATGAACTAACCGCGCAAAAAACGTCGGATGATTTGCTGGTTTAAGTTGCCTGCTTTTATACCGAGCTCTTCTGGTCTGCCGGCCCTGCCATTTGGTTAGTTGGTAGAGTCGGTAGGGATGGCTTGCTGGATGAGTACCGCTGGCTGTTGCCCTCAAAGTTCGATTGGACATCATATATGATTTTCGGATGACAGGTTATTATTCACAGGAGAGACATTGCTTTTTTATTTTCGTCTTCAGATGATCTACATCATACGAAATAACAGGAAGAGTTTTCGGACAGACCCTGCCTATGCAGGGATGAGGCAGGGGCTTAGCCTTTATTAAGGCTATTTCTACGTTTCAGCTTTCCCCGGCCCTCCTCAAGGAGCTGAGGATGGTTCGTCCCGTAGCAATAAGAAGCCGGTGGTGTCTGCTGTGAGACGCAGCACCGTACTCTGAGATGGGTTCAAAGCCTCCCAACGCTCATACGGCCAGCACGCGACCAAGCGTAAAGCGAACGGGCTGGCAAGCTCGTGCGAATCGTTCGAGCCGGCGAACAGCGCCTGGCTATGGGTCCACTCCTCTGCCCGCGAGTGCTTTAGCAGTCACGGGCGAAATAGCTGCAGCCAGAAGCCGGCAACTCCGGCCTATCGAGGATGGATTTACGTACGCGGCCGTCCTGGCCGGGCCCGTCGTCCCGATTCAGTCAAGTGGGTCACTCATGCCCATAGGTATAGGTTCGAACCAATCTGAACACGCTGTCTCATCCGAGAGCGCCAGCAGGTGCATGTCCAACGAAAAGACAGGGTCTATGATTGAAAAGCCGGTTGGAACAACTCAACACGCCCAGGTGACCAACACCTGCTTATCAGAAGGAGTGCGCCCTAATAAGAAGCCCATTTTTATTGCAGATGTTACTGACGCCCGTGCCTTCCTGGCTTGTTTGTGGGCGTTTTGCCGTGGCGGCCCGAAGGTCCAACTAAAGTGCGAGAAGTTGATGGTCGTCTCATCAACCGCTGACGGGTTGAGAGCCTCGATCAGAGCTCTGCGGTTCCTTAATGGGAAGGAGGGTGTGAGTTTCCACACCTTCACGCTCCCGGAGGCCCGATGTATGGGGTTTCTTGTGTAAAACCTGGGTAGGAATATGCCGGAGAGCGTCGTCCGAAGGAGCTCGAATCTCTGAAAAATTCTAGTACATGGATTCACGCAGCTGCGATCCTGCCGCCGTGACAAGGACCCCGTCAAAGAGCGCCCTCCCAACTCCACTTCATTGTATCGGTGGCGCGATGGCCTGAGGTTACGAAAGTGCGAACTCTGCTCATTGGGAGTGTCGGTGGAGTCGTACATGGCCCAAAAAGGCCCACTGCAATGTAACTGTTGCCAGAGCTTTGGACACACACGGCTTATCTGAGGATATGCGCCCCAGTGCGTCAGGTGGGGGGCTCCCACCTCCCCGATGGATGCTCTACCCAGCGAAAAGAGCCTCGATGCTGTGATTGCGGGGTAAACGATACGGCGAACAACTGGGGCTGAAAAGAAGTGAAGGCAGATCTTGCAAAGCAGGCGCCCGAGCGTGGCCGAAATTGCGCCGCCACAGGCCAACCTGCAGCTCCGAACGCTCAGCGGGCTGGGCTCTCTGCGGAGCAGATGGACTTGGGCGAAGGGTGTAATCACGTTATCCGAGGGGGCTTGTCGTCAAGGCCACCACCACGCCACCCCCAAACCAAAATCCCTCTACTCAGGCGATCACGGGTGCGCCCAAGCAGCTTAAAGTGACCAGTATCAGGAAGACTCTCAAGGCTAAAAAGCCTGAGCCCAAACCTACAGGAGCCCCTAAGCCGGTTACTGGGAAGCCTATGAAGTAAGCAGCGGCGAGTTTCAATACCGCGGCCGACAAACGCACAACGCCCGACGTGGTTGGCTCCAAGCAAAGTAACATCTCCCCACTCAGGATATTTCTGAATTCCACGATCACCCTCCCCTCCAAACATGTGTGGAGCTGAATCGTCGGCTCCTCACGTCCATCTCCTCCTTCCCCACAGGGGAAGCCCGCCCTTGGTCTGTCCTAAAGAACGTTTTCCTGTTTGTGGCCGAATATGGTTGCATGCTCTAGGAGGACGGAGCGGGGTAAAACTCGGCGCCCCGCCTGCTGGAACTCGAAGTGTGCGGCAGAAAGCTTCAACTGGAGCATTTTCTCAACTAGCACGGTGTCGACATTTGTCTCTTAAGTGAGATATTCTTTAACCCTGGAAAATCCTTGTGGCTTTCCAATTGTCTGCCACCGCACAGACTGACAGCTGGGGGTGTTACAGCCACCCTGGTGGCTGTAACACCCGTGGTACAGTCCACGACTCACTGCCCGTTTCTGGCCTGATCAACTTGGAAGCCACTGGCATTCTATTCACACTGGCTTGCGAACCGGTAAAAAAAACCCCTGCTGCTTAGCTTTCGCCTTCCCGCCCACTGATTCGAGCGGTCGTGACCGCCTGTTTCGGCGGAGGATTGCCGGTCTTGATGGCCGGCGACCTCAACAAGCACGTGGATTGGAACTCGCGACTGGGCATGGGGCGGGGGAACTCCTACGTTATAATGCCCACGAGAGTTCCTGTCTGATCTCTGGACCGGACTCACCAACCACAAACCCATATACCCCATCCTCTACTCGCGATGGCCTTGACATCGTGTTAACTAAGAACCTCTCATCCCCGGTGAATCCGACTTCGTGCTCTGCACTAAGCTCGGACCACCTCCCGGTAGTCTTAGGCACTGCGTGCCGCTCATTCTTTCAGCATCCACCGGATCGCCCTAATTTCAGGCGTACTGACTAGGCCAACTTCTCAACTTACTTGGAAGATCAAATTCCTCTCGATCCGAAATGGCACAACGAGATGGCAATCGACACGTGCGTTCAGATCTTCTCCGACGCCGTTCTGATAGCTCTGGCAACATCTACTCCAAAGTGTCGCCCGCGCGACGACCCAGGCCTCCCATACCGGCTGGCATTCAGGATAAGATATGCCTGATGGACCGAGTGCGGAGGCAGGTCACCAGAGGCCCCGCTCTGAGAGCCGAGGTGAACCGCCTGCAGAGGTTGGGGACCCGTCGGATCGAGTGGAGGAATTATCAGTGGATTGGGGCACTAGAATCCCTCGATGCCGAAGACCAATCGCTGTGAAGTATGACGAAACGGGTGATGGTAGTTCCTACTCCGTCTCCCCAGGTCACCGCTCTCTCAGACTCGGAGAAAGCCGAAGCCCTAGGCGGCAGTCTGCAGACTCACTTTCAGCCGGTGACCGGTCCTTCGGTCCCTGCAGTTATTGAGATGAATGACGTGGCGCAGATGTCTTACTTCATGACCCCTGCTGCTAACCCAAGTTAACCAACTCTGACGAGTTTCATGAAGCCATCAGTGGTCTCAAGGTCAGGAAGTCTCCGGGGCCAAACGGTATCACGAACAGGGCCTTGAAGCATCTTCCCCAGCGAGCGGTATTCCACCGCGCCCAGATTTTCAACGCGGTTCTCCACACCCATCACTTTCCCCAAGTGTGGAAACACGCTCGTGTGATCTCTGTCCTTAAACCGGGGAAGGATCCGGCACTGCCTTCATCCTATCGGCACATTAGTCTCTTATACACGATAGGTAAACTATTCGGAAAAATCCTACTAAGTAGGATCTTATATGAAGTAAGCGAGCGCGGACTGTTGCGAGACGTACAGTTTGTGTTTCGACCCAGGTATAGCACGTCCTTGCAGTTGGCCCGCCTCGTTGAAAGAGTAACCATGAACTTTGGCGAAAAGAGGCTAAAACGCGCGGTTTTCCTCGTCGTGGCCAAAGCATTCGATACTGTCTGGATCGATGGCCTCCTCTACAAGCTAACGCTCCTAAACGTCCTGTCTTACACAGTCCATACAATCGCCTCATACCTCCGGGGTCGGACGTGCGAAGCGTCCTTCCAGGCGGCCAAGTCATCTTTTCGCGGCATGCGGGCTTGGGTGGCTTAGGGTGGATTGATCTCCCCTGTCCTCTTTATTCCGTACGTCGACATGACCTCACGCTCGCACCACGTCGAGTTGGCCCTCTCCGCAGACGACACGGCCATCATAACCACGTCCCGCAAGCCGACGCTGCTCGTTAGC
>JGI20166J26741_11449474_pt1 | contig 13494 bp, 12 predicted proteins | sample TergutCu122P5_FD_26741 | JGI IMG/M metagenome (IMG submission 26741)
TTCCTGCCCCCGGAACGGGGGCGGGATAGAGTTCTTTACGAGTGAAACGAGTTAAGAACTCTTGGGTGGGGGAAATTTGGATACTAGATAGTAGATACTAGATAGCCCCCACCCAAGAACTTCTATGGCTCGCGTTGCTCGCCAAGAAGTTCTATCCCGCCCCCGCAAAGCGGGGGCAGGAAAATAATGCTCTACTTTACAAATATCGACACTTTGTTTTCACGACCGTCGGTACAGTTGTCGGACGCATTGCCTTCGCGGAAATCGTTCGCGTAAACGGCGTCCGCCCAGTCCAGTTTCTGCGTCGTTATCCAAACGCAATCGTTGTATTTCATTCCGGTCAGGTTGATCGAAAAAGATTTGCCCTCTAATTCCGGCTGAACGATTAATTGCGACGCGATTGCGGGCGCGCGTTCGGTTTTCAAGGCGCCGGCCTTGATCAGATACCCGACGGAAATGCCGGCATAGTTGCCGCGCGCGGAAAATAACGTTTTCGAATTATTGGCCAAATCGGCCAAATCCGCGGAAACCGACATCCGAACGATGCGCATTCGCGTGGTGCGGTAAATCGCGAAAGTCGCGGCGATCATAATCGCGCCAAGGGCCAAAACCCCCATCATCTCGATCATGCTGGCGCCGCGTTGGCTGAATTGGTTCAATTTGTTTTTCATATTTTCTCTCCAAAGTAATTAGTAATCAGTAATTAGTTTGCTCGAACCTGTATCGAATATTACCCGTTGGATGCATCGTTCTAATTCCTAATTACTGATTACTCATTACTATTTCTCCGCCGAACAGGCCCATCGCCGCGGCGATCATCGGATCATTCGTGATCGAATTTTTTTCAAATTCGCCCGCGGTCGGCGCATGAACGGACGTCGCGGTTTGTTCCAAATGCCACGCATGCCCCGTGTGCGCCTGCAGCCAGGCCGACAGTTTGGCCGCGAAATCGCCGCCCGTTTTGCGGTTGAAAAATTTGATATGGCCCGGGCCGAATTCCGAAACCTCTGTGTTATTGTTCAGATCGGTCAGCAGTAAGATTTCCTTTGCCGCGGTCAGCGCGGCCGTCAAATCGGACAGGGAATTGATGGAGAGTTTAGCGTTGAGAGTTGAGAGTTGAGATGGTTTGGCAACTGTTTCCGGTTTTGGAGTTGCATTTTCGACTTTTTTATCTTTACTCTCAACTCTCAACTCTCCACTCTGATTCGGCGTCTGCACCGCCGCCGTCGGCGCAGACGCCGAATCAACGGCATTCATCAATCGCACGACCAACATGTCAAAGCATTGTTTTTGATTGCCGGCCGTCTGCATTTCCGGAACGCCCGCCACCATCGCCTGCCATAATCTGGACAGCGTGACCAACGTGATCCCGTCCGCGATTTTTTGCATCGCCGCGCGCTGGTCCGCGGAATAGGGCGCATTCACGGCATCGCCCAAGCGCAGTGACGGATGCATGCGCGTGATCCAATGCGTCCATTCCATCATGTCGGAAAGGAGCAGCGATAAATCCGCGCCGTTCTGATACAATTCGTCGGCTTTGCGCAATGCCGCGGCCGCCCGGGTCCCAACGGAATCAGAGATTCCGTTGGGTGGGGTATTGCCCGCGATCAAGGTTTGCATAAAATCCAAAACGACGATCCGATCCGCGCGTTTCAACATGTCCAGCACGGCATTGCCGTCGACATGGCCGCCTGTCTGGGCGATCGCCTGATCCAGCAATGACAATCCGTCGCGGACGGATCCGTCGGCGGCGCGGGCGATCAGTTCGTTCGCCTCGTCGGATAATTCAATCTTTTCCTGATCCGCGATCCATGCGAAATGTTTTTTCAATGTTTCAATCGGCACGCGCTCCAGGTCGAATCGTTGGCACCGGCTTAACACCGTCAGTGGAACCTTTCTGATTTCCGTGGTGGCCAGGATAAAGATCACGTGGGACGGCGGCTCCTCTAACGTTTTCAACAGGGCGTTAAAAGAGGACGTCGATAACATGTGGACTTCGTCTATTATATACACTTTGTAACGACTGTTGGTCGGACGATATTGTGCTGTTTCCAATAATTCACGCATATAGTCTACCTGGGTATGCGACGCCGCGTCGATTTCCATGACATCGATATGCTGACCCGCGGCGATCGCCCGGCAATTTTCGCATGTCCCGCACGGCGACGCGGTCGGCCCATCGGACGACAAACAATTCAAAGCCTTGGCCAGTATCCGCGCGGTGGATGTTTTTCCGGTGCCGCGGATGCCGGTGAAAATGTACGCATGCGCGATGCGCCCCGTCTTGATCGCGGTGGTTAATGTTTTGACCAAAACATCCTGGCCGATCAATGTCGCAAAATCTTGCGACCGGTATTTCCGCGCCAAAACGGTGTAATTGTCGGACATAAAAATCTTTCCTTTTTGAACATCGTAGGGGCGCATACTTGCGCCCTATATTGGGGCGCGAATACGCGCCCCTACAATTACGAAAATAGTAGCAAAAAAGAACTATTTTGCAATAAAAAAATCTGCGCCAAACAAACTCGTCATGCTCGCGAAGGCGAGCATCTCTTGTTCTAATTCATCGCCGACTTTGTCGGCGATACTAATTTGTGTCATAGCACTGGTTCCCCGCCGTTGCACCACCCATCGCAAACTTTGGTTTGCGATGGGACCCGGCGTCGCGGGGATGACACGCCGCTACCTTCGCCGCAAGCCCACCCAATCGCTACGTACCTCGCGATTGGGACCCGGGTGCGGCTCATCCGCGGCTACGAAAAATTGCATTCGCAATTTTTCAATAAAAAATCCGGCATTCGCCGGATTTTTTATTGCGGTTTCGGATCCATGATCGCGGTAAAGGTCGCCTCGCTGACCTTTTTCCCGCCGACCATCGCGATCCCGTGGAATTTGTACAGGCGCATTTTGCCCATCAGTACTTCGACATGCAGCTCCAGCGTGTCGCCCGGTTTGACCATGTGATAGAATTTGATTTTTTCCATCGATGTGAAATACCCCAACGTCGTGCCGTCTTCGGCCCCCAGCGCCTTTAAAACGACATAGCATGCCGTCTGGGCCAATGCCTCGACCTGTAACACCCCGGGCATGATGGGTTCGCCCGGAAAGTGTCCCGCGCACCAGAATTCGTTGTCGCGGACGTGATGGATGCCGACGCCGCTGGTTTCGTTGAATTCGCGGATTTCGTCGATCAGTAACATATCGCCGCGATGCGGGATGATTTTCATTATTCCTTTTTGATCTACCATTTTTTTTGCTCCTTTGTCGCAAACGAAAAACGAAAGACGAAAGACGAAAAACGAATTCAATCAAATATCGTCTTTCGTTTCTCGTTTTTCGTTTTTCGATTCTTTTATTTGTTTCCGTGTCCATGCGACCGTGCGCATATACTCCATCATGCCGACCGCGGGGGATCCCATAACCCGCGCGCCCGCCGCCACATTCTGAAAGATGCCGGACGCGGCGCCAACCGACACATCGTCGCCGATGATGACCTTGTTCGCGATGCCGGTGTGCCCGCCCACCAGGACGCGATCGCCGATCACGGCCCCGCCCGCGATGCCGACGCCCGCGGCCAAAAAGCATTCCCGTCCGATGATGACGCCATGCGCGATTTGGCACAGGTTGTCGACCTTGGTCCCGTCACCGATTTTGGTATCGGACATCAATCCCCGATCGATGCAGGTGCATGATCCGACCGAAACGCGGTCGCCCAACACGACGCGGCCGGCGTGCGGAATGCGCGTGTTCACGCCGTTTTCGCGGACGAATCCGAATCCGTCTTTGCCGATCACGGCGTTGGGATGAATGACGCAATCGGCGCCGGTCGTCGCATTGTCGATAAACGCGTTCGCGCCGATCGTCGTGTTTTTGCCGACGATCACGTGGCCGCCGACACATGCGCCCGATTCGATTTCGACGCCGGATTCGATCACCGCGCCGCGCCGGATGGTCGCATTCGCCGCGACATAAACGTTTTTCCGGTCGCGAAAAAAGACGCCGCGTTCGATGGTCGCGTTTTTGGAAATGCCGCGACGGGCGGGTTCTTTGTAAATCTCGCCGATAATTTTCGACATCGCGCCGCGCGGCGATTCCGCGATCAATAACGTCGCGCCCGCGGGTGCATCCTTTATCTGATCCGATTGTAAAACGATGACGGTGGCCCGCGTCTTTTTTAATGTTTCGATGGGCAGTATTTTGAACGTTTCTGATGTCTTTTCGGTGGAATAGAAAGTCAGTTGTCCGGGCGCGGCATCCATGATCGGCGCGACACCGGCAACCACGGTATTTTTATCACCGCGCAGTGTCAGACCGAATTTTTCAGCCAATGCGCCCGCCGTTGTCTGGGTCGCTTTTGGAGTAAACAAAGATTGAAGTATTTTTTTCATAGAATGAGTATAAATTAGCAAGTAATAAGTAGCAAGTAGTAAGTAATAAGTAAATTGCCGGCCACTTATTACTTTTTACTTATTACTTATTACTTTTTTTTATCCACCACATCTGCCCGATGCCGAACAGGTTCGACACCGCCCAATACAGCACCAGTCCCGCCGGCATCATCGCGAACATCACGGTGAATAAAATCGGCATCCATTTCATAAACTTTTGCGTTTGGGCCATCGGATTATTCGCGTCATTCGCGGCCGTGGTCATTTTATTGTACGATGTCTGCTGATATTGTTGCAGCCACATCGTCGCGCCCATGATGATGGGCAGGATGAACAGCGGATCCATAACGGACAGGTCGGTGATCCATAAAAACGACGCCTGACGCATCGGGACGGAGATCAGCAAAGCCTTGTACAATGCAAAGAAAATCGGGATCTGCAATAGCATGGGCAGACATCCGGACATCGGATTCGCGCCGTGCCGTTTATACAGCGCGGTCATTTCACTCTGCATCCGCAGTTTGTCGTTCGCGTATGTCTTTTGGATGCGGGCCATTTCCGGCTGCATCCGCTGCATCGCGGCCATGCCGGTGAATGATTTTTTTGTCAGCGGCCACATCAGAATGCGCAACAGAATCGTAAACAGGATAATCGCGACGCCGTAATTTCCGACGAATCCCACCAACGCGGTCAACGCCCATAACATCGGCCGGGCCAGAAACCAGAACCATCCGTAATCGATCGTCTGATCGATGCCGGGAATGACCGCGGCCGCGGCGCCCAGGTTCGATTGCGTTTTGGCCCCCGCGTACAGGCTGGACGTCCAGGTGTATTCGGCGCCCGGCGCGATGGTTTGCGTATCCGGCGCGACATCCGCCTGATACATGCCGTCGGCGCGTTGGCGCAGGCGCATGGTTTCATCGGCGGCGGACGAGCCCGCGATGCGGGCGACGGTTTGCCAATATTGATCCGTAAAGCCGACGAATCCGCCCGCCGTCTGATAGCTTTGCGGGTGTTTGGTCAGATATTTCCAATCCTCGCGTTCGATACGATCATTGGCAAAGGCGATGCCGCCGGTCTTGACGCCCACCTGATTTTTCACCTCGGCCGCGCGAACGATGCGCGCATACGGGGAGAGGGTGACGGGCACTTTCCCGTTATTTTTCACCATGTCTTTGATCTGGACCACGGAATCGCCGCTGATGGAAATGATGCGATTGAAGACGACGCCCTCTGGCGATGTCCATGAAAAATGCATTGCGCCGTCGTTCGTTTCAGTTTTCACCGGTGACCAGACGGTGGTCGCGGTCGGAAAAGTCGTCCCGTTTCCGGAAAATCCGAATTCTGCAAATTCCCGATCCCCGGACAGCAGGGTGACCAATTGATCGCCCACTTTCTTTTCCTTGAAATCTTTTAACTGAATCTGCGACAGACGCAATCCCTGAACCCGCGCGGTCAGCAATTTTCCATCCAATGTCGCCGCCGGCACTTTTGAAATGTCGTCAACTTGTGCGGCAGCGATTTCGTCTTTCGTTTCTCGTTTTTCGTTTTTCGTATTTGGCATCATCCAGCTATAGATCAGCCAGCCGCCCAACGCGACAATGACGATCCAGGTCAGAACGCTGCTGAATTTCGGTTTTCCGTCGTCCGTTTTTGCCGCGCGCGCCGCCTTGAACTGTTCGAACCCGGACGCGCCGTTATTTAGATATTGAACCATAATCAAAAACTCCGTTTTTGAAAGTAATAAGTAAGAAGTAACAAGTAGTAAATTGTCGGCCGCTTACTTTTTACTTATTACTTGTTACTTATTACTTTCTTCCCGAATACCCACCCGATGATAAAGATCGCGACGCCGACGGTGATCATCGAATCCGCGAAATTAAACGCCGGCCAATGCCATCCGCCCACATGAAAATCCAAAAAGTCGATGACCGCATTGAACCGCAGCCGATCGATCAGGTTCCCCATCGCGCCCCCGATAATCAGGCCCAGCGCCACCTGTTCGTGCGTCACCTTTGTTTTGGTCAGGACGTATCCCAGCACGCCGATGATCACGCCGGTCAGGATGATGATAATCAGCGGCGCGGAAATGCCCAGATGTTGGAACAACGAAAACGACGTCCCGGGGTTCCAGGTAAAGACGAGGTTAAAGAAATTGGTGACGGGCGGCCACATTCCCGGGTTCGGAACCAGGTCGAACGCATTGCCGACAAACGGAAAGCCGCCGGAAAGTGTGCCCGCATGTCCCATCGCCAGGTATAGCAAGATTCCTTTGATCAATTGGTCCATCAGAACGACGGATAAAATAATCGCAATGGCTTTCTTCATATCGGATTCCTTTTCGTAATGGGAATAATATAATGGATAATTATCCAAAGTGCAAGGATTAGTGTAAGGGCATTTCTTGCCCCCGACCATGAACTTTTCCTGCCCCACGCGCGAAGCGCGAGGGGGCGGGATAGAACTTGTTAGCGCGATAGCGCGTTACAAGTTCTTGGGTGGGGGATATCTAGTATCTAATATCTAGTATCTAAAAATTCCCCCACCCAAGAGTTGCTAGTTCTCCGCCTTCGCTTCGCTACGGCTTGATCACAAGCAACTCTATCCCGCCCCCAATAAATTGGGGGCAGGAAAGTGGTACTCGTTTTTTCTAAATCACATCGTTACAGCGTCGCGACCAACCGGCGGTTATTTTCATGATTTTTGATAATGTCCAATGCAGAACAGCCGTTGTGATACAGACATTTGAAACATTCATCGGCCGGGCGATAAGTGGAAATGGAACCGCGATCTTTTGCTTTTTGTACGGCGACTTCTGTTGCATAATTGCTGGAACCGGGCATAGACCGGCCCTTGTTATGAACGGCGCGCACGCATGCGACGGCGCAAATCAGAAACGGTTGTTCATCACCGTCGGTACTTTTTGCGATCCATTTGATATCTTCTTTGCTTAATTGATTAAATTCTGAAGATAAAAAAAGGAGTCTGATATCTCTTTCTCTCTGTTCTCCGAACGAACAGTTACTGACACGGGACAGGATGTTTACAATCTCGGAATCGATCTGATTTTTCATGGTATATCCTTTTCGGATTCCCTCTCGGGTTTCAGTCTAGAACATAATTTAGTAAAAAGCAAAAAATCGTAAATCAGAAATCCTAAATCGGCGTTTTCACTCTTCTCCGAATTCCAAATCGCGCAGCTTTTCCGCCCGCGGGGTGATTTTTCCGATGCTGGTTTTCAACGCGTCCAGATCGTCGTTCGTCTGACGGAAATGATTCGCGACGGCATTCGCCCGCGCGTCCAGGCGGCCCAGGTCGGTCAACAGCATGTCCAACTCTTTTCTGATTTTTTCCGCGACGCGTTTGATTTTGATATCGCTTAACACCGAACGAATGGTATTCAGCGTCGCCCATAATGTCGCCGGCGATACGATAAAGACACGCTTGCGCGCGGCGTAATCGATCAATGCCGAAAATTCGCGATGCAATGTTTCGAAAATGGATTCCGACGCGATGAACATCATCGCGCTGTCGGCCGTTTTTCCCGTGATGATGTATTTTTCCGCGATGTCGTCGATGTGTTTCCGCACCGACAATTCGAACTGTTTTTTCGCCATGTCGCGATCGCCGTCCGTGCCCGCGTCGACCATCCGAGAATACCATTCCAACGGGAATTTGGAATCGATCACCATGTCGCCGGGCGGATAGGGCAATCGGATCACGCAATCCGGCCGCACGCCGTTTTCCAGAACGCATTGGAATTCGTACGATTCGGGCGGCATGACGTCGGCGACCAGATCCTCTAACTGACGTTCGCCGAAGGTGCCGCGCGCCTGTTTTGACCCCATCAGGATATTTTTAAAATTCGCGATGTCGCCGCCGATGTTTTTGATGTCGGCCGACGCCGCGGCCAATTCGCCCAGCCGTTTGGAAATCCGATCGACGAACGCGATGTTGTCATTGCGGATCGCCGACAGGCTGGCATTCAATCCGGCCGATTGATCCGCCGGTTTTCGCGCGATCAGAATCAGCAGCAGAACGATGATGACGGCAAGACATGCGATTAAAATAGTGGTTGTCATTTGAAAATCCTTTGGTATTATAAAAGTATAGAACAATAAAAAGAAAATATCAAATTGCCATCCCCCACCAAGAGAATCTAACTCGCTGTCGCTCGTAAGATTCTCTATCCTCCCCCTTACTAGGGGGAGGGGGGAACTTAAACCATGCCTTCGTCATAAAACGAAGGGATCGTTCCAGGGTATCCTCCCTCCAGCAAGGGGGAGGATAGATTTCGTAAGCAACTTTGTTGCTTACGAAATCTTGGTGGGGGATGGCGTAAGGAAAAGTAAAATGTTAAAAATGCACCTCTGCGGGGATCCGATTCTGCGCGAAGTCGCGACGCCGGTGGAAACGATCGACGACGACCTGCGCCGCGTCTTGGCCGAAATGGTAAAGATCATGGATCGGCAAAAGGGCGCCGGTCTGGCCGCGCCCCAGGTGGGGATTCTGAAACGCTTTATCGTGATGCGGGATCCCGGCACGAACGAATTGTTCAAAATGATCAATCCGAAAATAACGGCCCGGTCGGACGGCAAGATTATTATGGAGGAAGGCTGCCTGTCCGTCCTGGGGCCCGACGACATGCCCGTGTTCGCGGATGTCGCGCGGCCGTCGACGGTCGAGATCGTTTGGACGGACGAGCATGGCGCGCCGCAGACGGCTGAATTTTCCGGCAATGTCGCCCGCATTGTTCAGCACGAATACGATCACCTGGACGGCATTTTATTCATCGATTACCTGTCGTCAGTCAAACGCGAAATGGTGATGAGAAAGGTTAAGAAAAGAAAATGAAACTGATTCTGATGGGAACTTCTTCGTGGGTGATACCGGTATTCGACCGGATGAGCAACGAACATGACATCGTCGCGGTATTCACCCGTGCGCCAAAGCCGGCCGGCCGTAACCGGGAATTGCAAAAATCCCCGGTGCATCTGTGGGCGGAATCGCGCAATATTCCGGTGCATACGAATATTAAAGATTTTGATAGAATTGTGAATTGTCCCCCCACCGGCGCGCGAAACAGCGCCGCCGACTCCCCCCAAGGGGGGGGTAGTATGCTCTCTGCAACCACTCCCCCCTTGGGGGGAGTCGCAGAGCCACGAAGTGGCGATGCGGTGGGGGGACAAATTGATGCGATTGTCGTGGCAAGTTACGGCGTGATTTTGCGCGACAATGTCTTGAATGCCGCACGGTTGGGTTGTATTAATATTCACCCGAGCGCATTGCCAAAATACCGCGGGCCATCGCCGATGGCCACCGCGATTTATAATGGTGACCGGGAAAGCGCGGTCTGTCTGATGCGTGTCGTGGCGGCGGTTGATTCCGGCGATGTCTTTATGCGTCGTCCTTTTTCGATTGGTGAAAACGACACGAATGGGACGATAGAAAAACGCGTGGGCGAAATGTCGGCGGAAATGTTATCGGAATTTTTGGCGGCGCCGGAAAAATTTCCGCCGATGCCGCAAGTGGGCGAACCGACGTACACCCGAAAATTCACCGGCGACGATGAAAAAATCGATTGGTCGAAAACGCCGGAACAGATTCATAACCAAATCCGCGCCATCGGCGGCCGGACAAAAATCAACGGCATCGATGTGAAAATTTTGGAAACGCGTCTCCCCCCCGTAGGGGGGGAGTACCCGCGCTTGCGCGGGGGAGGGGGGGCTTCTTCTGAAAAAAAAAATGATATTAAAGTTGAAAATAAAAATTTATCGGAAGAAGCCCCCCCTCGTCGTCCTTCGGACGACACTCCCCCCCTACGGGGGGGAGACGCGTCCTCACTCCAAATCCTTCGCCTTCAACCCGCCGGAAAAAAGCCGATGGAATGGAAAGCATTCATCAACGGGCTCCGCGGCGCAGAAGTTATTTTTGGAAAATGACACGATACAAAATCATTCTTGAATACAATGGCACGACCCTGATCGGGTGGCAGTCGCAGAATCATGGTGGGGTCGGTTTGTCCCAAACCGACCTGTGCAAAGGCGACTTTGGGACAAAGTCGCCCCACCGATCTGTTCAGGATTTTGTCGAAGAATCGATTTTTCGATTCTGTGGCGCGCGCGTCGAGGTCGTGTCCGCCGGCCGGACGGATGCCGGCGTGCATGCGTTGGGCATGGCGGCCAGTTTTGAACTTAATGACTCCCCCCTTGGGGGGGAGTCGGCGAGTGCTTTGCACGAGCCGGTGGGGGGACAAAACGACGCGACATGTCCCCCCACCGAAAATCCTTCGGATTTTCGGCTTCCCCCCAAGGGGGGCGCCATTACCGTTATGCGCGCGATGAATTTCTATCTGGGACAGATGGGCGCGCCCATCGCGGTATTGTCATGCGAATCGGTGGCGGATGATTTTCATGCGCGGTTTTCGTGCAAACGTCGCCATTACCGATACATTATTTTAAACCGTCGCGCGCCGGTCGTTCTGGATAACAATATGGTCTGGTGGATTCCGCGGCCGCTGGACATTGATGCGATGCGCGCCGCGGCGCAAAAATTAGTGGGCAATCACGATTGGACATCGTTCCGATCCAGCGAGTGTCAGGCGAAAAGTCCGGTGAAAACGCTGGATGAAATTAAGATATCACTATGTCCCCCCACCGCATCGCCGGTCGCTATGCTCCGGCTCTGCGGCTCCCCCCAAGGGGGGAGTAATTCCAGAGAACGGACTACTCCCCCCTTGGGGGGAGTCGGCGAGGCGAAAGCCGAGCCGGTGGGGGGACAATATATCATCATTGATTTTTCCGCGCGGTCGTTTCTGCATCATCAGGTGCGGAATATGGTCGGCACATTGGTCGAAATCGGATTGGGAAAACCGTACGACATCGACGAAATCTTTGCGGCAAAGAATCGCGCTGCCGCCGGCCCCACCGCCCCCGCGGGTGGATTGTATTTTGTCGGGGCAGAGTATTGATTCCCCTCCCTAGGAGGGGTGGATTTTTTGCGCGTTAGCGCAAAAAAGACGGGGAGGGTTTTCTAATGTAGGAACCCTCCCCGCCTCGTTTCGCTCGGCTTCGCCTACGCGTATCCTCGTAGTTATTCGAACTTCGCTACGCTCGTTCTCATATACTCGGATTCACTCGGCACCCCTCCTATGGAGGGGAATTACTTTATCGGCGGGAAGCAGTCGCCGGTGGCGGGACAGCAATTCTTGCCCTGGTCCCCCATGTCGGTCAATGTTTCGCCGGGACAGCATCCCTCGGCATTCGGCGGCGTGTGGTTCGCGTCAGGGCATGTCACGGTGGCCGGCGCCGCGGGTGCCGCGGGTTTCGGTTTCTCGAACGGGCTGGCCACATTTCCGGCCGCGTCGGTTTTGATCCCCAGATTCGTTTGTTGTTGCGCGGTCAGGGCCGCCGGATTGATATTCGGCGCGGCGGTCCCCGCCCCGGTGGCGCCGACCCCCGGGCCCGCGCCGCCCGTCTGTTGATTATAATACGCGTTCCATTGGGCGGATGTCTTACTCTGATATTGATTCGTCTGACAGAACAGGTCGGCGGCCATCCGCGACGGGAACCCGTTGTTGGCCAACGCGTCTTCGGTCACCGAGGATTTTGCCCGTCCGGTGGCGGTATCGCATATCTGTTCAAAGCTGGCCATTGTGAACGCATGCACCTGACCCACCAGTTCTTCTTTGTTCGTGGTCATCGTGACGCTGCCGGGTTGGTACGACGCATAATCCGTCATCGGATCGGTGATGGCGCATTTTTCTTTGGAATCTTTGTCCGATGCGCAGGTGACGATCAGGTCGGTCGGCGAAAAGACGGTAATGCGCGTTCCCGCCGCGATGGAAAACGGCGGCACGGTGTTGTCCAGCATATCGATGGCCAGTTTTTGCACGACATTGTTCCAGGTGCTGATAATCTGTTGCTTTGCCAATTCGGATGACCGTACCTGGCCGCTTTGCGTCACGGTATTATTGTCCAAATTGATCTGATTCACGAACCGGTCGGATATCGGCGCGATCAGATTCACCGCGGCGGGCACCAGCGCGGTCAGCATCGGCATCACCATCGATTGGATATAGTCCGTCGAGCCGTGGCCCGGAACGCCGACGCGTCCCTGGGAATCCGCGGAAAACGGATTTTTCCCGCCGGTGAAATTGAATTCCACGCCGTCCGGTCGCACGAACCGGTACCAATTGATCTGCATCCGGCCGATCGCCTTGTACGGGCCGGGCAATTCGCCGGTGATAAAGCCCAGCATCAGGGTTCCCGTCGGAATGATAATGGTGCGTCCGTTGTCCGAATAGACGTTGCGGTCAACCGTCGCCTGGACCGGCAGGCGGGATTCGGCGTTTTTCGTATCGGCGCGCACCTCGCTGACGATCGTTGCCGGAATCGGCTTGAACTGACGCAAGACGAACGTGCGGTCGTACGGTACGGATGATACCGTCGCTTCGCCGCCCTTGTACGATGACGGCAACAGGCTGGACGGCGGTTTCGGTTTTCCTTTGTCGCCCCAGATGCTGGCACTGCCGCCCGCGGCCGGGGTTAACTGATCATCGTCCAATTGTTGCGCCCGATGCACGGTGCGCGTCGGCAGCGGACTGGTCAGCGTCGGCACCGCGGCCATGGTGCCCAACGCGCGAATCCCGATATGTTCCGAATCCGATCCGATGACCCGGCCCGGATCTTTCAAATCCGTGATCATGCCGGTGGCGTAATTGTATTCGCCGGTCGGCGCCGAACAATCGGTGTCCGAAAAGGGATGGAACAAATAGCGGCCCCGTTCGGCGCGAATCCATCCCGCCGGTTTGCCCGATAGATTATACCCCTGGAACGCGAATTCATAGCACGCCTCGGTAATCGCGGCGGCGGCATCGGCCGCGGGCGGCGTCGGCACAACCAGCGCGGCCGGGGCGGGCGCGGGCATGACGGGGGCCGGTTGAACGATCGCGGGCGGCGGCGCCACAACCGGGGCGGGCGGAATATCGAAATCCGTTTCATCGATCAAAAAGGCATCGTTGTCGGCAACGGGGGGTGCGGCAGGCGCCGCGGGCGGCGCAACATCTGGCGTGGGGGCGGGTGTTGGCGCCGGCGCCGGCGTTGGG
>JGI20166J26741_11449585_pt1 | contig 13490 bp, 8 predicted proteins | sample TergutCu122P5_FD_26741 | JGI IMG/M metagenome (IMG submission 26741)
ACGGACAGAGAGTGTCCGGTACGTACTTTTGTCATAAATTAAGTTACGGACAGAGCCTGTCCGGTATGTACCTTTGTCATAAATTAAGTTACGGACAGAGAGTGTCCGGTATGTACTTTTGTCATAAATTAAGTTACGGACAGAGCCTGTCCGGTAAGTATCTTTGTCACGAATTAAGTTACGGACAGAGCCTGTCCGGTAAGTATCTTTGTCACGAATTAAGTTACTGACAGCCTGTCTGGTACGTACAGTTGTTATTAATTAGATTACGGACAGAAACTCTCCGGAAAGTTCATTGTTGTTGTGTTGTACAGGTACAGACTGAAAACATTGCAAGCGGACTGAATTGTATTCACGTGTAGCGTACATTCCTCTTACGATGAGTATGACTGTTGTTGAAATTACTGGGGAAGTTGCACTGAGACGAACCAAAATTGAATTTTGTCGAAGGTATTGCTTTAGATATCCAATAAATATATAAATGTGTAATTGTCCGTGTGCACGCCAAGGAGGTGTGTGTTGTGTGTTGAAGTGGAAATACAGCTTCTAAACCACGGCACTAGATGTTGAGAGTGTAGCTTCACGCTCCTGTCGTTATGCCTTCCAGGGAAATAACTCGTGTGAGTTTCTTTCGGCCACTTTAGAGAGGATGTAACTGTTTTGCCACTACCAGGAATCGAACATTTCAGCAGACATCAACCCGTAGCCCAGCCAACCTCCAGCACGAAGTCTTTTAACTGGAATTGAATTGTAACTTGGGGGTGTACACAGATTCACTCAAGTGGCACTGTGTCATGAAATTGGATAACCGCGAACAGAACTGAGTCACACTTAAGTGCTTGTTGTTGTTATTAACGCGTCCCTACTTCTAAGCACTAATCAATATAAACGTACGGGTTTTTGAGGTAAATTTCCACAGCTTCTTAATCTAGTTACTTTATGTTGAAATGAATAGCCACCTCGTTTGCTTTGGTTATCTTATCCTCAGTACCTGTTGAATGGGGGGGGGGGATGGGGGAGTTGGTTCTCATAGACGTTCATTATGAAATATTGTTGGAATTGTGATAGCAAGGATGATAAAATGGGCAGGAAATGTAGCAGGCATGGTAGGAGTAAGATAGGAATAATAAATTGCTCCATGAAAATTTGAAGAAAGGACGCTTCGTGGAAGACCTATTAGAGGGTGAGAAGATAATATTAAAGCTAAACTTAAAGGAATATGTTAGGAAGCTAGCTACTGGATTTATTGATCACAGAACAGGGACCAGTGCAGGGTTGTTTTAGAAACTATAATAAACCTTCATTTTGTAAAATGATAAAGTGACCATTAACATTTCAAACTTCAATGAATCTCCTCCATGCAAATACTTAAATACGCTTCCTGCTCCCACTTTCATCCCTGCTGACACAAAATCAAGTAATCGTTACATGCATTAACCAACTATACATCTTCAACTGTTTTTTCTTTGTTTAACAAAGTTGTATGAACTTCTGATGTTATCATGACAAGGGAATTCAAGGATTATTAAAGAGGAAATTTTCAATTGATTTTTATTTTCGACAGCGAAGGAATATTTAGTGTCAGTGAGTCTGGGATATTTTGTGTGCCGCCGTGCCGTATATGCCATATGTGCCGAGGTCACGGAAAGGAGTCGCGTGGTTTGGCCCCTCTATATCTCCTTGGAGCTCTGAAACATGCCTCTCCAGTGCGGAGAATGCCAGTATTGATACACAAATGATTCTTGTGACCAACAAACGGTTGAAAAAGAGCAGGTTACTGTAGTGTTAACGTTCTGAAATTTTATTTGGGAGGTACACGGTTCAAATTCCGGTCTGGACGCCGGTTTTCCTGAGAATTTTCTTGTTTTTCCTCAGTTCTTCCAGGTGAGTGCTACGATAGTACCCAAAATTAGTCCACAACCGCTCCCTCCCATATCCTTACAACTTCATTATTCACTAAATCATCCCATTATGTGAGGCTACTGACAGTAGTAAAACATAATAAATAAATAATCTGTTTGCTCCTTGCAATGTTATGTGACGAAGCAAAAATAAAACGAGGATTTCCGAATTCAGTAGAAGCTCGCCACAATTTTATTACCAAATATAATGTTGTCAGTATCTCTGTTAATAATAATTTTTTCGTTACTGACATGTCAGTTAGGCATGTCCTCTGCCACGTACAGTTCTGAATGGGGCTGTTGGTCTCCGGAAGGAATTTCAGAACACGAGTCCTCTTCAGACTACTGCTTTTCACGCTATTAGCAATTGAATGGACAATTATCAGTCAACATTGTTCTACTAGTACCGCATTCTCACACCGGATACGTTTTGCAACAAAAGTCTTCAAACATTTACCAAACCATATACTTTTGTTCTCCCAGCAGCGATAAGGGGGAGTTTCTTTCGAGTTTCCTCGGCACTTCCAGATTTAGGGGTCGCCAAATTGAGTCCCGAACTAAACATTTAGTGTGTTTGCAGTACCTCCCAACTAGAGACTGCCACACGTAATAAAAATACAGAGTAGAGCCACAATAATATTAAAGTTATATTCTTAAATACAGTTTCTATTTTACATTATATCTCTTTTATGTACAGGTATGCGCCGCATAACGACTTTTCGGTCAACGACGGACTGCATATACGACAATGGTCCCATAAGATTATAATGCTTACCATTGTGTTACAATTGCCTACAGTATTCAGTACAGTAACATGCTGTACAGTTTTGCAGCCTAGGAGCAATAGGCTATACCATATAGACTAGGTATGTCGTAGGCAGTACTATCTAGGTTTGTGTAAGTACACTATTTGACGTTCGCACAACGACGAAATCGCGTAACTACGCATTTCTCAGAACATTTCACCGTCGTTAAGCGAAGCATATCTGTAGTTAATACTCTTAGTTTTTCTTCAAAATCCTATTGCTTATGTCGTGTCATACATGCTTAAAATACATTATTTGCTTGCATGTATCATCTTTAATTTATTTGATATTTTCCATCCGTTCATTCGGACTGTGCTTTGTACTCCGTGTTTGTTTCATCTGTTCATACTCTCATTAGTTCTCTTCTGTCACGTGTCCCATGTGTCTATGAAATGACCATGTAATGTGCAGCGAAAAACCCCGCTCAGGTTAGCCGGTTTTCCGGCTGAAATTGAAAAGTTGCATCTCCAGAATAGAGGAGTTCAGCTTTTCCGCTACTCCGCACTTCTGCTTTGTTGTCATGTTGTCATAAATACACGGTCCATTGATCTGTGAATTGGAGCGTAGTCCGTCCTGAGGAGCTGTCGTTTGCTCACCTTGTCAGAAATTGGCCTCCTTTTATGTAATCCGAAAAATTACTAACGCGTCCACAAGAGCCCCCCATTGGGTCGTATTCTTAATACAGTCCATAACTTTATAAATTATCCCCGTAAGATGTATTTTAATATTATCTACACATTTAAGCCTGTGTTCGCAGCTGGTGTCATACTTTCAGACTCTTCGACTGCAATTTTACATATACATATTCCTCATACATGCTATACACGCTACATTCCCCGTTCATCTTGATCCTTGAAGATGGGACCGATACGTTGTTCCGAAATGTCCGTTACACACCAACCTACGTTGCGTAACATGTCAGAAGATCGAATATCTCTACACCACCATGGCGGAAGCCTAAAACCTCGTGGAGCTGCTCATTGTGCATATTTTTCCATTCTCCTGTTTCTTCCTTTACTGTGGTTCCAAATGTTCTCCTCAGCACCCTGTCCTCAGGCAGCCTCCGTCTGTGTGGTTCCCTTAAGGCGGAAGACTACCGTCCATTGTCGTACAAATCATTTCCCTCACTGAAGTACCACGTTGTTATCCCGCTATGTACTGAGTTTTGAACGTCCATAACAGACATGTTGAAGTGCTTGACGAAATTTGTTTATTGTCATTTTTAGGCGGTTTCGCAAAATTGCGAAAAGCGACTAACTATTGGCGTCGTCATGTCTGGCCGCATGGAACAACTCGGCTCCCAATGGACGGATTTTCATGAAATTTTGTATTTTGGTATTTTTCGATAATCTGTCGAGAAAATTAAAGTTTCATTAAAATCGGACAAGCGTGACGGGTAAGTTACATGAAGATCAAAATACATTTTTGATCACATCTCGTTCAGTTCTTCCTATAATGAGAAATGTTTCAGACGAAAGTTATAGAGAAAATCAAAACAAATTTTATGTTCGGTAACTTTTTTTCGAAATTCGTGCTGTTTAAGAGATAATGTGGAAAAACGTGGTATAGCCGGAGAGACCACATATGACAATATGGCGCGTGCGCATTTTACGCTGTGTACCTAAGGCTACAAAAACACTCACGGAATATGTAATAATCATTGCTTTTCCGTTGCAACAATGGTTGCACGAACGCAACTTAATGTTAAGTTATACGCACATTGCCTGTCTTGTTGCTTGTTTCTGTAGTTTTCTTCTGCTAATGTGTTAAGACCATGCCGGTGAAAGCATCACTGTCGTAGCGTAATGTTGTTCCGAAAAAAATACTTGTTAAAAATAAAATTTTTGGTTTATTTTAAGACTAACACAATGGGATGAATCACGTGAAGACAGTTTTCTTGTGTGTATGTTTGTGTGTGTGTGTGTGTGTGTGTGTGTGTGCGTGCGTGCGCGCGCGCGCGTTTGTGTGAGTCCGCGTTACTTCGGAAGTGTGAAATAAGCTCGTTTATACAATATTTATTTATTTTCTCCGGTGAAGAAAGTGTGCCTGCAAAATGTACGGTGACGAACCGTTCAAAACTTTCTCTTAGTATTCCATGGAATAAAGAAAGTTCCACAAGTAAAGCATGGAATGAGGGACCATTCCCGCATTTGTTACCAGTTCCACGTAACATAATACGGGATCACTTTAAGGCTTATGATGAGGAACCAGTCCAAACTTTAGCTACTTATTTCATATAATAACGATCCAACTCTAGTTAAAGCATGTAATGAGAAGCCATGCAGTATTTTAACTTGGTATTCAACACAATAAATTTACGGCCTCCCGTAAGTGCAGAATAACCCCAACACCAGTTACAGCTTAACAATGAGGTTATGATTCCACACTTTTACCAGTTGTTCGATATAGTCACGATTTATTCCAAAAAATAACTTGCCGACAACAATTAACGCATATAATGAGCAGTCATTACGCAACTGTAATATTTATTTCATGAAATATCGGCCCGACTACATGCATAACCCAACCTGAATTTACGTAACGTAAGCGAAGATTACCTAACCTAAAGTATCTTAGTTTAAGGGAACCAAAACTAAACGAAACTAACCTAACGTGACGTAATAGTTTCTGGTTTCAGTCCAACACAGCAACATATTATTTTATTTTATCTTGATGACGACATGTTTCGTTACGGTACCATCATCAGGCCATCTTTATAAGTTCTGTAATGATGGCCTGATGAAGGTCGAGTGAACGATACGAAACATGTCGTCATCAAGATGAAATAAAATAATATCTTGTTGTGTTGGACTGAAAGCAGAAACCATTTTGTTGTCTTTTAATTTAATAAACATGACGGGATGTTCTCTGCAAAGAACTAACGTGACGTACCCTAACTTACGAGTTAGGTTAGGTTAGGTTAGGTTAGGTTAGGTTAGGATAGGTTAGGTTAGGTCTTCTTCGATTATCTTATGTTATTTAAGGTTACGTTATAAATGTATTCGGCTCTTTATTGTGTGAAATAAATGCTTTAAGCGAGGATTGGTTGATCATTTTATGTCGTAAATGAGGTCGGGACGTTATGGCATGGAATAACTGGTTAACCTGTTGAATGTGTCCGCATTGCATAGTCCAGCTCTGTTCTTCTGTACTTTCACTTAGATAGGAAGCGTATTGCATGAAATAAATTAGTTGCTGCTAAATGGTATCTTATTCCATATTTTAGCTGGGGTCGGTCCCTTTGTGTAGGAAATACGTAGTTAAATTATCCAGGGCTCCTCGTCCCGTGCTTCAACTGCAGTCGGGACGTTATAAGTAGTTAAAGGATAGAAAGGAACCTCCTCCTCTACCCTAAAAATAATCATGTCTTGATTCTGTAAATAAATGGCTAAAAGGTCGTACGATCCCTCATTCAAAGCTTACCGGGTGTCGGTTCATGTTTGTATGTAATGACTAACTGTTGTGTGAAGTGCCCAGTTAACAGCACTCCTTTTTCTCTTCACCTAATACTCTAAGCAAAATGCCTAATTCGTATACGAAATAATTATATATTATGTAAATTAAAGGAATAATACAATTCAGCGGTAACACATATAAGCTTAGATATATAATTTTTATGTTTTATGATCCGGAACTTGGAAGTTGAAGTGATGAGGCTTTCGTTGGACAAGTGATCGAAATTTTACTGTCGTGACAAATATAAATCAAACAATAACCTTGAGCTGATTCTGGTGTTATAATCCAACCTAAAATTAATAACGTCCTCCAGTTTGGGCCACACTCAGTCCTCTCGTACACAGAAACAAAATACACCAGAGAATAGAAGCTTTGTGGTGCATTTCACTGCGACCGCCCTTTCATGAATCTGTGAGTGGAAATGTTTATTTTGGGTATCTTGGCGGCAATGGGCCGCTACATGCTCACAGAATGGATCAAAGGGAAATGCAGAATTATTTGTTGTAATGGAATATCATACGCTTATTCGTAGTTGTGTGTTTGTGGCTTAGCCACTCGGAATTATTGTGAACGAGTTGCTGACTGCGAACGTTTCTGTAACTACAAGTGTTGTAAATGTAATTGTCTAGCTTAAGTAACTAAACCAAATAATTTAGCGCAACCCTGCCTTATTAATTTTACACCTTTAGTGTGCAGTTTTTATTTTTCATCGAGTTTCTAAGCTGCGATTAAACCGAATATTTGAACACCTTAACGGAAAACTTTCAGTGCGTAATGACATTACATTTCACTCAAGTTGCCACACGGGATGTTGACCTATCCGTGCTTTGTGGTTGCAGTGTTTCTTTCCCTCTCGATTTCCCACTGTCCCTTTCAAACTCTTTTTCTGCGTTGCACCACATTACATTTCCTGATAAATACTGCCTCCTTTGATGTAACAACTTGTAGTTTGATAAAAATTTATCGAGCATGTTGACTCCATTTTTTCTCATTTGGTATTCTAGACACCGGTCTATGTGTTCATACGTTTCTTCATCCGATTCTTTAATTCCATCCTTTGTTACACTATTCGGACTCTCTTCGATGCCTTTCTTACTCCGTTCCTGCGTTTTGTATTGCAGTAATATCAGGGTGTATTAACTTTTAGTACATTTCAGAGTTCACAGATTTGCCATTTTTCCAAAATTTAATTTAGTTTTATCTGAAGTTTCATTCAAACACTGGCCACACAGTTAATTCCGAAAATGCTATTACGGCCTTTTATCGAGAGACGATGGAATGTGTGACGCGTTAGGAGTATAAGGTGGCATGTCGATGGATGGAGGGCGTTAAAATCCTTTCAGCTGGCAGCTATACAGAAGCAACAGCAAGAAGTCTCATGGGATTTGCTCCAACATATTTCGTCTGAACTGTTATGCTTCCCACCCACAGCACTTCCCTCCATTACATTCGTTTTGTCAGAGTTTTGAGTATGTTGACACAGGCCGGAGTGACCTGCAGAAGTACAGCAGTAGATAGGGTGCCGGCAACACAAACATCTACGAACCTTCATTCTATAACCTTATTATATACATTTTGCAGCCCGTGTGCAACGTCGGTGATGCCAACACAGCCTGCAACATCACTGCTGCAGTCATTCTGCCAGATGATGACCGCTACGAGATGTCCCTCTCCAAGGTCTTGCCAGTGTTGGAGAATGCCCGTCAGTTCGTCATTGAAAACACCTGGCTGCCACCAAACGTCAACCTCACGTTCCTGGCCTTGGATGATCACTGCAGTAATGTGTACAGCATCTTCAAGGCCCTCCAAGCCTACAACACTTGCGCACACGTGTTCTTCGGACCCTCCTGCGAATATGCCCTCGGTGAGTACCTGCATGTCGCACGCTTCGTTCAGTTTTCTCCGTCTCTCCCCTGTTGGCATCATTGCTGACCAATCACAGGAAGATAATTACCCATAAATGTATGGTGGCCGAGTGACATCTCATGTGCAAACGGCCACTGTGCGGCGCCGCGACTGCTGATAATCTAAAATTGTTTAATGGTAATATGCTGGTGTAACACAGAAGCCGGTTTTATTCTACTGAAGTAGTATGCAATTTAAAATGATAGGGTATATTCATATCGAATTACGGAGAAGCTTACTGCATCTATCTAGATGGTACTTCTGCATGTAGCAAACTCCTCCAAAACGTTGTCGTCTATATACCAATCTACAAGGCGTCATACGTCAGAAGACTGGAATATTTATCGGCACAACTGTGAGAACTTCATATCTCGTACAATAAGTAAGTAATCTTCAACGCACTACGTTTTAAAAACATCGAAGGTTTTCAAACGGCGTGGAAAAGCCAGAATGTAACAGAAGGAAGAAATGCCAAGGATTCCCTCTTTAAGCTGGCATCATGTCCCAGTAACTTACTTCATGTTTCAGACAGCGTCACAGAATAAGGAAGTTGTAATGCTTTATAACCTGATGTTCGAGATTCGATGTTTTCACAGCAGGGAAGTTTTATATGTTGGCCTTTCGTGTTATTTGGTTCTCTTCTGAGGAGCGTACTGTCTCCCTGTGCAGGTATACTTTCTCCTGGTTCGATTCCCAGAGAGGATATCCTACAATGTAGGTGAACTAGAAATGTGGACACTAAAGTAGTCTGCGCATAATAATTTCACTCTCGATAGTCTGGAATCCATATACGTACAGCCACCCCCCGACTTACGACCAACCCACTTACGACCAATTGAAGTTAGGGTCAGTGTCCTTTAAAAATTTATTCCACTATAAAAATGTCATTAAAATTTTATTCGAACTACATGGAGAATTGTGCACACAAAGTGTTGTTTATCACAACGTCCGTTCTTGGGATGACAGAAACTTTACGAATCTCAGTCCTCCTCGCCATGCCGGAGGGTATATTTTCCACCTTATTTCGTGTTTCCATCTTACTACCAATTCGACTTACGACAAAGTGTTTATCACCTATCCTGCCCGGAAGTCGACGAGTACCTGTATTGATGTTAAGCATTTAGTTGTAAGACCAACTATCTGTAAGGCGATTTCGGACTTCGCCGTGGTTACTTTCTTCATTTTATTTATAAAAAATTGCTCTTACGAAAGAAGATGGTAGCAGTGAAGGTTTTGCAAGTTTCTTAACACCAATCGGATTCAAACAATCTTCTCACACCATTATAAGCACTTAAACCCTTGTCTAATAAGAACCATCTTCCAGTGCGAAGTGTAGAAACTCTAGTATTGTTGCTCCAAACTTCCTTTGCGCAGCCGCGTTACCACATTAAACTTCTGGCTGTGAGAGGAAATGAAAGTCAGTTACATGCACACAATTTTAGGCTCCTTAAATCCGACCGCATTGCGTGCGGCGAAGTTGGCGTAGACCAAATTATTTGGTATCACACTAAACTTAACCGTGTGCGGAACTAAACTTCAGATAATCTATGTCTAAAGAGTTAGTGTAATAAGCATCTATGTAGACAGCGTGACAATGTAGCCACTAAATGACAGCTTCACCAACGTATACTTTGTAATAAATAAGAACTACTTCTTGGTTATCGTTTACTTTATCGGAGACGCAATTTTGTGGAAGGAGCTTCTTAGTAATAGAGCCAACTACTGACAAAACTGGTCAACAAATTAAAAACTTGTTTTAATCATCATAAATAAAAGTATACTTTTTAGACCAACTTTTCACCCTGATTATGAAAATGTTTTGGGGTTTTTCGTAGCACATGTAGTTTTTACAGGACAACTTAAGTTCTAATATTCACAAAAATTGTAGTAAATCAGATACATAGACACGCTTCCAGGACATAAAATATAATTTGGCATAAACTACATCGTTAGTTCTACTGAAGGCAAAAGTTAAAACTGTGATTACTTTCTCTTTCTGTGGTACACTATGTCTGAAGCATCACGGTACAACATCCAACAGTAATCTGCCTTCATATAGTCGTTCCAGAAAATTTGATATCAATATTCCATTGAATTAATATCTTGACGAAAGTGTTCATCTTGCTCGTCACTGACGTCACCAAGGTTTACTGGAAAGACATTTAAATGCAGAAAGTGAACTTTAAGTGACATGCGACAACCCATTTCCCTATACGCATTCAGAAGTTTCTGCATACCATCACTGAAATCAGGAATTTCTTTCTACCCACTTAAAGCTTTCCCAAGCTCTTCTTTCTAAATCAGTCAGACTTTCTACAAAGGCTTCATCTTTCAGAATTTCTGGGATTTGAGGTCCCACGAAGGTGCGTTCTTTCAGTCTTGCAGTACTAATTTTGGAAAATTCTTCACTCAGGTACTGGAATCGTTTAGAATTGTGTTAGCCATGGCTTTCACTAAGCGCTTAATCAACCCGAGGTTCATGTGTACAGGAGGAAGGAATATCTTCATGGGATTATCAAAAGGAATGTGCTGGACACTGCCTTTTCCCGGCTCATAAGTCTTTCTTGGTTCCCAATCACGCTTGATGTAATTTTCGGCTGTAGAGTGACTATCCCAAAGTCATGAGAAACAGCAGAACTTCGTCAAGCCTCCCTGCATCCCCACCAACATAGCATTCACCTTCAGATCTCCACAGATGTTCCACTGGTGAACATTATACTGAATTGCATTTAGTAGTATTTTCATAAATTCATGAGTTTCTTTAAGCGTACAAAGTGAGCGATCGGAATGGAAGGTCTGGAATATGTGTTAAGAAGAAGGACAGTTTTCATACTTCGCTGGGAAGGGTTAATGAAATGTCGTCAACTGAAGGGTTGTGTTCTTGTTGCGGTTCCTTATAGACGCAATTGATGTCGAGGTAGAAGACCTAGGGACTATCTACCTTAAAAAGTGCTTTCAAAATATTGTTCTCTATTCGGTTGTGGCAATCTCTGACGTCACTCTCTAAAAGATTTATTTCCTTCAGTCTAGAAGCAAGAAGTTCTGCTTTGTCTTTCGACAGAGAAAGGTCTCGAATGTGATCATTTAATTCCTGCTGATTAAATCATTTTGGTTCTGAAGTCCTCTCCTCTGGGACGTATTGATCCTCTGCAGCGTGCCGAATGGCTTCGGATGAAGAACCGTCTTTACTTTCCATTTGTTCTAAAAATGCCAGTCCATTCTCTGGAGGCTCTGGAAATGGTAAATTTTCATCATGAGGGATTTGCTTCATTACAGAGTTTAGGTTCTGGTACACAAGTCTAAGCTTATAATTGCTAAAACTCACAACGCTCTCACAAGAAAAACGGCAGACATCAACACGATTCGTTGGCTCCGGCCATTTCATAGGAACAGCGAAAAGCATTGCCGTTTTTCTTTTGTTCATGGAGTCACGTAATCCATTTGAACACGCCGTACATATAACATAAGGTGCCCAGCCCTTATCTTGATCTCCTAATGAACAGCCGCGGTATAACTGATAAACTTTCAGAAGATCTGGTGTGATTGTACGTCGCTGAGTTTTCTCTGTGAAGGAATCACATACGTAGCAGAATGTTTTGGGATGATTAACACATTTTCGGGGTATGGTGGTCTTTCCTAATTAATTTAACCTGAAAAAATAGGCTGACGTCTTGCTTTGTAAAATAAAGGTATATATATATATATATATATATATGTGTGTGTGTGTGTGTGTGTGTGTGTGTGTGTGTATGTATGTATATATATATATATATATATATATGTAACTAAATCTCATTTCCATGCTTGAAAATCAAGCTTGGAAATGAGATTTGGTTATATATAACAAGCGTACGTGCATTAACAAAAGCAATAGACGTAGTATTGCCATTACGTAGAACAAGATTTATTGGAATTTTTAGGAGCAGCATAATTCATAATTGAATGTTGGTTAATGTAGCTTATCTAATAAGGAACGATCATTTTCTATTTAATAGCGACAATTTTTTAATTAAATTCCGAGTTTTCTAATTAAATACCAAGCATTTTCTAATAAATCAGCGATAATTTTCTGTTACATCTACGAAGATTATCTAACAAATCAAAGAATATTTTCTAATCAATGCGCGAGCTTTTTATGACCAATTTGCGATCAGATCGTGAGAATATTATATAAATAAAGTTTTCAATCCAATTTTCTTCAGAAAATAGCTCTTCATAACAAAAACCATACGTGCCGGAGAAAAAAAAAACTAAATGCCTATTCGGAATCTGCGGTTCAGACTTGGTCTAATTTACATGTTAGTTTTCTTGATGAATTTTCCTTGCAAACCAGTGTAAATCCTGAGAGCGAAACTTCAAGCATGCCAGAACAGTCCACCAAGATACTCCTTACCGTAAGTGAAAGCTACAATTTTGTAACACGTTGGGATGCACTCATGACGCGATACCAATGTACAGTAAGACGTTTGTAAGCACCTACTACACCAGGCCTGCTCAAATGTTGTGTGGAGCGGGCTACTTCATGCTTTAGTCTGCATGCAGGCAATATAAAATTCAGCGCACAGAATGAAGAAGGAATAATTATATGTGTAATGGTACGTGTAATTTTACCTGTGAATTTTCTATTCTTTTTTGTACAATAAAAATATATTGATAAGATCAGGAAAAATTTATAAAAATATACAGGGGTGCTGATAAGTCCTTAGCCCGACCTACTTTCCGATGTATTTTGTTTGGTGGTTAGGATATTTCGTTTGATGTTAGTCTTGTTATATATATATATATATATATATATATATTACCATTATTCCTCCAATTATGATTATAAATAGGATATATGAAATTCAAAATCTTCTGTCGCTCTAGTTTGTTTCCTTCCTGGTCGGGCTAAGGACTTATCAGCACCCATGTACAATTCACAAAGTAGGTTAGGGTGTCGCTGTCTTAGCACATATTTAGCGTTTTACCTCGGCTTCGCCAAGGAAAAGGTTAAAAGACTTTTTCTCTTTTAAAATGTCTCTGCAGGCAACATAACACAGAGTGGCGGCCATAATGTCGCCGTCTAACAGTGTCATTACCCGTAACATCACAATGCGCTTAAATGCGTTTCATACAGAACGTGCCTTTAGCATGGTGTTAGCAGTCTACTTTCATTTTGTACTTATACTGTTTTAGAGTTTTACATATTTATGTTTACCACATTAGCCTGTAGATGACTGAATGGAGTCGAAATGTGTTGCTAGAAGTAATGTGAAAAGTTAATTCTTAATTATAATAAAAACCTGTATTTACCGTGCCATTTTAAAGAGACTCTTATACGAAGGTTGGAACTTTAATAGTGGCAACTATTTATTTACAACTGATACAAAATAGATACATGTTTCGAAGTTTTACTGTCCTTCAATCTAGTCACCAGCATTGT
>JGI20166J26741_11449807_pt1 | contig 13487 bp, 10 predicted proteins | sample TergutCu122P5_FD_26741 | JGI IMG/M metagenome (IMG submission 26741)
CGATGATTTTATCGTCGGCGACGACGCTTTTTTGGTTGCCGTCGATGATTTGACCGTCGGCGTTGAAACTTCCGGACGTCGCCGAAGACGCTTTTATCGTCGGCGTTGAAACTTCCGGACGTCGCCGAAGACGGTTTTATCGTCGCCGTTGAAACTTCCGGACGTCGCCGAAGACGCTTTTTTGGTTGACGAAGATGCTTTTATCGTTGACGAAGACACTTTTTTGCTTGCGCGCGACGGTTTTTTCATGACGCAAGTGCTCAAAACCGGTAAATCCAGCAAAGTCGGCGGCAAATCCGGGAAAAACGGACCAAATGCCGGAGAAAGGAGTGAGAGGCGGGAGAGAATGGGCTGGTTTTCAGAAACAGTCAAAAAATCACTCGTCCCATTTACTGCTTTTTTAACGCGGAAGACGCGGAAAGACGGAAACTGCGGAATTCCGCGCATTCCGTGCCGGTGCTCCGGCCAAACAATGCCGCGTGCCGCCGCGTTAAAAAAGCAGTGAATTGGACAAATTATTTGTTGACAGTGACTCACGGAGAGATTTCAGGAGAGGCTTGTCTTCTCCGTGCCTCTGTGCCTCCGTGTGAAAAAAAATTGCTCCAAATCCCACAAAATTATAGATGCGATAATGAAATTTGAACCGCTTCCATGGCTGCCTGCTGCGCCGACGTTGTTAATACACGTAAAATAGTGGGTTTCTGTCGTCGGCGATGCAGGCGATTCATCGGATGATCTCAAATTTTAATGGCGGCACAATAAGTTTGGCCGGGTACTGCAATTTTACTTGCAACAGCAGGAATTCTTTTCCTGGCAGCCGCATTTGCAGCAACAGCAGCAACAGCCACCGCTGCCACAGGAGCTTTTTTTGTCTTTCGCGGCTTTCTTGGCGGCAATGGCGGCTTGCGCGGCGGCGAGCCGTGCGACCGGCAAACGCAACGGCGAGCAACTCACGTAGTTGAGACCGATCTCGTGGCAGAATTTCACGGAGGCCGGATCGCCGCCGTGTTCACCGCAAATGCCCAATTTGATGTCGGGACGAGTGCTCTTGCCCCCCTTGATCGCGATTTTCATCAGGCCGCCGACACCGGTTTGATCAAGCGTCTGGAACGGGTCCGCCGGGAAAATGTCTTTTTCCTGATAATCGTTGATGAACCCGCCGTAGTCGTCGCGGCTGATGCCGAGACCGGTTTGTGTGAGGTCGTTCGTCCCGAAGGAGAAGAACTCGGCACCTTCGGCGATTTGATCGGCGGTAACGCACGCACGCGGAATTTCGATCATCGTGCCGACGAGGTAATCGACGGTGATCCCTTTTTCCCTGAAGACCTTTGCGGCGGTTTCACGAATCACGGCTTCCTGATCGCGAAACTCGGTGATGTTGCCGACGAGCGGAATCATGATTTCCGGGTGGACGTCGATCCCTTCCGCCGTGATGTTGGCGGCGGCTTCACAAATCGCGCGGGCCTGCATCCGGGTGATTTCAGGATACACGATGCCCAAACGACAACCCCGGTGACCGAGCATCGGATTCGCTTCGGCAAGTTCATGCACACGATTGGCAACGGCCTGTGCCGAAATGCCCATCTTTTTCGCAAGGTCTTCCTGTTCTTTCGCTTCGTGTGGCACGAATTCGTGGAGCGGCGGGTCGAGCAGGCGGATCGTCACGGGGCGACCGGCCATCGCACGGAAGATTCCCTCGAAGTCGGCACGCTGGTGCGCCAAGAGGGGCGCAAGTGCCTTGACACGTTCTTCGGTCGTCGTCGAAAGGATCATCTTGCGGAAGTCGTCGATGTGGTCGAAGAACATGTGTTCGGTTCGCGTCAGACCGATCCCTTCGGCACCGAGCGCAATCGCCTGCGACGCTTCTTTCGGATTGTCGGCGTTGGTGCGGATTCCCAGTTTGCGGAAACGGTCCGCCCAGCTCATGATCTGGTGGAACCGCTGAAACAGCGGAGCATTTTGCGGTTTAAGCTCTTTGGTAAAAAGCACTTGCAACACTTCGCTCGGACTGGTCGGCACCTGGCCGTCGTAAACGTAACCGGTGAAACCGTCGACCGAAATCCAGTCCCCTTTCTTGAATGTTTTGCCGCCGACCGACATGGTTTCGGCCTTATAATCAATCACGATGCTGTCGCAACCGCAAACGCACGCTTTTCCCATCTGCCGGGACACCAGCGCGGCGTGTGAGGCGGCCCCGCCAAACGAGGTGAGAATGCCGTTCGCGACTTTCATCCCGCGAAGGTCTTCCGGGGTCGTTTCGCGACGCACGAGAATGAGCTGGGCTTTGTTGTCTTTCTGCCAGATCGCTTCGGCTTCGTCCGGCTGGAAACAGATTTGACCGGTCGCGGCACCCGGACCGGCGTTAATCCCTTTGGCGATCGGCGTTTTGCCTTTCAACCCCGCCCCACCGAACACCGGCTGGAGCAATTGGGTAATGTCGTTGGCCGGAATACGGGAGATCGCCATTTCCGGGGTGATCAGCCCTTCGTTGACCATGTCGACGGCGGCTCGCACGGCGGCAAAACCGGTCCGTTTGGCATTGCGCGTCTGCAACATCCAAAGTTTCTGACGCTCAATGGTGAACTCGATGTCCTGAATGTCTTTGTAGTGATTTTCGAGAAGCATCGCGACTTTGGAAAATTCTTCCCAGCATTTCGGCATTTCTTTGGCGAGCGATTCCTCGATTTTTTTCGGAACACGGATGCCGGCCACCACGTCTTCCCCCTGGGCGTTGATGAGATAGTCGCCGGTAATGCCCGGTTCGCCGTTCGCACCGTTGCGTGTCAGTGCCACGCCGGTCGCACAATCGTCCCCCATGTTGCCGAAGACCATCGCCTGCACGTTGACGGCCGTCCCCCAATCGTGCGGGATGCTGTGCATGCGGCGGTACACGATCGCACGGTCGTTCATCCAGCTTCCAAAGACGGCTCCGACGGCTCCCCACATCTGTTCGCGCGGGGCTTCCGGAAAATCCTTGCCGGTCCGTTTTTTGACGGCGGCCTTGAATTCGGCGACGAGTTCCTTGAGATGTTCCGGTTTCAAGTCCTGGTCGTTCTTGACGCCGACCTTTTCCTTCTTGTGTTCGAGAATTTCTTCAAACGGGTCAATGTCGGTTTTCGATTGCGGCTTCATTTCGAGCACCACGTCACCGTACATTTGCACGAAGCGGCGATAACAGTCCCACGCGAACCGTTCGTCACCACTCTTGAAGGCAAGCACTTTAACGGTTTCGTCATTGAGACCGATATTGAGCACGGTATCCATCATGCCGGGCATTGATTCCCGGGCACCGGAACGGCACGAAACAAGAAGCGGAAGGTCTTCCTTGTCGCCGAACGTTTTTCCCATCGCTTTTTCAATTTGAGCAAGAGCGGCCTCAACCTGGGCGACGAGTTCCGGAGGATAGGTTTTTCCGTTGGCGTAATAATAAGTACACACTTCGGTGCTGATCGTAAATCCGGCCGGCACAGGGAGACCAATCTTCGCCATTTCCGCCAAATTCGCCCCTTTGCCACCGAGAAGGTTTTTCATCGACGCATCACCATCGGTGCCGTTCGGCCCGAAACTATAAACGTATTTTGCCATAACTTGTATGCCTTTGCAGATTAAGGTTAAGTCGAGAACGTTCGGAAATCACAAAACATCACGTCGGTCAAACCAAAACGACCATACCGTAACGCCGGTGGAAAATTCTTGAAGCGGAACACGGCAAGCCCTGCATCGCAGGACGGTTGCGCAAAGCCAAAGGCTACCGCCCATACCGGCTACTGGTATACGAACAATCATCGACAAGAAAAAACGAACCGTATTTAACGGATAATCTATCACAAGGCGAGTCCCCGTCAATCGGGAGGCTTTTTCCCATTCGGGGAAGTGAGCGTATTGTGGTGGCGAGAAAAAGTGCAAGACGCCACCATGTCTGCCGGTTGCGCCGAAATGCGAAAACCCCATAAAATAGGGTGCTTTATTAATTTCGGCGAGACCGGCGATGAACCGAACACGTTTCATTTTTATTTCCAGCACAATAAAACAGTGACTTTTCAAATAAAGTATTCCGTTGTATCCCGGCGTTTCAGTTCAAATTCGCTGAAAATTTTGTCCCGTACCTCTAAAAAGTCTCCGGACGTTCTGTCGCGGCTTTCGCCCAATCGCACGGGCATAACGCTTTTTATCGTGCCCGGATTAGGCGACATCACCACCACTTTATCCGCTAAAAAGACCGCCTCCTCAATATCATGGGTGATAAACACGATGGTCTTTTTCTGCTTCTTTTGCAGCCTCAGGATTTCATCCTGCATCTCCATTCTTGTCAGCGTGTCCAGCGCGCCAAAAGGTTCGTCCATAAAAATAACTTCCGGATTCATCGCCAGCGCGCACGCGAAAGCCACGCGCTGGCGCATCCCGCCTGAAAGTTGGTGCGGATGGTTTTTCGCAAACTCCTTCAACCCGACCATATCCAGGTATTGGCCGGCTCTTTCTCTCCGTTGCGGTTTCGACATTTTTCCGGTTTCCAGCCCAAGTTCCACATTTTTTTGCACCGTTCGCCAAGGCAACAAATGGTGATGCTGAAAAATCGTCACATATTTTCGGGACGGCGTTTTTATCTCTTCACCGTTGATCATGATGCTGCCGGAGGTGGGACACTCAAATCCCGCCATCAAGCTGAGAAGGGTACTTTTGCCACAGCCTGATGGTCCAAGCACGCATACGAATTCCCCGCGTTCGATTTCCAGGCTGACGTCTTTCAAAGCGTGAAACTCCGCACCATTGTGCCAATATGTTTTGTTCATGTTTTTCACGGTAACATACATAAGGGAACCTCTAAAAATTCCTTTGACGAACCGGAATCTGCGATTCCGGACCATTCAATGCGGTGTTTTCGAATGCCGGCCAACTTACGGGATCATAAATAGAGGTGCCCATAACAAACCACCTCTTTAGAGCAAATTTGGAATTGATCTGGAGTTTTTCCGTTCCCGTTGGTCGCTCCTTGATTGAAACAACACCTCCAGACCAACTCCGGATACACTCTAGTCGGGAAGCATGCCCCACTTTTTATAGATCAATCTCTCGAAACAGACCACCGCGCTGTCAAGTGCCAGCCCCGTCAATCCGATGATCAGCATGACCGCCATAAGCAGATCGATTCGCAGATTGTTGCGGGCGTCCACGACCAAAAAGCCCAACCCCGATTGTGCGCCGACCATTTCACCGGCGACGATAAACACCCATGCCGTGCCGATGGCGATATGCAGACCGGAGGCGATATGGGGGAATGCCGCCGGAAAGATGATTTTGGTAAACGTGGCGAACCTGGACAGCCCGAAATTCTTCGCCATTTTGAGATAGGTCTTGTCGATCTTGCTGACGGAAGACACGGTTGTCAGAAGCATGGGGAAAAACGCGGCGATAAAGACAATGACGATTGCCGGCGTATCACCGATTCCGAACCACAGCACCACAAAAGGGAGCCACGCGATGGGTGAAATGGGACGGAGTATCTGGACCACCGGGTTGACGAACCGCCACAGATTTTGAAAGTACCCGAAACACATGCCCAGTATCAGTGCCAGTGTCACCGCGCTGAAATAACCGGCGAAGAACCGCAACATACTGCGTGCGACACCGCCCCAAAACATGCCATTGGCACAGAGTTCCCGAACCCCCGACAAAACCGTCAGGGGCGGCGGGAACAATTTCGGATTATATCCGCCAAAATATGCAACCGCCTGCCAAACGGCGGCCAGCACGCTTATGCCGACAATCGCGCGCAAAAACTTTTTAATGATCATCAACTTTACTCCGTCAGACCGCTTGCCACAAAATCTTCATATTTTGGCGGATGATCCGTTAATCCAAACTTGACCATTTTTTCCGTCAAAGTATCGTAAGAGTCTTTCGTCATCTGCAAATCGTCAAAGGATATCCATTTCAGGGACAACTCAAGCGTTTCTTCGTCAACGGCCAGGTGATTTTTCGCGACGCGCATCGCTGCTTCCGGATGGGCGGACAAATAATGCCCTGCCTGCTTATATTGTTCGACAAATTCCCGGGCCGCGTCGGGATGTGCCTTGAGATAGGCATTGTTCAGCACCAACCCGCAGCAGATGGAGTTTTTCCACAATTCGTCCGATTGGCGCAACGCTTTGCCAATATTCATTGTCACGGCCTTCGCACCGAAAGGCTCCGCCACACAATAGCCATCGATCGTCCCCTGAGCCAGAGCGGACGGCATCTCGGGGGGCGGCAGTTCCACGAGATTTACGTCCGAAAGGCTGAGCTCCGCGTCAGACAGCATTTGCCGGACCAATATGTTGTGCGACGACTGCCGGTGCGGTACGGCTAACGTTTTACCCTTGATATTCGCTGCGCTGTTTATTTCCGGTTTTACAATGACGGCGTTGCCGTTGTGATGTCCCAGTGCCACCACTTTCAGGTCGATCCCCTGTTCTTTCGCTTTTGCGGCCAATTCAATCAAAACCGACGCTCCGTCCACCCTGTCCGCGTTCAGGGCGTCGGTCAGTTCCGGCCAGGAACTGAATTTCACCAGTTCCACGTTGACGTTCGCATCGATTTTGCCTTCCTCCGACAAATCTTTCGCGGCCAGAACCGCCAGTGCGTGGGTCAGAGGCAGATAAGCGATTTTTATCGTTTTTTTGCCGCTTGCCTCGGAATCAGTTGACGCGGACTTGCCCCCGCCGCACCCGGAAGCAAACACCAAAATGAGCGTTAATATGGCGGCAACCGCTGTTGATGACTTTTTCATTTCGTATCTCCCGTCTTTTGATTCATTGTTTCGCGCAATTCGTCCATATCCCGCATCAGCCGCTTCGTCAGCGCAACGTGATCCGGATTGATGACCATGCGCGACCCGAAACGCTTCATACCGCCGTTCAGCATGTACTCCGCCAGATGATCCGAACCCTGGATGGGCGGATAAACGCAATGATACGAATTGATGCCCAGCAGTCTGAAGCTGAGTGAGGAGCCGATCCCCTTTTCGTTGGACCATTCCGGACTTAAAAACGCGAACGGCATATCCTTGATGTCTGCACCGGCCGCGGCGGCGACGGCTTTAAAGAATGCCGACACCCGGGCGTTGTCGATGCACTCGCCTATATGCCACACGGGCGGCAACTCGCCTTTTAAAAATTCGTGCAAGCCCGCCCCGACGTGCCGGGCGGCTTCCACACGGCAGAATCCAAGTTTCAACAGCGGAAACGACGCGCAGCCGTTTGTAAGAATCAAATAGTCGTTTGCCAACAGCATATCCGCCATTTCGGCAATCGCTTTCTCGTAAATCACTCGCGGGTTGTTACACCCCACAAGATTGACGATCCCTTTGATCCTGCCGCTTTTCAGCGCGTCTGCCATCGGTTGGAGCGTGCCGTCGAAATATTCTGTAATGTATTCCAGGGAAAAACCGATTTCCGCCGTAATTTCATATTTGGGAATAAAGACCGGAACGTCTCTGCGGTTCGCAAAACTGTCGATGGCACGGAGCAGTATCTTATCCGCCAGTTCCCGTATTTGTCCCATATTGGAATGATGATGGTCAAAGCCGATGTGTTCCGCTCCGGGCAACCTAGTGGCGTCGTTGGTGGTAATGACCGTTGTCTTGACGCAATGTGCCACTTCCATGATGGCGGGGTAAATATCCTGGACATCCGCCACCCATAAATCCAGCGCGCCCGTGCCGAGTACCAATTCCGCCCCCACCGCGTTCGACAACGGGATCACACCGCCGTACCGGTACATGGCCGACAATCCCGAACAGCAGATGCCATAAAAACAAATTCCCCTGGCCCCCCGTTCTTTCGCAAGCGACTCAAATTCTTCACTTTTGCCCCGGCGCACAATTTCACTGACCATCAGTGGCGCGTGTCCATGCACTGCGATATTGACATATCCCTTTTCCAATGCGCCAAGGTTGACACGCACGGTATCGCGATTCGGCAGCCCGAACAGACAGTCGCCGGCGATGGAATTGCCCAGGACGCCGGTGAAGGCGAACGCCAGTCCGCAACGTTCGAACTGTTTCATCAAATTGCGCCAGTCGCCGTCGGCACCGGTTCCCGTGCGGTTCATCGCCTCAAGCGTCTCATGATACGCACTGATGGGAAGTATATCGAGCGAGGTCCATACATTCACTCGTTCCTTTGCGGCAAAGGCTTTTAATGTACGGTGTTCCTCCGGCAACGGATTCGACAAATCCCCAAGCAGTATATCCGCGATCTCCCCCGCCAGTTGTTTTACTGTTTTATTGGCCGTATCCAGCCCGAAAACGGCGGCAGTCGCCAGTACCTTGCTCTCGCCTTCAATGGGGAGGTTGATTTTTCCTTCGGCGGCATATTTCAGTGCCAGGATGGTTTCACGCCCCCGCGAGGCGTGCCCGGCCACTGCACCGGCGATATGTCGCAGCATGTTGCGTGCCACAATCGAATCCGCATCCGCGCCGCACACGCCCCTGGGAGACCTGGCCGTCACTTTGCACGGCCCCATCATACAGATACAGCAACACACTCCGGCCATTCCGAAGGTACACTGCGGCTGTTGCGCGTCGAACCGGTCAAAGGCGGTTTCGCAGCCGGTCTCTTGCATATACAGCAACATTTCCCGAACGGCGGGGTCCGGCGTTTGCCTGATCACGTCCGCCTTGGACGGAAAAGTCTTGCGGTATTCCGCCACCGCGTTTACGTAATCATTTACTGTTTCATGACTATGCCCGTGACTATGTCCATGCAAGTGTCCACGTTCGTGATTTGTCATAATCACCACCCTTTGAATATATATAATTCATATATGTTTAATATGCGATATAATATCCAATATTTACATATATGTCAAGTATGCTTTCATAAAAATAAAAAACCGCCGTTTCAAAGTCGTAAACGACGGTTTTCAATATAATTCTAATAATCAATAACAAATATTACATATACAGCATAAACGCCTGGTCGCTGTTCTGCCGGTCGGCGTATTCCAATAAGTCCTGTAGGGTTATTCCCAGGAGACAGTTTTCGATCGCTCTGTCGAGTTTGTCAAACAGCTTGTCACGAAGCGCGGCTTCTATGGACGGTGATTGCCCGGCGACCGTATTATCCGCTTTTTCCAAGAGGGTGTTTTCCACGGCGGAGAGCACGTCCAGCGCGGAAATCGTGCGTGCTTCCCGCGCAAGCTGGTAACCACCTTTCGCACCTTTCGTGGATTGGATCATCCCCCCTTTTTTCAACGCCGAGACGGTTTGTTCCAGAAAAATCTTGGAAATGCCTAATTTATCGGATATGCCGACAACGGAAACGATTTCACCGTTTTTTGTCTGTCGCGCGATCTCTATCAATGCCGCGAAGGCGTACCGCCCTTTTGCCGAAATACGCATCTGCTTACACTCCCATCATTTGAACGTTTTTTCCAACCGTTCGGGTGAGTCAAAAATGAGTATTGACATTTTGTCTCTATATTTCATATAATACATATATGTTTAATAAATATATTAGAAGGATGATTAGATGTCAAGAGTCAATAATAATGTCACCGACCTTATCGGGAACACCCCGCTGTTGCGACTTAACAATTATGCAAAAAAGATGAATTTAAAGGCTGAAATCATAGGCAAGTTGGAATATTTCAACCCGGCCGGCAGTGTGAAGGATCGCATCGCACTGGCCATGATCGAGGACGCGGAGAAAAGCGGAAAACTAAAATTCGGGTCCGTCATTATCGAGCCGACAAGCGGCAACACGGGCATTGGGATTGCTTCGGTGGCGGCGGCGCGGGGGTATCGTGTTATCCTCGTTATGCCTGAAACGATGAGCGTTGAGCGTCGCAAGCTGCTGGCCGCTTATGGTGCGGAACTTGTGCTGACCGAAGGCGCGAAAGGCATGAAAGGCGCGATTGCCAAAGCCGAAGAATTGGCGGCTGAAACGCCGGGGTCGTTTATTCCGGGCCAATTTGTCAATCCGGCCAATCCCTGGATACACCGGGAGACGACAGGCCCCGAAATCTGGCGGGACACTGACGGCAATCTGGACATTTTCGTTTCCGGCGTCGGTACGGGAGGCACGATTACTGGCGTTGGAGAATATCTCAAATCGAAAAACCCCGGTATCAAGGTGATTGCCGTCGAACCGTCGGATTCACCTGTCCTGTCTGAAGGCCGGGCCGGGGCGCATAAGATTCAGGGGTGTGGTGCCGGATTCGTGCCGGACACACTGAACACCGGCATTTATGATGAGATCATCACGGTAAAAAATGAAGACGCTTTCCAAACGGGACGCGAAGTCGCCCGTTCGGAGGGGCTGCTTGTGGGCATATCCTCCGGTGCGGCGATTTGGGCCGCAACGCTGCTCGCACAACGTCCCGAAAACAAGGGCAAGTCGATCGTCGTCATCCTTCCGGATACGGGCGAGAGATACCTTTCCACATTTTAGAGTCAATAATAAAGTTGATCTGGAGTTTTTCCGCTCCCGTTGGTCGCTCCATGATATACTGTAAACGGTGATAAATTACCGGTTATTTCCTGCAAAGATTTTCACACAAAGGCACAAAGGGAAAGACATCTCCGTGCCACTGTGCCTTGTGAAAAATACAATTTGTCTCTGTTTGTAGTATAGAAATAACATCGCCACACTCACTTTTGATACGCTCTAGGATTCGGGCGGTTGGGACAACCTTGCCTTGATCTTATGCATGTTCGGCAGGAAAACGGCGACGATTCCCAAAAGCGGCAGATAGGAACAAATCTGGTAGACAAAAACAATGCCGTATCGGTCCGCAATATACCCCAAAACAGCCGACGCGATTCCCGCAATGCCGAACGCGAAGCCGAAAAACAGCCCGGCGATCATTCCCACTTTGCCGGGAAGAAGTTCCTGCGCGTAAATGAGGATGGCGGAAAATGCTGACGAAAGGATCAGACCGATCACAACACTGAGCACACAGGTCAACCACAAGCTGTTGACGTAAGGCAAGAGCATCGTAAATGGTGCCACGCCGAGGATGGAAACCCAAATCACGTATTTGCGACCAATGCGGTCGCCAATGTGACCGCCGATCATGGTGCCGGCCGCAACGGAAAAACCGAATAACGCCAGGCAATATTGAGCCTGTGCAATGGAAACATCGAACTTTTTGATCAGGTAAAACGTGTAGTAACTCCCCAAACTTGCCCAGTAGACGTACTTGGAAAAAATCAACGTGAGCAACACGCAAAGCGAGATGACTACCATATGAGTCGGCAGAACCGGGTGTTTGCCGCCCCCGGCCCCGGACTTGCGTTTTTCCCGAATCACCACCAATTGTCGCTTGTACCACTGGCTGACCGGTAACATCATACACGCCGCAACCACTGGAATCACGGTAAACCAGACAAGATTCTTTTGCCCGGTTTGAGTAATGAATAATGCGGCAAGCAACGGCCCCATCGTGCCGCCGAAGTTTCCACCGACCTGAAAGAGCGATTGCGCAAAACCGAATCGTCCCCCGGACGCAAGATATGCGAGTCGTGACGCTTCCGGGTGAAAAATCGCCGATCCGATTCCAATCAGCACAACGGCAAACAGAACCGAACCGTAATTTGCAGCATAAGCGAGAATCACCAGCCCTGTCATGGTCGTTCCCATCCCGAACGGCAAAGCGTAGGGTTGCGGACGCTTGTCCGCATACCAACCGACAAGCGGCTGAAAAATGGAGGCTGCAACCTGATAGACCAGTGTGATCATGCCGATGCTCCCCAAATCCAACGACAGCGTATCATGAAGGATCGGATAAATCGCCGCGATCATCGCTTGCAGCGTATCGTTGAACATGTGGAACGAACTCAGTGCCACAAGGATTGTGAAAGAGGTTTTTCCCGTGATTCCACGAGTCAGCGTCGACATTTTGTTTTGGGTATGCTTGTCAAAGTACGGTATGAGCAAAGCAAGGGCAAGATTGCAAGTGAATCCAATTTGGCTCATCTCCTGTTTCAGGTTGATGTATTCCCTTGCTGATTCTTTGACGCCACACACGCGAAAATGACGCAAAAAACGCGAAAATTCATCATTTTTCGTCTGTTTCGCGGTATTTGGCGTGGTTTGCGTCGAAAAATCTTGTGTTTTTGCATATCAACCCGGTTTCGGGAAAGAATCTTTCCATCAAGGAGCGACCAACGGGAGCGGAAAAATTCCAGACCAATTCCAAATTTGTTCTATACTCAAGCCGGTTGAAAATTCCGGAAGCTGAACACAGAAGCCCTGCAACGCAGGGCGGTTGCGCGAAGCCGAAGGCTGCCGCCCATACCGGCTGCGGTATAAAACGCATTCCCGTCCCTTTTTAACCGGTTTCGCGGACTCGTTGCTGTTTTTTCGGATGGCAAATCATCTGGTAAATCCGCTCGAATTCCTCGTGCGACGCAAACGGGACGACCAGTTTTCCCTTCCCGTTGTTGTTGTGCGTCAGTTTGACTTTCGAGCCGAGCGTCGTGCGAAATTCCTGTTCGAGTGCCAGCGTCTGGTCGTCCCGTTCCTTGGGCGATTTCGGTTTTGGCGGAGCGTTTCCGACAATTCCCCAGTCTTTTTCCGATTTGCCGGTTTCCATGAGGTCGCGGACATATTGTTCCGTTTGCCGGACGCTCCACTCTTCGTCGCGGATTTGCAGGCAAATGTCGATTTGCTCCCAATGCTCAAGCGGCAGAATCGCTTTGGCGTGCCCCTGGGTGATTTCCCCCTTTTGCAGCATTTCGCGAACTTCTTCCGGCAGGTCGAGCAGACGCAAAAGGTTGGTCACCGTCGAGCGGTCGAGTTCGAGCCGTTTGGCGAGTTCTTCGTGCGTCCCACCGTAAATTTCGAGGTAACGCTGGAAGGCGGCCGCTTTTTCGATCGCGTTGAGATCGCGCCGTTGCAGGTTTTCGGTCAGTGCCAGTTCGGCCATCTGCCGGTCGTCGACGTCGAGAACGTGGGCTGGCACTTCGCGCCAACCCGCTTTGAGTGCCGCACGCAACCGGCGTTCCCCGGCGATCAGTTGGTAATGGTCGCCATGCCTCCGGACAACGATCGGCTGCAAAAGACCGTGTGTCTGAATACTGTCGGCAAGTGCCTGAATTTCATTCGGGTCGAATTCGAGTCGCGGCTGGTAAGGATTTTTGTCGATCAACAGCACGTCGATCCCCTGTTGTGGAAGCGGCGTCACAAAATCCGGCACCGTATCCGGTGCCATGCCGGTTGCCGATGCCGCTTCGGAATCAAGCGTCGTTACGGTTTCCGAATAGGAATCGCCCAGAGATTGGGCCGCCACTTTTCCCAAAAGAGCTTCAAGACCACGTCCCAGCCGTTTTTCCTTAGACACGTTCGAGTACCTCCATACACAATTCAATATAAGCTCTTGCCCCGCGACTTCGCGGCGCGTAATCAATAACCGACAACCCGTGACTCGGTGCCTCGCTCACGGCAACGTCGCGCGGAATGACCGACTGAAAAACCACGTCGCCGAAAAATTCGCGCACTTCGTGT
>JGI20166J26741_11449918_pt1 | contig 13487 bp, 11 predicted proteins | sample TergutCu122P5_FD_26741 | JGI IMG/M metagenome (IMG submission 26741)
ACCGAGCGAATGCTTTTAATAGTTGTATCCAAAAATACATTCATTTTCTTGTAGGCTTTATTTCGGAACCCAATAGCATTCAAAATAATACCGGGCAGACTGAACATTTTTGCAATCCTTTTATAAGTATCATCACCTTTTATAAAACCATACGTGTACAACGAATATTCACACCCTGCAACAAAAACTATATTGTCTTATTTCTCCCTCAGTTTCTCCGCTGCAATCGCACACTCGAAAAGATATTTTGCAACCTGCTCTTGTGTTGCATCAATAAAAATCGGAGATAGCCATACCTGCATTCCCAATTCCAATGCAAATTCCGAAGTTTTCATTAATCTATCAATATCATAACCCGATATTCTGATGCACTCGCAATGTAGCTCATTTCTTATAATTCCAATTTCTCTGCGTATGGCGTCATCGTCAAAATCAGGTCTTGTGAACAAACACCCGGACTATAATAGGTGCCGACATCATAATTTATTCCTTTAAGAAACATGATAAATTGATTTTTACCCAAATTTCTCTTCCGCCGCCAGCATCATCAACAAAAATGACTGCGCTTCGGTTGAAGTTCCCTGCGAATTAAAATAAGGCGATCCTGCCGCTCCTTGCACATATCCTGATTCGTCCACCTTTGCTAAAGCCCCTGCTTGCATTTTCCGTGCAAATTCCAAATACTTTTTATCTATTGCGCCTGTCTTTACTCCTTTGAATATGGCAAAAGCCGTCATTTGTGAAAGGTTTGTTTCTACGAAGGAATCCTGTTCGCCGACATTATTATTGAACAAACCGTTGGGAAGCACGTTCGCTTGCAATCCGTCCAATAATTCGGTAAGATAGGATGCAATCTCGGTTTTATATGCCTGTTGATTTGCCGGTAGCAATTCATAGATAATGGCAAACGATGCGGCTGCCCAACCATTGCCGCCACCCCAAAATAATTTGTCGGTGAAACGATTTTCATCATCGCTCCAAATATGCGAAAATAGTTTTTTATCTGCATCCCACAAATAAGTCCGGTATCCGCGAATTTGTTTCAAACATTCGTCATAATCCCCGTAAGCGGCAAGAAACGGAGGAAGCATGTAGATCGCATCGCTCCAGATTTCCCTGTGGTTATTGATATGATATACAATGCCGGTTTCACTTCGTGGCGCTATATTTTTACAGTAGTTGTATAGAAGATCTGCAGCTTTTTTATACTTTTCCCCGCCGAATAATTTATGACATTTCAAAATTCCGTATCCTGCAGCCACAGGGTCGGCAACCGCATGATCGGAGCCGAGCATGCAAGTTCGTCCATCCGGCGTTTGCCTTACCAATGCTTCATTTACCAATAACCGGAGCGTGTCATAATCGGAGCGTTCAATCATAGCTTGTATGGCGACTCCTTGTTCCCAAGCCGCTCGTTGCATGGACAGCAGAGCGATTTTTGCTTTTTCGGCAACAGAATTTGTTTTTTTTACTTTTGCAAACGAGTCTGCGGCAACCTTGCTATTTCCAAGCATCACTCCGGAAAACGCCAGAGTAGTATTACGAATAAAATGACGGCGGTTTATCATAATTCTCAATAATCATCAAACGGATTTCCCTCGCTCAAATCCCCAAAATCTTCCTCGTCGTATTCATCCAAATTTAACATATCATCATCTAAAAAATCATCATCCGGATGGGCAACCGGTGTTTGCATCTTCGATTCAAATTCTTCAAAATTAGTTGTTTGAGCCGGCGGATTACCGACAGATTTAACACATTGAGGTTTAGTCTGTTTTTTTCCTGTAATGATTTCTTTCAATTCCATGAAAAACGCCCTTTCGGTCAGAAATTCAAAAACATACAACAATTTCTGCCGTTCTTCATCCAACAGATCACTCAAGTGAACAGTATCCATTACATAGCTATCTTCTTCCGAACTGGTGTCCATTTCAATCAAAGTAATTTCTTTTTCCTTCATCCAATCTTCGTCACAAATGAAAAAAGAAGTCATCTGATCTTTTTTGTATCCGACGGAATCCAAAATAGCATTATGCAAATCATAAAAAGTAGCATCGGAATCAATCAAAATATCCCTTCTGAAATCATCTACTTCATCCGATAAAATAACAAATCTGTAAATCATATATGCTAAATATTAATTTTCAATTCGTAATTCTTAATTCTTAATTCTTAATTGCTATTCAAAGTATCCCCGCACAATTCCCCGTTGAGAGTTTTGAATAAAAGAAACAATCGTTTCTTTTTCAACAGAATAAGGAACTTTTTCTTCAATCTGTTTCATGGCGTCACTGTTATTCAATCCTGCCTGATACAAAATCCGGTAAATTTCTTGAATTGATAAAATTGTTTCGTTATCAAAACCCCTTCTTCTCAACCCTATAATATTGACTCCCGAATAAGTGATCGGCTCGCGTCCGACGATAATATAAGGAGGAATATCTTTACCTATCCGGGAACCACCTTGAATCATTGCATGTTTACCGATTTTAGTAAACTGATGCACCAAAGTTCCGCCGCTTACAATGGCGTAATCGTCAATATTAACTTCCCCGGCCAATTGTGTTGCATTCCCTAATATCACATTATTTCCTAAAACGCAATCATGCGCCGTATGCGAATAAGCCATTAACAGGCAATCGTTTCTTACAATCGTTTTACCTTTTGCAGCAGTTCCCCTGTTTACGGTAGCACATTCCCTGATGGTTGTTCCATCACCGATTTCAGCCGTTGTTTCTTCTCCTCTGAATTTCAAGTCCTGAGGAATTCCTGCAATGACCGCTCCCGGAAAAATCCGGCAGTTATTACCGATTCGAGCGCCGTTCATAATTACGACATTCGGATAAATATAGGTATTATCACCTATTACGACATTTTCTTCTATCGTAACATAAGGACTGATTGTAACATTTTCTCCAATTTTTGCACCGGGATGCACTGACGATAAATTTTGAACCATATTTTATTTATTTTTTATTACCTGTGCCATAAACTCAGCTTCACATACTACTTTTTCTCCCACAAAGCTAAATCCTTTCATGATGGCAATGCCTCGCCGGAATTCGGACGCCATTTCCACTTTGAAAATCAGCGTATCGCCGGGAACAACTTTCTGCCGGAATTTTACATTGTCGATTTTCATGAAATAAGTGGAATATCTATGTGGTTCATCCATTCCGTTCAACACAAAGAGACCGGCGGCCTGCGCCATTGCTTCGACAATTAAAACGCCCGGCATTACCGGTTCTTGGGGAAAATGTCCCTGAAAAAAAGGCTCATTTTGAGTCACATTTTTAATGGCGACAATGTGCATTGCTCCTATTTCGATGACTTTATCAACCATCAGAAAAGGATATCTATGAGGAAGTAATTCTTTAATCCTTCCAATATCCATAATGGGCGGAATATTCGGATTATAAACCGGAGCCTGTACATCGTTCAGTTTAATATCTTTGCGGATAACCCTGGCAAATTGATTGTTGATTTTATGTCCCGGACAATTGGCAATGATTCGCCCGATTATCGGTTTCCCGATTAAAGCAATATCGCCCAGAATATCCAATAACTTATGTCGTGCCGGTTCGTTGACAAATGCCAAAGGCTTATTCATAATGTATCCCAATTCCGATGCATCTTTATGTTTAACGCCCATTGTATCGGCTAATTGGTCTAATCGTTCCTGACTTATTTTACGTTCGTAAATCACAATGGCATTATCCAAATCCCCGCCTTTTATTAATCCATGTTGCAAAAGCGGCTCGATTTCACGAACGAACACGAAAGTACGGCTGGCAGCAATCTCTTCTTTAAAATCTTTCAGATTATCCAAAGTGGCATATTGATTATCCAAGAAAAACGAATCGAATGTGATATGGACATTGATTCCGAAACTACTGTCGGGAAGAACGATAATCGATGAACCGGCTTCTTTATCGGCTACCTCAATTTTATTTTTTACAACATAATATTCTCTTACCGCATCTTGTTCGACAATTCCAACACGTTCAATTTCATTGACATACACGATAGCGCTCCCATCTAAAATCGGAAATTCGGGCGCATTTACTTCTATCAGACAATTGTCGATATCGTAAGCATATAAGGCAGCCAATGCGTGCTCTACGGTGGAAACCGATACTTCATTTTTGGAAAGAACGGTTCCTCGCTGCGTCCCTATTACGTTTTCTGCCAAGGCATCAATCACAGGCTGTTCTTCCAAATCGATTCGCTTAATCTTGTAACCATGATTGACAGGAGCGGGATTAAATTTGATTTCGATATTGAGACCTGTGTGTAAACCTTTCCCTTTCAAGGAAAAACTTTCTTTTAATGTATGTTGTTTTGTATTCATTATAATTTTAGTCTTTATTTAATTCTTTTTTGAGTGTTTCCACTTCTTTTTCCAACCGATTCAGAGTCCTGTAAATATCAGGGAATTTCTGAAAAAGTAAACTTGATCGGAAAAAATTTTTAACATCTATAGCCGGCGAGCCAAGAATGCTTCGTCCGTCTTCTATATTGCTTATAATGCCGGCCTGCGCCCCGATATTCACTTGGTCGCCAATCTTAATATGTCCGCCCAGACCTACTTGACCGCCGAGCATACAATTCTTGCCGACTTTTGTTGAACCGGAAATACCGGCTTGTGCCGCAATCACTGTATTTTCACCGATTTCTACGTTGTGCGCTACCTGAATCAGGTTATCCAATTTCACGCCTCGGCGAATAATTGTCGAATCCATTACGGCTCGATCTATGGTCGTATTTGCGCCGATTTCGACATCGTCTTCGATTTGTACGTTTCCTAATTGAAAAATTTTCTTATAGGTATCACCTTCTTTCGCAAAACCGAATCCATCGGCGCCTATCACTGCTCCTGCATGAATAATACATCTTTTTCCGATTTGACAACCGGCGTAAACCTTAGCGCCTGAATATATAATGGTATCATCGCCAATCGTAACATTATCGCCGATATAAGCCTGAGGATATATTTCCACATTTTTCCCAAAACTAACCTGTTCGCCGATATAAGCAAAAGCGCCGATATAAACCGTTTCGGGCGAAACATTTGCCGAAGGACTAATATAAGCCGGGGATTCGATACCTTTTTTATGGTTTTTCCCTTTTTCTACCCATTCCATCAGCGAAGCCAAAGCGACATAAGCATTTGGTACGCGGATAAGCGTCAAAGTGGAAGGCAGTTCTTTTTCAGGAACAAAATCGTCATTGACCAAAGCGATACTTGCTTGAGTGTGATAGATATAATGCGTATATTTTAGATTGGCAAGGAAAGTCAGCGTTCCGGGTTTCCCTTCTTCGATTTTTGAAAAATCGTTCACTTTCACCGACTCATTCCCTTCAATTTTTCCTTGAAGAATGCCTGCAATCTCTTTAGCGCTGAACTCCATTTTTTCGTTTTTCAAATTAATAATTTGGGGCAAAGTACGGAAATTATTCCGAATCTCGCAAAAAACAAAAGTAATACTTTTTTACCATTTTTGAAAGTAACTGAATATTAAGCATATCCGAAGCAGATGAAATGTCGCCTGTACTTCCGTCTTTGTACAAAATATCTATACTGTCATCGGCTTCATTATACATATTGGTAGATATGGTTTCAGATAAAGTCAGGTAGGCAGCGTCTTTGTGCGACAAATTATATTTTTCGGTAAAATATTTTGTTTTTTCTTTTATCAATTCCTCAGAAAAAGGTTTTGAGCCAACTTCTATCTTGAATAAATTTCTGTTAATCAATCCAGTACACAAAAGAGATAATACTTTATCTGAACTTTTTGTCCAAACTTTGAGTGCACACCAAATATCATTATCATCCAAATCCACAAAATACCGGATAGCATCCGGATCGGTTTCAAATCGTTGTTTATCAACCTGATTGTATAAAAAATATTTCAAAGGGAAAGTTACTTCCAATTCTCTTCCTTGATTAGCCAAGAATTTAGCCCTGTTCAAAGTGCTTATCATCATTTTTTCTGCGGCAATTGCCGTTTTGTGCAGATAGACTTGCCAATACATCAGCCGCCGCGCCATCAGAAAGTTTTCGATAGAATATATGCCTTTGGCTTCAACCACTAATTTATCGTCCTTCAAATTCAGCATTTTAATGATCCGCGCCGAACCGATATTCCCTTCGGTCACTCCGGTAAAAAAACTGTCGCGCCGCAAATAATCCAACCGGTCAACGTCCAATTGTCCACTTACCAACTGGTGCAGAAAGCGCTTGGGATAGGTGTCCCTGAATATTTCAATCGCTAAGCTCAATTTCCCGGACATTTCTTCATTCATCCGGTTCATCAACATCAGCGAAATATCTTCGTGACAAATACCTGAAACCAAAGAATTTTCCAAAACGTGGGAAAAAGGGCCGTGACCGATGTCGTGCATCAGGATGCAAGCCATAGCGCCGTCCCTTTCGGCATCGGAAATGGCATGACCTTTTGAACGCAACTGTGCAATGGCTTCAGTCATCAAGTGCATGGCTCCCAGCGAGTGATGAAAACGGGTGTGAACAGCTCCCGGATAAACGTAAAATGCCAAGCCCAATTGCCGGATTCTGTTCAGCCGTTGAATATAAGGATGATTGATAATCCTGATAATAAATTCTCCCGGAATGTTGATGAAGCCGAAAACGGGATCGTTGATTATTTTTGTTTTGTTGTCCATATTTTTTATAAAACTTTCAAATACTCCGCCATCTCCTCCTGCACCTTCCGCGCCTCTTCCCGAGCAGCCTCCGCAAATCTCTCCGAGCCATCCGCATAAAGTATCTGCCGCGAAGAATTGACCAACAAACCGCACTGACTGTTCATCCCATACTCAGCAACTTCTTTCAAGCTTCCGCCTTGTGCCCCAACGCCCGGAACCAACAAAAAGTGATTAGGAACAATTTTTCTAATGTCCGAAAACATTTTGCCTTGCGTGGCGCCGACTACATACATCATTTGCTCGTCTGAAGCCCATTCTTGAGATTTCCGCAAGACTTTTTCAAATAATTTTTCTCCGTATTTATCTTCTGTCATCTGAAAATCCATCGAACCTTTGTTGGAAGTCAACGCCAAAAGAATAACCCATTTATTGGGTAATAGAAAAGGCTTTACGCTGTCTTCTCCCATATAGGGCGCGACTGTCACAGCATCAAAAGCGGCTTGTTCAAAAATCGCACGGGCATACATTTCCGAAGTATTTCCAATATCGCCTCGTTTAGCGTCGGCAATAACAAATTGGTCGGGATAATTTTGATTGATGTAGTTTACTGTCTTTTCCAAAGACAGTTGCCCTTTGTAACCCAGACTCTCATAAAAAGCCAAATTGGGTTTATATGCTACACAATAATCGGTTGTAGCATCAACAATGGCTTTGTTAAAAACAAAAACCGGATCTTCCTCCGAAAGTAAATGTTTGGGAATTTTTCGAATATCAGTATCCAATCCCACACAGAGGAAGGATTGTTTTCGGAGAATGTTTTGAAATAATTCTTGTTTTGTCATTTCTTAAAAAATTGTTAGATAAATACTATCCAAATATCTCCCTCAATTCCTTATTACTCAACTTACCTATCCAGTTTTCGCCGGTAGCAACGGTCATTTCGGCTAAGTGTTTTTTCTTTTGAATCATCTCGTCGATGCGTTCCTCAAACGTGTTTTTGCAAATCATCCGGTGAACCATCACGTTCTTTTGTTGTCCAATACGGTAGGCACGGTCGGTGGCTTGATTTTCGACTGCGGGATTCCACCACAGGTCGTAGTGGATGACGTGTGAAGCGGCGGTGAGATTCAAGCCCGTTCCTGCGGCTTTGAGCGAGAGGAGGAAAATTTTGTCGGCGCGGTTGTGCTGGAAACGATGTACCATTTCTTCGCGTTGTTTGACGCTGCAACCACCGTGGTAGAACATCGGACGGTCGCCAAAACGTTCGGTAATGAAACGTTCCAGCAGCGTCCCCATTTCAGTAAACTGCGTGAAAATCAATACTTTTTCGCCGCTTTCCATAATACTGTCCAATAGTTCAAACAATAGTTCCGTTTTGCCCGACAATGAAGCGTCTAACTGTCCGTTTTTCAGGAATTGAGTCGGGTGATTGCATATCTGTTTGAGCGCCAATATCATTTGCAACACTAATCCTTGCCGTTTGAAAAGCGTTTGTTGGTCTTTGCCGTCTCCTATTCCTTCGATTTCTTCCATAGCCGCCAGCATTGTCTTTTCGTACAGCGCCGCCTGTTGTTTCGTGAGTTGCGCGAACTGATTCTGTTCGAGCTTGTCGGGCAGGTCGGAGATAATCGTTTTATCGGTTTTCATACGACGCATCATAAATGGCGCGGTGATTTTCCGAAATTTAGCGATAACCTGCTCGTCATTAAACACTTGAATCGGATTGGCATAGTCGTCTTTAAACACTTTAACCGTACCTAAATAGCCTTTATTGGTATAGTCCATAATCGACCAAAATTCGGTCAGACGGTTTTCCACAGGCGTTCCGCTCATAGCGATGCGGATATTGGCGGGAATGCTCTTAACCGCTTTCGATTGTGCAGTGTCGTGATTTTTAATGTTTTGCGCTTCATCTATAATCATCGCCTGCCACTTTTGCTTTTTGAGTTGCTCGAAATCGCTGCGAAGTACGCCGTAAGTGGTCAGCATCACGTCGGCATCGAATTGTTTAAGGTCTCGCGTTCCTCCGTGAAAAATATGGGACGACAGCGAGGGAGCGAATTTTTTAATTTCTGACTGCCAATTCGTGAGTAAGCCTGTCGGGACAACCACCAGCGCTTTCCGTTTTTTGTCGATAGCATTTTCTTCTTTGAATTTCAATAAGATAGAAATCACCTGCAAAGTTTTTCCCAAGCCCATATCGTCTGCGATGATACTTCCGAAACCGATACGGCTGTTGCGGTACATCCACGAAAAACCGCGCTGCTGATAGGGACGGAGTTGTGCATTCAATCCTTGTGGCAGCGGAATATCATCGATAGAAGTCAATTCGTTGATCAAACCGCGCACTTCATCAGTGAGCAGAACGGGAGCGCCTTCGTATTCTTCCGCCAGCGCCGTTTGCAGTAACTGATAGGGACTGAGTTGTTTAGTGGTTGTAAACGCTTTATGCAACTTTTCAATATCGGCATCGCTCACATAAATGTAATTTTCCTTGAATTTAAACAGCTTTGAAGCGTTCTTCAGTAACTTGTTAAATTCTTCGGGCGAAATAATCGTATCACCCAAAGCCACTTGCCAGCTGAAAGAAAGTAAATCGTCCAAACTTACAAATCCTTTTTCGTTGTCGTTCTTTTTCAATTTGACCGACACCCTGGGATGTAATAATTCCTGTAATGCTTTGGGTAATAATATTTTAATATCAAGCAAACGGACAGCGGGCAAAACGTCTATCAGGAAAGGAGCAAACTCGTTGTTGGAAAAGCGGATAGGCGTATCGCCGCCAAAATTGATATGCGTGTCCAACCCGCGAATGAACGGCGTGAGCAACGAAACACCCTGTAAAATTTTGAATCGTTGCTGTTCGTACTGTTTTTGTTTTAAAATATTTTCAAGCGGAATGGGCAGCGCATCAGGTTTTGTGGTGTCTTCCACCGAAATTTGCACTTCAAATTCTTCGGACTGCGTTTCTGATACCGTAATCATAGGTTTGTATGTTTCGGCGGTCAGATAATAGCGGTCTAACCAGACTTTGATGCCTCCGCTCAACGCATTTTCGGCAACTGCCGTAAAAGCGTAGGACTTGTTTTTGAAAAACAATTCTTCAAACAAATCGTTGTCCACCGGCTTGGAAAATTGCGTCAATAATTTTCCGATAAAAAGCGATAGAATTTCAACGGTTTGGTTTTCAATCAGGTTTATTTGTTCTTTTTTGCGGATAACTTTCTTTACCCATAACAAGCCGTCGGGTAAAATTGCCGATAATTTTTCAACTGTTGTTTTCACGCGATTGTCGATAGTTGCAGGCAACCAGCGAATAATGAACTGTTTATTATCCAATTGAACGATTTGCGGAATCACCATGCCGTTTGCCGATAAATGCAGCGAAGCAAGCAAAATCTGATGAAACGCCGCCACCGAAGGTTCAAAGTCGAGCAAGCGATCGGGATTCAGGGCGAAAAGCGCAGGTATCAAATCTTCCATTCGTTTGATTTTGTGGTTTTCGCCGCCGATTTCAACCGCATTATTCCCGTCCACAGCCAGCATTAAAGTGGTGCGATTCGTTAAAGTATATTTTTCGGAAAATGGGAAAACAGCGTTGAAATCGAGTTTTTTGGAAAGAATACGGCTTGCGTCTTTTGAAATACGGGCAAGCTGCGAGGCGTATTTTTCACGGAAATTGCCCGAAGGATAAAACGGCGGCGCATCGGGCAACAGTTGCACCAGCGCTTCCGAAATGTTTTGCAGCTGAGAAAAATCAACCCGTTCATAAGCGGCATCTTTCGAAACGGCAAGAGTTGAATTTTTTTTCGTTTTCAACAAATTGGACAACTGAGGAATTTCCGTTTTCTTTTGATCGGGGATAAAAATTTCACGTTTCTTCAATTCGTCGAGCAGATTTACGTTGTGGATTTCAAAAACCAAAAACGGATTGTTATCAATTTCGCGGCTCAGCATATAAATCACAGACGCCAGATGTTTGCACGGCACCGCCCAATCGGGACAAGAACATTGCATTTTGAAATCTGTCCACTGACGGGGAAAAACTTTCAATCCTAATTCTTCGGCAATATTCAGAATGGCGGGATCGAGTTCGCGGTTTAGCAATTTGGAAATCAACGCAGGACGTTCGATGATTTTCGTCATCATCTGTTCAACCTGTTCATCGAAAAACGGCGGCACGATAATTGTTACACGGTAAGGAGTCGGACGGCTTCCTAATACTTTCGCCACAATTTGGTTGCCATGGATTTTGATATCCTTCACGTGTCCGCTTCGTGCATACGAAGCCCCCCGCGGCAGGCGATTGTCGTAATCCACATTTTCGAGTGAACGCAGCCAATGTTCGCCCCACCACGTTTTTCCGAATTTTTCAGGCATAATATTTATGTATTTAAATTGTTTATAATATTTGTTTAGATAATCTGTTTATTTCGTTTTTAGAGTAGCTATATCCCGATAGGGATTCAAGCTCGGTAGAAAAAATTGTTCCCCAACACCAATGGCATTCCGTAGGAATGTAACATTATTCAATTGTTTTAAATATATATCGTTCATCATATTCTATTCCGAAATCGTTTAAGATTTTCTTGTACTCTTCAATGAATGTTTTTTTATTGTGATGTCCTTCCTGATTTTCAATATATTTTGCCACAGTAGAAATTTGCGATTTACTGTATGAAAAAGCCCCATAACCTTCTTGCCAAGAAAATTTTCCTGCGACTAATTTTTCTTTATTTATCTGCATACCTGACGGCATGCGGGATGGGTTGTGTCCTCTTTCTTCTACCGAGCTTAAATCCCTGACGGGATTATGAGTTGCTTGGCAAGCGTAAGTAAGAGCTTTCTCTTTTTTGCCGAAATTGAGGGAGTGTTTTTGAATCATCTTTAGTTTACATTAAATAATTACCAACTCATTGTACTTGCCAACTCGGTTCTTTTTATATCGACTTTTTGAACTAAATCTGTAAATGATTTTGTTAATTCTTCGTGATTATTTTTTGGATCATATATAATATAGATTTCAAACTCATAATTATCACGAAGTTTGTTTAATAAATCTTTGAATACCAAATTTGTTTGTATTCCTCTGTGAGTACCAGTTATTACGTCCGTCCAATCTTTACTTAAAAAATCTTCACTTAATGATAGTTTTGTGTCTCCTGGAATAATATCTACTTGAAAATTGGGACTACTCTTTATAAGAGAAGATACATCATAGTCAGTTTTGTATTTATCTAAATTCTTGACAATTTTATTAATTGTATATTCTTTTTGTGATAAAGAGTAAATTCTTTCTATTTCCATCATTCCCGCCTCCAACAAGTGCGCATTAATAAACGTTTTATTTTCAAGATACAAAAAAGCCATTATATTGTATTTAATTTCATCGTGACACAAAAAAATATATTTCTCTTTCGTAACTACCATTAAATTCTCTACAACTCGTTATCCTTCAGCCTTTCCGCATTTTCAGCTACAATCAGTTGATCGATAACCGGTTGAATATCGCCGGCCATAAAAGCCGCCAAATTATAAATTGTATAGTTAATACGGTGATCGGTAATTCGTCCTTGCGGGTAATTGTAGGTGCGGATTTTTGCAGAACGGTCGCCGGTAGAAACCATTGTTTTCCGTTTCGAAGCAATTTCATCCAAATATTTTTGGTACTCCATATTATATATGCGTGAACGAAGTTCAATCATCGCTTTTGCTTTATTCTTCAACTGCGACTTTTCATCTTGACATTGAACCGAAATGCCAGTAGGTAAATGTACTAAACGAATTGCGGAATAAGTCGTATTTACCGATTGTCCGCCATGACCTGAGGCACAGAAAATATCCGTCCGGATATCCGATTCTTTGATTTCAACGTCAAACTCTTCTGCTTCGGGCAATACGGCCACGGTTGCTGCCGAAGTATGCACCCGTCCCTGTGTTTCGGTTACTGGCACACGCTGAACGCGATGGACGCCGGATTCGTATTTCAAAGTCCCGTAAACATTTTCTCCTGACACCTCAAAAATGATTTCCTTAAATCCGCCGATGGTTCCTTCATTGCTGCTTGTCACTTCCACTTTCCAATCTTTGGATTCGCAATATTTGGAATACATACGAAACAAATCGCCGGCAAAAATTGCCGCTTCATCGCCGCCGGTTCCTCCCCTGATTTCTACTATAGCGTTTTTACCGTCCTGCGGGTCAGCAGGGACCAAAAGGAGCTTGATTTCTTCCTCCAACTGCGGCAATCGTTCGGTATTAATATCTAATTCTTCTTTAGCAATTTCGCGTAACTCGGCATCCGACTCATTTTCAAGGATAAATTTGGCTTCTTCGATTCCGGTTAGGAGTTTTTTATACTCGTTTCGAGCATTAACGATTTTTCCCAGATCACGATATTCTTTGTTTAATTTTACAAAACGCTTCATATCCGAAATTACTTCAGGATCAGTGATTAATGTGCCAATTTCTTCAAAACGAATCCCTAAAGCGTCTAATTTTTCCAACAAAGAATTTTGAGCCATTTATTTGTTTTTTAGGCTGCAAAGGTACAAAAATATTTGTTTCAATCCTCTTACTCCTGTTTTTTTTGAATTGTAATGGAAAGCAGTAGAGTTGAAACTGTCTTAATTTCAGACTATAAAAAAAATAAAAATAAAACCTGTTATATAACATATAAAATAATTTGGAAAATTAAGCGCTCTATATATATCTTTGTTCCCGTAAATAATGCTTGTCATTTTTTACAAATACTAAAATCAGTTTATACAAATCAAAATTTTTTTTTATGATTCAAATCAAACCAGTGAGGAAATTTAATC
>JGI20166J26741_11450030_pt1 | contig 13483 bp, 8 predicted proteins | sample TergutCu122P5_FD_26741 | JGI IMG/M metagenome (IMG submission 26741)
AGTACCTTTAAATATTTTTATGTATTTTAACATTGAAATTAACATTTTAGACTAATACAGTGTTGAATGTGAAAGGGTGCATGTGTAGGTGTTTATCAATTATTGAACAGCATGATCATGTTACTGACAAAGTAGTCAAAATAAACAATAAGTAAAAAAGTAAGTAATTATACATTACCCTTTAAATCGTAGTACTTCCTTAACTGTACTGCTAGGTTTAACACTACAAAATTCTACGTTCTGCCCACACGGTGTATTTATGTGTTTTGTATAAATCTCAAAACAAACAGCGATTATTTCCCTATACAGCATTAACTGACTGGTTTTTATAACCCAGATGAAGAGTGTTTATTGCGCGGTACGGACCGAATCTTCACATATATTTCAGGTTAAATCGCAGTCTTCAAAGTGTTTCAAAATCCACCAAGGATATATGGCCACAGAATATGTGGATGGAAAAACCAAAACGCTCACACCAAGTCTGGTAAGGACACTGGGCAAATAATGCATAAAAACAGCATGATAAGGCGAATTCCAGCAAAGAGTCGCAAGTACCAAGTTTCGCCATACTAAAATCAATAAGGTGAAGAACCTCAACTTCGGGAGTATTTCATTATTAATCTTATGTAACTTCAGTACTCCTTACTGAATATTAATTGGGTGACCAAAGCAAGGAGAATGAGATGGGTGGGTCATGTGGCACGTATGGAAAAGTAGAGAAATGCAAGCAATGCTTCGTAGGGAAATCTGAAGATCGGAGACCACGTGGCTGATTTATGCGCATGTTAGTTTATTATTAAAAGGGGTCTTAAAGAAATATTACGGGACGGCGTGGACTGGATTTATCTGGCTCAGGATAAGAAAGAATGGCAAGTGGTTGTGAACGCGGTAATGAACCTCCTGATTGCATAACGTGCAGGGAACTTCTTGACTAGCTGAGGAGCTACAAATTTCTCAATAAGAACTCTGCTCCATGCAGTTATCCAGCTATTTACTCATTCGAACCCTAACGTACCCTAACGTACAGTATGGAACAGTATGTTTTGAATATATACAGAAGTGTTTTTAATTTCAGATACTCTTCAAAGTACTGGATGTTACATCCGTCTAGAAACATCCGAAGGATTCTTGGACTCGCCAAACTATCCAGATAATTACCCTCCGGGATTTGATTGCTGCTATGACATTGCAAGACCCTCGTCCCAGCACTGCGGAGTGAAATTCTATGGTACGTACTGTACAGTCCCACTACAGATACCTAACCAAACAATCAACCAACCAAAAACTAAGGGGCAGAGATTTGCCCTCGGCGCAAGTCGATGTTCCTAATGCACAGAACACATTGATGGGCTATCAACATAGAAATCCTATAAACTATAAAGTGGTCTGTGCTTAAGCTAACGGATTTACCGTCTTGTCTGAATGCCTTGACGTGGTCATAATAGGAACTGCTGCTGCAACTGGTAGAATGTGCTTTGGGGAGGAGGAGGCGGAAAGGGAAGAACTTTGGTTGGATGGATGTCTGGGGTTTGAACCCAGAGTAGCTTAAATGCGTCCCAAGTTGCCAAACTGGTGGGTTCTCCGAAGCATCTCACCACCATTCGAAACACCCGGTTAGTGTTCTGTCGTAGTGGAACCTCCACATCTTCGTCAATTTGCCTGTCCCTGACGGACAAAGTTGCGTTAGTCGCAATGGGCAGACACTTGCATTGCAACGTCTGCACTTTCCTGCTCTGAATGAGGGCAGCGGACCTCCGTAGGGCACCCATGGCCTATCACTTGACAAATGAACTGCTTATAAAGCAAAATGCCGTCTCTGTTGTACAGGCCACTTCTCCTATAAAACAGCGGGCCTAACATGTCCGGTCTGCTGTCTGCCATTTTTTCTGGCATGATTTATGTAATTCGACCAGGCCGGCTGCATGTCTAGGACCACCCGAAGACACCAAGCTGTACCGACCCACTGGAATGGCGCCCCAAGCAGCTGTACTGGCCAGATCTTTTTGATACGTCCCGCGGCGTGCACTGCGCTCTCTGGGACATTGACGGCGATCCCCCATTCCAACAGCACGGCTACTTTAACGCCACACTTTACTTTGTTGTTCTACCTTGCCTCACCCCGTAGATTACAGTCGTTCTTGAGAAGTTGTCACTCATCCGCTCAAAAAAAAAACCCCACATTTATGGAGTACAACGGTAGGTATGTGGACTGCGGCGTTCATGCAAGTATATCACTACTCTCTATTTTAAGCCAAATGAATCCAATCCACACCCTCCTATGCTATGTGTTTATTATCACCCCTCCTTCTATGACTAGGCTGTCTTATCAGATTCAACAGCATCTTTTTATGTAAACCAGTATTCATTTTCAATGCACTCTGCTCTTCCTGTTACAATGACACGTGGCATTCTTGTTCATACATTTTAAACAAAGTAAGTTAATGCATGTTTTCCTCATCAGCGGAACAGATGACTATTGTGCAAACACCTGAAGATGGTGGATTCTGCCAGACAGATTGGCTGGCTATAGACTCCTGTGTTCCAGAAGGGGGAAGCAGATTCTGTGGTAATCTCACCAGTTCTACATGTGAGTGTGAATGTTGCATCATGGTAAAATAAGGTTTATCTTATTCATATTTCACCACAAGCAACATGTCTTTTTAACATCACTCTTTCTTTATGTGGCGCAACAGTTCCACTGGGGCCTAGGCCACCTCATTGTTCAGATTTCTGGATCACACACAGACACACACACAACCAATAGGAACCCTCTAAACAAGTGATCAGCTTGTCACAGACGCCGCTACATAAACAAAACAAGAAACGAACATCTGTGCTCCCAGCAGTATTCAAACTCATGAAACCTAGTAACCACGCAGCTTCAGACCTGTGCCTTAGACCACACGGTCACTGTCATTGGCCTGTAACCCTATTACTTCACATAAATAAACATAAGATGGCCTACCTGGCTAAACAGAAGTAAAAACATCCTGATTTTTTAATAAACCAACTGTAGTTAAATTATTTTTATTCATATTTAATGACAGTGAGTCTCTTTCGTTGCTGACAGCTGCGTGCTCAAGTCAACAATAAGAAAAACTCTGTGTGTGTGTTATTTTTCTCAAATTTTTAACATGTTAACCCCACAGCATGGAATGTTATCACTTCATATTCTAAACAGTTGGCAATTCATGAAACAGCTGTGTAAATAATTCATTTTTGTGCTATAATATAAACCCTTTATGATCACCTAGCAGCCAGACTGAGATAGAGACAGAAGGTGAAACAGATAAGGCTGTATGAAGGTTTCTATATACAGCAGAAAATTTGTCCAGTAGATGCCAGTTCTATAACATCTTACATAGATCATAATCATCTGATCCCAAATTCTGTACATAAATTAAGGACTGTCTGACTCCATGTAGAAAATCATTTTTATATACATCCATGCTTCACATAAGCAATAGCTTGGAAGTTTATTATCGGATAAAGGTGTCAATAAGTTTCAGAACAAAAAATTGCAAAGTTTAAAGATCACAAACAATAACTGTTTTTACCCTTCTATCATATCATCATGCTCTTTCAACTTCTTTGTTGTTCCCATTCTTGCCACACAGGCACTGTCTTGTTTACACAATTTTGTTTATCAAAATTATATGTGATCAACTTACTATTGGTTAAATTCCAGCTGTTACCACAAATCTTGAACACAGAAATGATAAAAAAATGCCAGCCTAAAGAAAACCCATCACCATAAGATGTTAGTACAGCCAACTGCTGAAATACTGTGTATAAATCCACCATATCTCAGACAATTCACAATGTCCTGCATAAGACTAGTGTAACTCTTTCATTGTACCTTGTCTAGAGTTAATCTTGTGATTGTTGCAGTTCAGTACTTGTTTCAACCAGGTTCCAGAGCACTACGCCTCATATTTCACAGTTCATTGCAAGATCCAGAAAACAGACTTCCCTCAAACGTTAAATACCGGTATCGATTAAGATATCAAATCCTGGATGACTGTGGAGGTCTCTTCCAAGAACCCAGCATCTCTAATGTCCCGGGAGAAGTTGGCATGACCTGCTACACTCGGATACTTGACAAACGTGGATCGATCAACACTCCCTTCTACCCTGAATACTACCCTTACAACCTGGACTGTGTTTATGAATTCATCAGGCCAGTATTTAAAAATATCTTGCTGTCAAGAACTCCCAAGAACTTAAAAATTATTTTTAAATAAATGTGACAGGCTTTTGAAAAAAAAAACATAGAGAATACACAAGAAATATGCCAAAATATTAAAAAAAACGCAGACAATGCCATGTATATTTTTCACGTACATTGTCATTACATTCATCTTTCTCACAATGCTTTGCCCATACCATTGCCCAGCAACAGCCAATCCACCCACACCACTTCCCTCATCCTAACAGTAGTTATCATACCCCCAGAACTAATGATTTTACAGCCAGTCCAGTAAACAGAAGAACAATATAACACAATCACTAAAATATTTAAAATATCTTTGAGAGCTGTACTTTGAAATTTCATCCCTTAAGCCAGAAAACTGGATTAAATTTTTAAAAATTACCTCATTTTGTTATTTGGTACATAATATTAGACAAATACTCAAGATACTATTTAAAAGATAGTTTTGGAAATGTATATGTACAATAATTTTGGTGCACTCATTCTCTTTTAATTTTCTCAAATATCATAAGACATACAGAAAAATCGTGTTGCTTATACTGTCCACAACTTTAGTTCTACACAGTTTTACCTGTGATTAGCTCAAGATGCCTGCAAAAATTCATATGAAATTACAAGTGAAGTGTCAATTACAGAAACTGGATTTTAACTAGAACTGGAATATGGTGACAAACTGCATCACAATTTTCCAGTATTAGGTCTCACTAAAATCTGTTCAGAGGTTCCTGAGTTGTTAAATGGTGACAGCTGGGCAGATATGGCAGAGCTAACAGGAATTTTTTTGCAACTTTTATTGCAAAAATATACCAAAATATCCTAAAACAAAAACAGCAGTAAAGGAAATAACTCACAGTTGTCGCATTTAATTTACTCTGATGCAGGCCCAATCCTTTCATCTGTGGAATTAAAATGCGTTCTGTGGACTTCCAGCTGGAACCCTCGACATTAACACCGTTCGGAGGCGCCTGTGCCGACTATCTGCAAGCACCAGGATGTGGCTTTCTGTGTGGCTCCATGAGTTTCTCTTGTGAGTTTGTTCATTTATCTGAAGCCAGAACAAAAATGTATTGGCAGGTGTGTAAATGGCCTAAAATTTTTCATAAAATGGAAATTAATCTGAATTTTCCTACAAATCAAATTACTGCATTAATGATGAACCAGCATTTCATGTAGTGCACAAGTAAGAGTATGTTCAGTTCTACAATTAACACTAATATCCCAGGAGATACTGGAGTCAGAAATGGGACACAACTTCCAATCCACAGTAATAACATTAAATTATTCAGAAAAACACAATAACTACACAGAACAACACAGAAACTCTATTACATGCCAGGAAGAAAGGTGGCTGAGAACTGAAACACAGTCTGCAGTCTGTCTGCAAAATTAATGTAACACCTGAGGCTCATAAGAGTAAATCTGTGATAACACAATAAACAACTACAAGGAAGCTCCTCTACTGGCTAGCACTATGGTCCTCCCTCTGACCATCTCCCTGCCACACCTTGCCACTGCCAGACCTAATAAGGGACCCTGGAAAACACCCAGATTATTTGCCCTGAAGATGGCAACTGTAAGTTGTTCTCAAGAAAAAATTTCCCAAATACAGGGTCCTTATTTTATCTGACAACTATCATTTGTCACTTCTGCCATTACTATTCAGCAAACATGTGTAGTCAGTTGCATGGACTACCATGCAATTAGCAAGTCAACAGCAACCAATACTTACCAGATACAGTAGTGGTTGTGTATTATGAGGACATGGGTTTACAACAATAATTACAGCTGCCTAAAATATGGGGCCAGTATTCAAGTGGCAATTGAGATAATAGTATTTAGTAACTGTGAAAGATACATAAACACACAATTAAATATTCATTATGTACCATATTAAGTACAAATTTCAGATAGCTGTTATTGTAAAATCTAACATGTAAAAATGCAGCTTCAAAGTAATAAACCACAAAGTACAGCCATTAGAAGCGATCAGTGTGTTTAGGTTAGGGGAACAAGGGCCCATTGTGTGCAATGTATACCCTCCCCACTTCATGTAAAAGTGCTCAAACTCACATACAACATGCTACCTAGCTATAATTAATATTGCAACAAGTGACCAAATTACAGTAGCTCGACTATTTACAGAATTACTTGATTTTTATGACTCCTACAATAAATTTAGACAAATGGTTCACACACAAATGTTGTGATTCTAAGCTTCCACTGTATTACGTTCAGTTCTTACATTTACATTTCATATACACTTCAAAAATCCAAGCTCCATCTAATGACAGTTGACTATCAAACATGTCAAAAAAATATACCTTGTTTCACACAACACTGTCACTTACAAGTAAATTAATATAACAAAACACAGCAATATTACAACAAATATAGAACACCAGAACAGTACAGCATACAGAATGCAGTTCTTCATCACATAAGTCTGTATTTTTTTGTTTAGGGACAGCAGTGTATCAACCAGGTGCCACAAGTCAGAGATTTCACTTTCATTCTGATGAGGCTAACAGTCATCAGGGATTTCTCATCGCATTTGAACAAGTTTATCGCTGCTGATGCAAAACAATGAAGCCAAATGGTACACAACTGTGCTAACAAAGGTGTTATAATTCAGGAAAAGTTCCATGAACAGCACCTACCAATACACTGCCCAGCAACAGAATGTTGTATTACTCTTTCTTTCAATAGCTTTATCTTTTGATTCTGCATAATTAAGACAGATATGGACAGAAAAAACATAGATATACTGCTAAGTTATTTCTCCATATAAATACAGAAAGAGACCTAAGAGTGGCAATGTAATAAAATATTATTTGAATAATGCCAATGTGTACCTTCAGTTGATAGGTACTATTATCATCATAATCATCATTACTAAAAGTAATATTGAAGAAAACTACCAACACACTGATATCACAGCCTCAGAAGTGCAACACCAATAATAATAAAGAATTCTTACTTGATCCAATTCCAAATCAGTTCAGTCATAATCTTATTACCCACAACTAATTTCCTACAATACCATACAGTATTACCCTAATCTCCATCTCAGACTTTCAAGGGCCCACGATCACAGTTTCATTGAGGATAAGTGACCATATATCACAGCCATATATATCAAGGGTGGTTTCAACCCTGTTAGAATATATTGTAACCCAGTTAGATAATACTGTAACAGGAAAGTAAGTTTGTTAGAATAGAATATTGTACATAAATATATTTTTATGTCTACTCTATCTGCCAATTTATAAAAATCTTCATACAAACTCAGAAACATTTCCTAAGAAAATTAAGGTAACTTCTTAGTCAAGAATACTAACCTCCATGTGAGCAGAGTTTTCAGTGTTGTTAGACCAATTTTTCATTCACCTGTCTCTTTACCACTGAAAATTTACCCTCCTCCTTCATCCATGACTTGCTGGAACAGCAGGTGGCATAACCTTATAACACTCACAGATACACCACAAACACACTGAGACCTAGCTGTCCAGTGTGCACTTGGCCTGTTAAGAATTTGACTTCAGTTGTACTGCTTCCTACATATGGAAGAAGTTCATCATGGAGAAGTTGTCTGTGTTACAGAATGATACATTCTTTTCCAATATTACTCACATAAGAAAATAAATTCCACTTCTAGCAGTATCAGCATGTTTTATAATATGCAGGTTAAAGGATTTATTTATGGATATTTATATACTTCAAATTTCCATTATAAACAAAAATTTTAAATGTGAAATTAAATAACCCTCTACTGTCTACATTTTATCAATAAAAACACAGAGAATGTACAAAATAAAATATCAACTGCGGTCACATAAGAAGTCCCATAGATGGTGGGGATGACATTCAAAAGGACTTGCTCTGTTCTGCCTACTGCAGAATTCCCCTCTAACTACCCCGGACTTAGAATAAAACATTTCTCTTACAAAGTGTATGGATTCTGGTGTACACTCAGTTTATCACCAGTACGTTTATGCTCACAGAACAGGGCAGAAGGAAAATGTGCCTCTTATGCCATGAAAAGCCACAGATTGTCACCTGGGGAAGAAGTGTTGCTTACTCATCTTCAGTGGACCATTATGTTTAATGCAGAAACCACTACTGTGTGAAGCAAATATAGAAGGAGTGTGCACTCCAATAGGAATACATTCTGCATGCATTAAGTGTTATATACCATTATGAAGACCTCACACAGTATTTATATGACAATTTATCAATGAAAAAGAAAAAGTATATCCACTTCAATAGTTCCCATCTTTCTTCCGAAGTGGCACTAACATCACCAGTAACACTAACAGACCACACGTTACGAGACACAACGTTCTTACATCACTATTGCTGATTCAAGTCTTCTGAAATATTATGCCGTCAACTGAGAAATAGTTACTGATGTTTTGAAGGATCATATTGCCGCCATCCTCTTACAGTCAAGAAGAAGGCACTACAATCCTCCAAACCATTGGCAAACATCTACCATTCAACAAGGCATGACATCCCAGAAGCCTGGAATATTAGGCTACACAGTAGTCAAATTGGGGCCAAGAAGCCACAATCATTCATGTCAACCTCCACATTTTCGGAAACAGTGGCACACACATACATGTGGTATACCAAACACACTTGATTTGATGATGTCTTATATGGTTTTATATATATATATATATGATAATTTATCATGGAGTATCAATAACTAAATAACATTCATACAACTTTGGTTTACCAGTTCCAACATAGTATACATCAGTCACTTGTATGCAGTCAGAAATGCAACATTATATAAAAGTAAGTTTACATGTATAGTGTTTTCCTATTATTCACACTGTCCTAAGACTTACATGTTACTGATAATGCTTTCACCAAAAAGGAACCAATGTTCACTCCATTCCATGTACACACAGTCAAGCACAAAACAATGACTGCTCTACAAATACATGCTGGCTTTTCTATACAGTATAATTTACAAACTTGAAACTCTTTCATTATAAATAGGATAAACAGGTGCATATAGTTATGTAAATTTATTGTATTATAAACAGCGTCCCTCTACATGTTTCAGCCACCTACAGTGGCCATCTTCACAGAGGTGTTCTTTGAAGGATGTATTAGATAGAACATCAAAATAATTTAATTTACAAATATAAATGTGAAGTTTTAAATACAAGTTTAAAATCTATGTTAACATATAAATTATTGACAAAATAGTGTGTGTTGAGTTATGTATTGATATGCTGTGTATATGGAGATACCATCCAAGCAGAGGTGGTGTGTCTGCTGGTTGCACTTTACAGTCATTGGGTTTCATAGTATCCCTCAGTGGCTATTTGCTATATTTATACAAGTTGAGAGGTGGAAGGGATACCTGTAGAAATATAGCTAGCAACATGAACCATCAATTTTTTTTCATTGAAATTTCAGCAGGTTTTATACTCATTCAGAAAATATTGTCATATGATGTTTACACCTGATTTAGCCACTAGTACTGGCCAATATTAGTATTCATCTTAAACAGTGACGTGCATTACTGCAACATGTATAATAGGCTGCGTGAAGGTATCAGGAGAAGCAAGTCTCAGGTTCAAATGCTAATCCTTCTTTTCATGGCACATTCAAACATAGACGGCCAGTACTATGGCCAGCTTGTGGGATCCATTCACATATTTTATATCAGTCGGGACCTTTCAAACATGAACAACTGGTTTACTAATATATAAATTAGTGATATTATAAGAACATACTTCTCACTGTCATAAACGGTGATTAGCAGACAAACTTTAAGTATGGTGTTCATTAATTGCAATTAGGTGTCATATGGAAAAAGGTAATTTAATATTAAAGTGGATTCATGTGTCTGCAGGTGGTAGTAACAGCGTAAGAGTGAGTGTAACATGGTGGGATCATCAGTTTTAAATACAACCAACTTTTATTGACAGAAACAAACTTCATATACACTCAACATTTATGTCACACACTACTTATCACTTGGCATCACACCATGTAAAGAACACAGAAATGGCCTTCAATGGCAGTAGGATCAAAATATAACACAGATTAGGCAGCACTTGTTGGTCACTGTAGCTGTGACACGTCAAACCCAATAATAAGAATTTTATGTAAAAAGTGCATAAATTTCAAGTGCTACACTATTGATAATCATGTAACAATAAAAGCAGGATGGACACAGTTAAAATGTTACAACATTAACAGCCGTCCAGGCGTTACAAAGATGTTGTAACCCCTTTCTTCACAATGTTGAACAAGTTCAGATGCATTTTTTAAGCAAAAAGTTCAAAACTTATATCATCATCTATCACACATATAACTGCAGGTACCTCTTTCTGTACCAGACAACTTTTTACAGTCAATTTTATATTTTTTAAAAGGTGTTTCCAAGTAGAACACCAGAAAAATATATTAAGCAGAATCAGAGACCCCTTCATTAAAATGTTACAACATTACAGCCGTCCAGGCATTACAAAGATGTTGTAACCCCTTTCTTCACAATGTTGAACAAGTTCAAATGCATTTTTTAAGCAAAAAGTTCAAAAGTTATAACATCATCTATCACACATATAACTGCAGGTACCTCTTTGTCTACCAGACAACTTTTTACAGTCACTTTTATATTTTTTAAAAGATATTTCCAAGTAGAACACCAGAAAAATATATAAAGCAGAATCACAGACCCCTTGACTAAACATGCACCAAATTTCGTAACTGTACAGCTGGAAGTTTTTAAGAAAATTTTCTCTAAATTTGATAAAATGAACACTGTATAGATATGGTTTCCAGCCTGCCTTTAACATGTAAAGGGTTTTACTGTTATTTGTAACTACCTTCATATACTTTATATATCTCAAAGATGAAAATTATGAACACATTAAATTTTCCTTTCTGAATATGCATGTTAAAAACCCTTTAAAAAGTTGTTAAAAACGTCTTCACATGTTAATTATGGCAAAAAAAAATCCTAATATACAGACAGCCCTCAACCAGACTCATAGAAATTTGTATAAATGTATCCCATAGGAACTTTGCAGGTTTCAAATACTGTATTCTGGATCATTTTGTTAAAGACATAGACCTGGCAAGTATGCACAGGGAAAATAAACAGTATTTTTAAAATACTGTGTATTTTTAAGTATCAGACCTTCCTGCCAAACAATTTCTATTTAAACACAGTGAAAACATAAAACTGTAACACTTAAAGTGTCACCAACAACCTTCTCCCTACTCACCTCTCTGTTGTTATACAATAGTGACACCTTGCAAGCAAGCAAAGCACCTTTAAAAAAAAGGAGTAAGAAACAAAGAAAACTAAAAAATATTTTTGTTGCACACACACACACAGATAGATGTAATGTCTTAGCAAAACAGAGAAACTGCATTGATAAATTCAGGTGCTAGATCAATCGGCATATAAGCAGAAGCAAACACTGCACAAACACAATTTTTCCATTTTTACTAATCACAATACTTACCACACACTAGAACCACAAGAAAATAAACAAATGTTTGTCATAAATATAGCCATGCATGCAGCCTACTTTAAGCCTGCTTATTAAGACACAACTTACAGCACATTTACAGTTAACTTGTAACATTCTAAAATACAGATGACTCACAAGGCAACCAATGACACAACTGTACACAAATTTTTTCAATTAGTAAACAATCTTACCAAATCTACCGAACCCTTACCTTCCATTCTGGGTGGGTGCATGTGTGAATTAAATTTGCTGGTCTGTCAACAGGCATTCACGTTTATATGTGATCTAAGGCTTTTGCCATGATAAAACTGATCTAGCTCTTTTGGATTATGAGTCATAACCCAAAAGAGCCACACCATCAGGAATTCACTTCATTAACAACAATACGTCCTCCCAACAGTTACTTTCATTGTATGATGCACTGCCCCTAAAGTGGGGAACAATATTAGGAAATTAACTTCCGCTAAATTAACTACACAAAGAGAGCAATAAAAACCCCATCCTTCAACTGATGTACCCAAAATCATCCAAGTTTATAAGTAAATGCTATGTTCGTAACCTGGCATTGGATAAATTCTGATTTAACAGTCCGACCTCTCAAAAACAAAAATAATGGGCTGTAACTGTACAGACACCAGAGAAATAATAAAGGTAGACTCCGCTAAAACATTACTGAGTGAAACTAATGTATATGCTCCGCTAACACCAACATCCTAATGGTCTGAGCCTAAAACACATTTTAGATACTGTCCACATGGAACCAGTATCCCTCCTAATATTAGCTTCACTAGACACTCAATAGATGATTCTTATACAACAAATCATATGAGGCCAATGTCTTTCACTTAATGACTTCCAAAATATAAGCAACTTCTTGAAGCCTGAGAACTTGTACAACTTGTACAACCTTGTGGATCACAATATCAACGATGAACCTCACCGTGCCAATGAAGAAAGTGATACATGGAAAGAGGTAGGCTGTTCCAGAGCGATGGCTTCGATGAGCAAAAGATGCATGCATAAATATCAAATGGGAACTGACTCTGCCCCACAGTTGTCAAATCGATACAACCTATTGTGTAATTACTAAGAGGATGATAATTCACCAATTAACGCATTAGTATCGGGTATTGCTAAGCCCAGACACACCGGAAAGTGTAAAATGAATAATAAGAAATGAGTGATAAAAAAGAAGCAAAGTAAGGTTATGATATTTGGAGACAGTCATGCCAAAGGCTGTGCTGCGGAATTAAGTCATCTGCTAAAAAAAGACTTTGAAGTGCTAGGGTTTGTTACTCCTGGCGCAGGAATGAAACACATGAAGGACACATCCATGGGGAAAACAAAACAATTATCAAAGGAAGATGTTGCGGTGATTTGGGGGGGATCCAACGACATTGCTAAAAATAACTCCTCAGTGGGTATGAAAAACCTATTAGAATTGGTAGTGAACTCAACACACACTAACGTAATTTTAATGAGTGCACCGCAAAGATACGACCTGATGGAAATCTCGTGTGTCAACTATGAGATAGAGAACTTCAACAGGAAACTATGTAACAGGTTGGAAAGACTTGGAAAAGTGGAAATGATTGATGTAGGCATGGACAGGTCCTTGTACACAAGACATGGTCAACACCTGAAACAGAAGGGTAAAGAAAGCACGGCAAACAAAATTGCCTCTACGATTAAAAATATGTTAAACAAGAAAGTCGAACCAATTAGTGTGAAATGGGACATGGATAATGATACTCCTGGAACCCCA
>JGI20166J26741_11450141_pt1 | contig 13481 bp, 6 predicted proteins | sample TergutCu122P5_FD_26741 | JGI IMG/M metagenome (IMG submission 26741)
TGTGTGTGTGTGTGTGTGTGTGTGTGTGTGTGTGTATATATATATATATATATATGTAGGTAGGTTCATAATAGATGTTCATTACTTTATATGACTAAGTGTCTTTTGTCAGTTCCTGTCGGCTGACGTATCTTATTAGCCTAACTCACTACGCCAACCACCCACACGAGCTGCGAAATTGCGGGAAGGAGACGAGTGAGAAACGATATTTTTAGATAAAATACGGACCTAGTATGTGGCTGGGTGGATGAAAGGACGAACGAACGGAAGGACTGATTGATTGATTGATTGGCAGTTATTAATCGACAAACCATGTGCACGGGTCACATTCTCCACAGACAATGGAGTCATACTATCTCAAAGTCCTACTTCTTTCCGCATTAACACGCCGGATTACCCGAAAGCTTACTAGCGTCTTTCCCTTGTAAACTAAACACGTTTAGAAAGAGGGTTAAGAATGTAATTACAAGCAAGGGAATTCAAGTGGGGATTGAGTGTAAGTAATTGAAGTGATGTGAAGTGAACTGACGTGATTTATGTGAAGTGATTTTAGTTTTAAGTGAAGGGATTTGAGTTGCTGTGAAGTTCTTGGGGATAAAAGTGCCATGTACGTACATTAGGGTGACTTTATACTGAGGGTACTTGATTATATTGTGACAATTTCGTCTGGTTATATCATGTACTGCGGTTGTTTTGACTTGTTGTGTAATGTGTGGGTGTGTATGTGTGGGTTTTGTAATGTGTGGGTGTTACGGTACTTCTATTTACTGCGTTTTGTATTGTTTGTACTGTGTTTTTATATTGTTTCGTTTATGTATATTCTTATTTGTTTTGTCTGTGCTAGTGTAAGGACTACTGCCACCGAGTGACAACTCAGCTGCAGTTAGTGGTGGTGGTTGTGGTAGTGGTAGTGGTGGTGGTTGTGGTGGTGGTGGTGGAGGAGGAGGAAGAGGAGGAGGAGGAGGAGGAGGAAACTTCGGGAGAGATTCAAACGTACTTTAAAATTGAGTAATGACAAGACTCGGATTTTATCGTGTAACACAGAGTGTTTCTTTCATCGTTTCCCAGAGCCTGGTTGCTGTATCGCACAGAAAACCCTTATCCACCGCCATATGCCGTGACAATTTCACTGCCCAGAGAAACGGTAATCGTCATGCTCAGAGTTATTACAATATTTAGATACTAGGGTGTTGTGTTGCGACTTTCGGAACAGTGCGTTTTATCATGCGTGAACTGTTAATGTGTCTTAATTTACACAGAAGAATGATATTAACGCGGCACGCGACCCCATAGCCGGGGCAGACAGTGGTGACGGGTAAGATGTGTCTCAATTAAGGCCCTAAAATAATAGCCTCATGACGCTCCAGCAGGCTTCGCCGCACACTGTGAATATTTCTGGAGATGATGGCGATGCTCTCTTGTTCAATTTACTTTCATTTATCTTTATAGCTTTTAGCTGCTGAGAGGAGTTTATGATGTCAGTGCGATTAGAGTTACCGCGCATCGTTTCAACGAATTTCTTCCAAGTCTGCAATGAAGTAACCGACTTTTTTTTATTCACAACATTTGATACTTACTTAATCCGTGGAACAGAGTCCTTCTTGAGAAGCTAACCGGTTTTCAACCAGTCAAGAAATTCCCCGCATTTTATGGAATCCGGAGGTTCATTACCGCATTCGTAAGTGCCGGCAACCTTTCCCTGTCCTGAGCCAGCTCGATGCAGTCCGTACCCCCACATCCCACTTCCTGATGATCCATCTTAATATTATCATCCCATCTACGCCTGGGTCTCTTTACCTCAGGTTTCCCCACCAAAACACTGTATACGCCTCTCCCCCCATACGCGCTACATGCCCCGCCCGTCTCATTCTCGATTTTACCCCCCGAACAATATTGGGTGAGGAGTACAGATAATTAAACTGCTCATTATGTAGTTTTCTCCACTCTCATTTTACCTCGTCCCTCTTAGGCCCAAATATTCTGAACACCCTCAGCCTATGTTCCGCCCTCAATGTGAGCGACCAAGTTCCAACATTTGGTACACGAAAGGAAATTTTAGTAGACGTTGGTTCAGACTTTGGAATGATTATGCACTGAGGACAGGTGAACGACGAGGCCAACAGAAATACATTTTTGCTAATCATCCCTCCTTTGAAATGTTAGTCTCTTATTTTGCATACAGTTGATCGTGAGAGATGTTATTTAAAATTCCTGTATATAATAAGCTTACAGATCACAGTGACAGTATAAGCCATTACCGTTATCTATTTGTATATTCGCAGTATGATGGCACTGTGGCTGATTTTCCTGACCGTCCACATGCGAGCAGTGCTGGAAGCAGTGGAAGTGTAAGTGGAAGTGGAACCGGCAACGGCCAGCGGTGGGGAGGCTTCTCGTCATACAGCGATTGGAAGTGGCACGTGCTGAACAAACCAAACATGGACATGCTGCGCAATCACAAAGGAACATACAAACCTGTGTCTTCAGGTAAGTGTTGACGATATATTCAAGCAAAACCAACAAGATCCAACGTTATACAATGGTATTTATTACTATACATGCTCTACATGTATCAGGCGGTTCCTCCGCTCATCAGCAGGAGCTCAAAACTGTATACACAGCATCGGGTAATTGTCGAGCTTTTTCTGCTTCTTACCGCTATCGTGGGTGAGTTGGAACATGTAGAGCATTTATAGTAATAAGTACCATTGTGTAAAGTTGCATCTTGTTGGTTTTGCTTGAATACATTAACGACGCACGGTCCCATGAACTTAAAAAAAAGTGTTTACTACTTTCGTCATCACAATGACGTATCTCCTGTAAGCGACTGTTAATGATGATTGGCTATCTGTAAAGGAGACTGACGGAAGTCGACATACATCACAGGTCACTTATTCTATACTGTCGTTACAGAAAGGAGTCTCACGGATGTGGGGTGTACTGTTGTATTTCCCTACAACCTCTCTGGCATATATCAACCAGCCCAAATTGCTTGCCGGTAGCACATATCACTCGGTTATCCTACCTGTGTTCGTATTAATATGCAAATTGGAGGGGGAAAGCGTAATAACTAGAGGGGCCTGTGGGGGGCGTGCGATGTTTGGGATTTTTGCCGTAGTGACTGTGTATTTGATCGTGTTTCGAGTTTATAATTTATTTACAAAATTGTGCCCACCGCCTTTTTCTGTCCAGAACATCTGTAAGGGGATAAAATCGTGGATGAACCGGCGGGGGAGGGGGCATAGATAGCTTTTGCCTGGAAGACATGAAATATGTAGTCACAAAGAAGTATGACGGGCAATGTACGTATTACGTAACACTAAGGAGTGTAAAAGCAATAAATATTACACATTGTGTGTGCCTCTAGCCTTAGTTATCCAGCGTGCAATGCGCATGTGCCATATTATCATCTGTGGCTTTTCCCGCTCTGCGATATTTTTCTACATTTATCTCAGAAACTGCACAGTTTTCTTAAAAAAAGTTACTAAACACGAAATGTGTTTTGATTTCCTCTACATTTTTGTCCGAAACATTTCTCATTCTAAGAAGAATTGAGCGAGATGTGATCAAATATGTGCGAGGGGGTGCTGATAAGTCCTTAGCCCGACCAGGAAGGAAACAACCTACAGCGACCAAACTCGGAATTTATTCAACGTACTCCCCACGAAGCCTAATACACTTCTTAGCCCATTGCTGTAATTTTTTAAAGCCACTCAAAAAAAAAATCAGAAGGTTGTCCGTCCAACCAGGTCTCCGCGGAAGTAATTACCTCCGCGTCGGACGAAAAATGGCGAACTTTAAATTGTTTTTTCAGTCCAGGGAACAGGAGTAGTCCGACGGGGCCATATCCGGAGAATAGATTGGTTGGAAGCCTAGGTAGGCCAGTTTCTTCTGAGTTGCAAGTGCCCGGTTAGCCGGGGCATTGTCGTGCAAGAACATGGCCCCCTTAGTGAACTTCCCGCGGCGTTTTTCCTTCAATATGTCCTTCACTTGCACAAGCAGAGATGATTAATACTCCGCGTTGATAGTTTGGCCCTTTGGAAGATAATCAGTAAGGAAGATGCCGTCTTGATCCCAAAAAATCGAGGCGAGAACTTTTCCAGCGGATTATTGCACTCGGATTTTTTTGGGGCCGGGTGAGCCGCTATGCCGCCACTCCATTGATTGTTGCTTTGTCTCCGGGTCATAGTGATATATCCAGGTTTCGTCCATGGTCACCAATCGCGACAGGAAATCATTTGGATCGCCCCGAAAAAATTCCAAATTTGCTCAGACGACTGGCACCGTTGAAGTTTTTGATCCGCGTTCAGGCATTTCGGGACGCACTTCGCCGAGGGCTTCCGCATGTCCAAATCTTCATGAATGATGGACCCAACCCATTCACGTGAGATGCCCAGTTCCTCAGCTATTGATTTAGCCGAAATCCGGCGGTCTTCCAAGATTAGCTTGTGAATTTGATCAATAATATAATCTCCGGGGTGGTCACTGTTTTTGTTCGTCCAGGACGAGGCGCATCACAGGTGGAAAAATCACTACGTTTAAACTGGGCCACCCAGTTTCTGATGGTGGCATACAATGATGCATGTTCCCCTAATGTTTCTCTCAGAGTGGCGTGAATTTCCTTCGGCGCCTTGCCTTGCAGCAAAAAAAAAAACTTGATGACAGCTTGCGTTTCGATGTTGTTGAAATCGCGCGCGTCGCCTTACATGCTTTCTTTCAGCCTCTGTAACAAGAAAAGACTTGCAATTCGGCACATAAACAGACCTTTTTCCAACGACACTATGGATTCCGTCGTACGACATCGGGAAGTAGGTCGGGCTAAGGACTTATCAGCACCCCCTCGTATGTTGGTCTTCATGTAAAGTACTAGTTATTGTAGGATTTTAATGAAACTTGAATTTTCTCGACAGTTTAAAGAAAAATACCCAGACCTCAATTTTCATGAAAATCCGTCCAGTGGGAAGCCGAGTTGTTTCATGAGAACAGACGGACATGACGAAACTAATATTCGCTTTTCGCAGTTTTCAAACGCGCCTAAAAATAGATCACTTTGGGACGTTGACAGTGTGACTTACCTGCTTCCGGAATGAGAAGTGGGGTTTTGAACTATGTTCATCCGTCTCGCGACAGGGACCATTGGCGGGCCCTTTTGAACACGACGTCGAACGTCTCGGTTGCACAAAAAGCGGAGAATATTTTTGTCCATTGAGCAGTTAATATGCTCGTCAGGGGCGTTGCTTCGTGATTTTGGATCTTCTGGTTGGTATGGGCGTCCTCAGAGTTTGTTCGTAATTGTATCTCTTCCTAGGACATCTGTATTGTCGGCAGTTCTTTACGGACTTATTTAACACTCGGGGATTTTGGATGTTAGTAATGCAGGATGTAGTTTTTGTTTTCAATTCTTGGTAGCCATTATTAGCCTGTTTCATATTCGTGGTAGGTGGGATAGCGTAGTCGGTATAGCGACCAGGCTGTGGGCTCCGCGATCTGGGGTTCGAATTCTGATAAGGGTAAGATATTTTTCTCTTCATAAAATATTCGAGACCGACCCTGCGGCCCACCCAGTCTACTGTTCAGTGGGTACTGGAGATTTTCCAAGGAGGGAGGCTGTCGGGGCATGAAGTTAACCACTCCCATCTGTTACCAAGGTTAAGAATGATTGGAGCTGTATCTCGGCTGTCTCGTTTCAACATTTACAGTAGACAGCCCTTGTATCTGTGGTTACCAGTAATATTTAATAACCAGTCCCACAATCTACGAACCACTTTCACCAGTTTTGAAACTTCCCTTCAAGTCTTGTAGTCCCCATATCTAAGTTCCCAAATGTTTAACTTGATCATCAACTTCCTTATCATACTCCGTGAATTTTTATCACTTCCCATGTTCCCTTGTGTGGCTGTGATTACAGCACAGCAAACCGTTTGAGGTTATGTTCAGAGAGTGACGCGCACAGGCTCTGAGAATGCGTAGTTTTGGCTGGGGCTGAGTTCGACGTTGTAAAACAGGATTGAAGTGGTGAGGTGTAGCGTGAGAAAAGTAGAGGGATGTACTTGCAGAACAGGCAAGTTGGGGGTCTTAGAAGGTAACCGTAAACGCAAGTGGTAATGCTCCTGCAGCGGTTCAGGTTGCTCTAACACCGTCTGTTCAAACACTTTGAGCAGGGATGGTGACCCTTTCTGCTGCCTGATGCCCGATTTACATCAGAACTTACTTAATATTAATAAGTGGTATCATCTGCAGTGTCGCCCGTGGCGCGGTACATACGGTATACATTTCTTCATACAGTGTTCAGAGCGACACAGACTGTACTTATTTCGAAGAATGCTGTGTTCTGGGACGTGAAGACGTGTCTTTCTGGACGTTTTGGAGGATTGTGGGTGGGTGTCAGTGCCACCCCCCAGCCGCTCTACCCCGAGCAAGGAGACCCGTTACTTATTGTACAGCAGGCTAGGTGGGCACAGGGTCGGTGTGGACGGGTGTGAAGACGAGATAATCTCTTGCACGCGCCCGGGTTTCGAACCCCTAACCGTCCAGTCCGTAGCGAGTCGTTGTGCCGATTATGCTATCGCGGTCCCTTAAAGAGAGTCATAAGAGTAACGAACTGCGTAACTGCCCTCCCTTTATGCTTTGATAGAGGTGGAAGTTAAGTAACGCGTGACAATGAACCAGCCTGTTCGAAACATGGCTTACTGATACACCGGTGTGTTAATGGTGATGAAAATAAAACACCTGAAGGTTCATGACCTGTAGTAGGGCTGACCAACTTGCCGCGCTCGGCTACCTGAATATTTCCAGGAGTACAATTTAATAAACGTAATATCGTAGGTTAACAGAACACCATATGGCAACTTTATTAGCAGAGGAAATGTTTATGAACTGTAACTCATCACTTTTGAGGCAGTAGGCCACACAGTACACCATTCTGTGTGTTTTATTGCGTTATTAAGGCCTACTGACTTGTCGTTCAGCCGCACTTTTAAGGCTAATTCACACATACCATACCATGCCGTGCTCATGCCGGGCCCCTGCCCTGTTCCGACAGGGCCGTGTCCTTCGTGAAAGTATCCGTGATACCCGGAAATATCCGAACTGCTAGTCCAACAGTTTAATGGATCGTCTTTTGTGTAGTGTGCTGCTACCACACTTTACAGTCGTAGGTGTGGATCATTGTGAGGAGGATGTGATCATTGCTTGCAGACATAACCTTCTTGCAGAAGAAGAAGAACGAAAGAAAAAATACTGGATTCATAAAGTTTTTTCGAGCAAGAGAAGAGGAAGGAGAATTTTACACTCTGTTTGGACATCTGAAAGATGACAGGCAAACATTTTTCAAATATTTTGGAATGAGTTTTTCGAAATTTGAAAACTTGGAACAGTCGTTACACACAGACATTTAAAAGAAGAATAAAAGATGGAGACGGATCATAAGAGCAGAAGAAAGACTGGCTTTAACTTCGTTAGTTCATAAAAATGTATAATTACAAATAATCTGTCTACGTCGTCATCATAACAGATTCAACACACCTCAGAAGGCAGTACTCCTCTTAAAAATTTGCAGCGTCGTGACGTAAATCACGTAAACCCTTCCTTTAGGATGAAACGCAAGGTTTTCAACTAACAGAGTTGTGATGAATATGAGGCTCGAACCCGAGATGGAGCGTTTTAACGCTCAAGTGCGCCTTAAGCAGCTCCTAAATTTCCAGGTGGAAACTTATTATTGATGCCCCCCTCCTGCCATTTCCGATGCTACAGGCAAGTAGTGTTTGCCCTTGCGTGTTGTCACGCGACGTCCTGTTTAACTGTTCTAAATAAAGCTTGTTGAATTAGGAGACAGATTTATTGTTGTCAACTTTAACACATGCCATATATCTTCATCTGTAGGGCGACGGCTTCGTCTTGTCTAGCTGAGAGACGTCTGGACCGCCCCCCCCCTCCCCCGATCCCCTTCCGCCGATAGTAGTTTTCCTTGGGGACAAGCGACCATTTGCTGTTTTCATCCTTGAAATAAGCTATCACAACAAATCCCAGTTGAACTGTTGTACATTATGCGATCTGCGCTCTTCTGGGTTATTATGCAGCGAATAGTGGTAATTTCTTACCGACGTTTCGGGACAGCCTATCGGTCCCATCATCAGGGTACAAGATTACGTAGCGAGTATTGGGTAATGTCTTACCGACGTTTCGGGACAACCTATCTTGAACACAGGATAGGACCGATAGTTTGTCCCGAAACGTCGGCAAGAAATTACTGCTACTCGCTTCGTAATAACTCAGAAGAGCGCAGTTCTGAGCTACTTCGCAGCAGAAGCCTGGAATCACGTGTGTTATGAATTATTATTGTCAGACGTGTTCAGGAATAATTTGTATGTGCTTAGATATTGGTCCATTTGTTTGGGCGTTAGAAGGGCATTCCATAGGAGGCAGGATATTTCCCGTTCTCTTGAAGCGATTTGATTCCTACGACTCGTTCGGGCTTACTGGGAGACTCCGGCTGGGGCCATAGTTCTTATTGGGTAGGACAGCGTTCCACCTTTCCGCTCCGTTGCATAACCACAAAGCTTATATCGGGCCACACACTCCTGTTGTCCTATTCACCCTGAAAATGGCGACTGCAGTTTACGCTGAAAAATTTGGAGAACCCGCATAACACGGCGCGACTAAATCCCTAAACTTCAGTTACTACAGGGTGTCCAGCTGAAAGTGGAACCCACTTACAGAGTACATTGACAAGGCGTTTTTGTCGCGTGACTGCTTGCCGTAGACAGTACGACATTATGCATAGCGACCGATGACGCCGTCCGATATGCTCAGTTTTGCACATTCCCACGCAAAAAAGGCTCTTCGGGTCTTGGTGTGTCAACTCACATCGTTGGTTACTTCACAGACATTTTCGCACAACGGGCAGGCAGGTCGTCGATCGGTGCTGTTCCAGTTTGCCGTGAGCCGGGGTTCCCGCGTTTTTATTTCATTGCGTTGCAAGGCGCTGGGAAGTTTTAGTTGTGTGTATTGCCGGTTTACACTTGAAGACGCTGGAAATGTTTCCCCCCGGGTCTCGGACATCCAACAAAAATGTTAGCCGTTAGAGATCAAAGTTGCTGCTGGTGAAATCGATGAAATTGCATTTGATTTTTTTTTTCAGAAGGAGTATATTGCTAGATCATTTTTAGGCGTAAGTGCAAGGATGCGAAAATAAACAAAGCGAGTAACAGCTAATTCATCGTCAATGTTACGCCCAAAGGCCTTTGTCTAACTTGTTAATCCGTTCTTTCAAATTCTCTGCGAAGGCCTGTGTGTAAAATGGCACACAAAATAACGTATTTCAGTGTAATGCTCATTGGAATGTATCCAGTGAATGGATAAAGCATTCATTTAATTTCGGATTTAGATGCCCCTGCCCACGTGACCTTTCAGTGTCTTGATGACTGAAACTTTCCATTTCCCCCAACAGTTTGTTTAATTCATCAGAGTGCCGATAGACATGTGGAGTCATTCGCCTTTTCGTTCCGCTTGTTGTTCCGCACTGCGGAGGTTACCCAGGACCAACGTGGGACTGTACGGTTTCTGTTTTGTTCCCTTTTTGCCATGATCTGTTGCTATAAGTGCTTGTAGTCTTCACGATTTGCTACAGAACACAAATTTCGTTTATTTAACAATGCTGTCATTAGTTCGGACTGTATGACATGGGACGCTACGATTGTGAGTGATGAGTTGGAACGGATGTGGCCGGATTTAAGGCAAAAACCCTGGAGTGACTGAGGGAAAACATGTATCAGGATTTTCAACTTTCGCCGTGTTCTGAATCTTGTGTTCTTTCTTTTGGGTGAATCCAGCATGTATCAAGATACCCTGCGCTTGAACTGGGTTCTTTCTGAATACAAGTCGGAATTCGAGACAACTTGCTCCGCGTTTGTATTTCGTGTTTCAGCATTGTAATTCGTACAGCATAATGTCATTCGGTTGTATTACATGGCTTCCTCTTGAACAGCCGTCTTGTGGATATACGAGTGTGATTTTTAGAAATGCGACTTGATGTTGACCGTTTTCACTATTTTATTTATATTACTTGGGTACCTTTCCAAATAGCACTATTTGCCTACTCGTAAATGAAGCCTCTGAAGTAAGACGTTAGGAATTTATGAAACACGTTGCCTTGTATTTATCGCTTTTCTGAGCCGCAGCAGCTGTCACAGGATCTCCCGGTGGATGCAGGCCTTCTGCCCGATAAAGATGCGGTGCTAGGTGTGGCGATAAAAGAAACATCTTGTCAACAGACGAGAACTTCATGTTGCAGGTTAGATGAAACTCAACAGGCTTTCTTCGTTGTAGCGAGACTTCATTTTCTTTGATTTAGACCAAAATGACTGTTGCTAAGTTCATGACTGTCTGGAATATGACGGGATACCTTTCTACCAGACTACACGGCTTCTCGTACCAGAGACTGTTCCTACTTTCACCGTTGTTATAACCTAACGTTCCCGCAACCTCACGAAGAGTACTGAATCCGGCTTTCCCGCATTCAGTACGAGTGTTTTGATGTACAGGTATGCGCCGCATAACGACGTACGGTCAACGATGGACCGCATGTACGACAGTGGTCCCATGAGATTATGATATTATAATACCATTGTACGATTGCCTACATTATTCAGCACAGTAACATGCTGTACAGGTTTGTGGCCTAAGAGCAATAGGCTATATATAGACTAGGTGTGTAGTAGGCTATACTATGTAGTTTTGTGTAAGTACACTCTATGACGTTCGCACAACGACGTATTTCTCAGAACGTATCCCCGTCGTTAAGCGACGCATATCTGTACTTGTAAGCTACATGGAGCAGCCTTGATGAAATGTCACGTAACCCTAATTCGCTTAGTCGAGAAAAGAGGCGTACTCTAATTTCTGCCCAAATCACTGTCGAGAAAAGAGGCGTGCTCTAATTTCTGCCCAAATCACTAACATTTCCCCAAAGTTCTTATGTAAACATTGATTATTGCCTGTAGGTCTGGTGGGGTCACAGTTTGTCCTTGTTCTTGGCTGAGGCTGCCATTTCACCGGGTTACATACTCGGTGGTTCATGACTTTATCTTGTCAGGTAATATCTTTGGTGACAGACTATTTATCCGGCCGATATCCTCAGTGACTCATGACGCTCGCCGGATTATATCATTAGTGACTCAGGGCCGTATCTCCGGGTTATGTCCTCAGTGACTTGGACTCTCGCCGGGTTTTATCCTCAATAACTCGGGTCTCTGTTCCGTCGAGTTGTATCAGCGACTAAGGACTGTTCCGCCGGGTTGTATCCTCAGTGACTCAGGACTGTGTTCCGCCAGGTTATATGCTGAGTGACTCAGGACTCTCTTCGGCCAAGCAATGTCCTCGGTGGCTCAGGACTCTCTTCCGCCAGGTAGTGCCCTCGGTGGTTCGTGACTCTGGTTTGCCGGGTAATATACTCAGTGGTACAGGACTATTTTGCCGGGTAATATCCCCAGCGACTGAGAACTATTTCGTCGGGTTATATCCTCAGTGACTAAGGACTACTGTGCCGCATAATATCGTCAGTGACTGAAGACCATTCCGCCAGGCAATATCCACGGTGGTTCGTGACTTGTTTGTCGGGTAATATCCTCATTGGCTCAGTACTGTTTCGTCGGGCAGTATCCTCCTTCAGTGGCTATGGCGCTCGCAAGGGGTCCGGATTCATTCATTCGTCAACCGAAATGACATTTTCATTGGTACAGTGAATGTAGTGAAGTAGGAACTTCAGTTGTCGTTGTACGTTACTGGACTAATCGTTAACACAATCTGCAGTTCGCACAAGATTTACGGCTCTAGCTGAGGAGACAAATAAACAGATGTGGATAGAATTATTTGGTACTTTGCGTCTAGTCCAGGGTCATCGCTCTGCGCCTGTTACTGCTGATGTTCATTCAGTCAGTGGCAAAACTGGTGTTTTTTGGTTACCATGGAATGTACTTTCTTTTAAATTTCACTTCTTTCCTGCCCAGTAGTCACTATTATGCGATTTGAAATCATAAAACGTTTTAGTGATATGTATGTGTGTAATATATACACATACACGTGTAACAGGGTATGATTTGTGACTGAGTGCGCAGTTTTTCTGTGCCTGAGAGGTTGCGTTAATCGTTAGGTGACCTTGAAATGTAGATAGTTTCATTTATAAGAGACGGTGGCTTCTCAGAGGGCATTAATTAGCGTGATGTCGATGTGTGACGGATGGTATTGATCGTCAAATGACCGCCACATGCTCATACATTAACCTGTAACGTTATACCTGACAGATGGCATTAATAACCAGAAGTCCTCAACATGTACATACTTTCACCTAAGAGACTGTGCGTGGTAATGACATTAATCGTGAAGATGACCTTGAAGTGTAATGTGTATACATTCCCAGAGGCCAAAGACCCATTGTCTAACAGATCGTGTTAGACGTCAGGATGGTCTCGATGTTACATACATTAATATACAGGAAGTATTTCTATCGCCGGACTTCGCACTGCAGAGCCAAGGGGGAGGGAGGACGTCATCGGGCGCCGTGAAGCATTGATGTCCGCCCTACGGCGAGCAGTCCGGCTATTTAAAAATGTCCATTAGGGAAGAGACTTTTTACACGGCTGTATATAAAGTGCTGTGTATAAAGAGTGTACCATTCACTGATTCACCGTTTGTCATCCGTGTCACGACTCTTACAATGTGGTTGCTGGGCGTGACTATTCGTGTTTTTTAAGACCCCTCTCTCCCTGTCCGCTGTTTGATCTACAATTCGGTCCATATTTCTCGCTAATTTTTACATAATTTTCTGCATTACTGCTGTACTTTATAAACGACTCGCATAATGAGATGATGCCGACACTATATTGAATTAAATTTTTTCTAGAACGGTGAAAACTAAATCATATTGGTCGGCCTTCTGTTATGTGACATTTATACACAGTTGTATGAGAAACAGCCGGTCAGCTGTGTGCGTGCGTGTGTGTGTTTGTGTGTATAAGGTGGAATGCAGGTACATCATTTGAAATAGGGGAATATGTGTGCGAGTATAAATGTTACTGCCTAATGTGCTTCCGAAAGTAGCGCAAAATGCGGAAGTACATCAACTATACGCACTTCAATATTAAAAATTGCGTTTTTGCCCACGTAGTGTTTTGTGTGTTCTGTGTAATGCTTAAAACAGTGATAATTTCCCCGAGCACCGCCCGTCTGTTGGTCTTTGTAATGGAGAAGCTGTATTTTGTGTTCCACTTTCCGTGCATTGATAATGACTGATTTTTACTTATTAACCAACAAACGCCCAGTTTTCGTATTTACATAGTTGTGTTACATTAAAACAAGATACAAGCTGCCCAGAAACACCGGTATGTACAAGGTGGTTCAAATATGACCGGGACTGATTTGTATGTAAACAAGCCGCACTGCGCAGCAGCTGTGCAGTGCGGCTTGTTTACACACAAATCAGTCCC